>VOFC01005361.1_pt1 | contig 23409 bp, 39 predicted proteins | sample 5384161 | NCBI WGS metagenome assembly VOFC01 (sample SAMN12384722, study PRJNA508395) | human gut metagenome | isolation source: healthy gut B | host: Homo sapiens | reverse complement strand
ATTACGTATTGCTGCCAAGGAGCCTCAGCCGGCAATAATACCGCAGCGCTGACCAGCCGACCCGGATCGATGCGCGGAAGGCGGCGGAGGAGTCTGGCAAACACCATCCGCTCCATGACCAGGCCGACGGCGTGGCTAGCGGCAGCATGACCGTGGTTGGCGCGGGCACCGACGAGGTGCTCGGCCTGGCCAGCATCCCAATCTGGCCAGACCTTGGAACAAGTGGACAGATGTACGACACCTGGAGCAGGACAGCCCCTGCCCATGTTCAACCGCTGACGGCACTATGCCCCGGCTCCTAATCTTCAAGCCCCTGCACCGCAGTGGTCGCTGGAGTCCGGTATCATCACCCCTCCACCACCATTGTGGACAAGGGCATCTACACCTACTATTCCCAGCCCCGCCATGGATCCAGCTCCACTGGCGGCACCACGGGGCCGTGAATGTGTCCCGCCATTACGGTATCGATGCAACTACTTTTTCTATGAGGTAGGTCGGCTCACGGGCATCCAGCGGCTGGACAGCGCCAAGCAGTTCGGCCCGGGCGAGCACACAGGCATTGAGATTCCACCGGTATGCGGCCAGCCCCGAGACCGCAGAGGCCCTGGGTGAGGAGGACCGACGGCAGATCACCGCCGCCATCGGCCAGTCCTACAACCTGTTTACTCCCCTGCAGATGGCCAAACTATGTGGCCACGCTGGTCTCCGGCGGCGACCACTATGAAACGCATCTGCTGAAAACGCCAAGTCCTACGACAACCCTCCGTGGTCTATGCTTACAACAGGATCCGCTGAATCACGTATTGGACATCAGCGACAGCACCCTGCCGCCGTGAAGGAGGCATGCGCAACCTGGCCAGGGAGCCTGGAGTTATGTTTCAATAAGTGCATCGTCCCCGTGGGCTGCAAGACCGGTACCGCCGAGACCAACTCCCAGCTGGCCAACGGCCGTTTCTGTGGCTCTGCCCCCTATGACGCATCCCCAGATGGGGTGTGGTCGTTGAGCAGGGCGTGACGGCGGCTACCTACCTCCCCCATCGCGGGACATCATCAACGCTTACTTCTCCAGCGCCTCCACGGACACCACCGTCACAGGGGAAAACACCCTCGCTGCAATGGGAGCATGTCTATGTCTATCTATTTTAATTCCAGAATCCCGCCTGTAAATCTCCTTCGGTGCCGCGCCCTGCGGCACCGAAGTGTCTTTTTTCCGTGTTTGCCGGGCCGGAGGAGGTCACAGACGGGCAGCTGCTGCTCCTGGAAGAATTTTTCCGGGCAGGGAGCGGGCCATCCCCCATGACCTGGGGCCGACGGGGCGCCGGTGCGTATACCGGACGCCGGAGGAGCCAGAGCTGGTGTGGGTACGCCTTTTTCCTGACGCGGCCCGATGGGCAAGTCCTTCGCCTGGACAAAAACGGCGGACGCTGGCGGCTGACGGTGTATGACGGCCAGAGCCGCACCCCGGGTGGTTCGGTCAGGGGTCAGCTATCAGATTTTCCCGGATCGGTTCTGCCGCAGACCGCATGCCCCCCAACCAGAGGGGATGGTGGGTCGGCGGACTGTCCATGAAAACTGGGCGGGCACGCCGTACTATCTGCCGGACGCCCAGAGGGGAAATTCGCAACTGCGACTTCTTTGGCGGCGATCGGCGGGAATCACAGCGAAGCTGGACTATTTGCAAGAGCTTGTCGGTGACGACGCTGTATCTCAACCCCATCTTCGAGGCGGCCTCCAACCACCGGTACAATACTGCCGACTATCTGGCCATCGACCCCATGTTGGGGACAGAGGAGGATTTCCGGACGCTGTGCCGGGGAGGCCCATAGACGGGGAATGCGCGTGCTGCTGGACGGGGTGTTCAACCACACAGGCAGCGTGAGCCGATATTTTAACGCAGACGGGTCATACCCGGAGGTGGGGGCGGCCCAGTCCCGGGAGTCTCCTTATTATAATTGGTATCATTTCACCCGGTGGCCGGAGGAGTACGACGCCTGGTGGGGCATCAAGACCCTGCCGGCGGTGGAGGAAAGCCAGGATTCGTACCGGGAGTTTATCATCCGGGGGCAGGACTCGGTGGTGCGCCACTGGCTGCGGTGCGGCGCGGACGGTTGGCGACTGGATGTGGCCGACGAGCTGCCGGACGACTTCATCACGGAGATTCAGCCGGGGCTATGGAGGAGGAAAAGCCCGGGGCGGTGCTCATCGGTGAGGTGTGGGAGGACGGCAGCAACAAGATCGCCTACAGCCAGCGCAGGCGGTATCTGCTGGGCAGCGAGACCCACGGGCTGATGAACTATCCCTTCCGGACGGCGGCCCTGGACTGGCTGTTAGGTGGGGACGCCGGGGGCCTTCCGGGAGAGCATGGAGGAGATTCAGGGAGCACTACCCCGCCTGCTTTTTACAGCGCCCTGAACATTCTGGGCACCCACGACACGCCCCGGATCCTGACCCTGCTGGGAGCGGAGGCTGTGCCGGAGAGCAAGGAGGCGCGGGCAGAGGCCCGTCTCTCCCTGCCGGGTATCGGCTGGCCCGACAGCGGCTGATGCTGGGGACGCTGCTTCTGTACGCCTTCCCGGGTCGCCCACAGTATATTACGGGGATGAGGCCGGGATGCAGGGGTACGAGGATCCTCTGAATCGACGCACCTACCCCTGGGGGCAGGAGGATGAGTCCCTGCTGGCCTGGTACCGGCGGCTGGGGCAGCTGCGGAGAGAGCGGCTGTCTTTGCAGGTCGGGCAGATTCGGTATCTCTATGCGGCGGGCGGCGGGCTGGTGCTGGAGCGCCGGGCCGAGACGGAGGTGACCGTGGCGGCGCTGAACGCCGGAGCGGAAGACCTGAGCCTGCTATTCCCTGGGCGGGTGCTTTGGCCACGGACGCTATGACCGGGCAGCAGTTTCTGGCCGCAGACGGCATTGTGCGGCTGACCCTGCCGGGGCGCAGCGAGTACTGCTGATTTGAGTTATACTTCTCGCAGGGGATGTTTCACATGAAACATCCCCCTTTTTGTGCTGATTTGCGGAAAATGTTTCACATGAAACAAACTCCTTGCAAATTTTTTATTATAATCTATTGAAAGGTGCCGCATACTTGGTATATAATAAGGTGCAAACAAGAATTATGGGAAAGCGGTGGGGTAATGGCTAAAGTTGTTGCAATCGTAAATCAAAAGGGCGGCGTGGGCAAGACCACCACCTGCGTGAATCTGACCTCCGTGCTGAAATCCAAGGGCGCCAAGGTGCTGCTGTGTGATTTTGACCCCCAGGCCAACGCTACCTCGGGCATGGGCGTGGACAAATCCCCGCTCCAACGGCGTGTATGATGTGCTCATCAACGGTGTGGAAACGGAGAAGGTCATCGTCAACACCCCGTTTGGCGATGTGCTACCCAGCAGCAAAGGCTCTGGCTGGCGCAGGCGTAGAGATGATCGACATGGAGGGCCGCCAGTTCCTGCTGAAGCGAGCCCTGGATCGGTGGCGGAGCGCTACGACTTCATATTCATCGACTGTCCCCCCCTCCCTGGAGCTGCTGACCCTTAACGCCCTGTGCGCGGCGGACAGCCTGCTGGTGCCGCTGCAGGGGGAATACGCGCTGGAGGGGCTCAGCGACCTGATGGGCACGGTGCGCATCGTGCGCCGGGGACTGAACCCGAAAGCTGGAGATCGAGGGTGTGCTGCTGACCATGTTCGACGGGCGCACCAATCTGGCCATCAGGTGGCCCAGGAGATCAAGCGATTCTTCCCAGAAAGGTGTACACCACCGTTATCCCCCGGAACATTCGCCTTTCCGGAAGCACCCAGCCACGGAAAAGCCCATCAACGCATATGACCGCACCTGCCGCGGCGCAGAGGCGTACAACGCGGTGGCGGAGGAATTTTGAAGAAAAACGCTGCCCGAAAGGAGAGCTGAAGTCTATGGCGAACAACGCAAAGGGCCTGGGCAAAGTCGCAGCCGCCCTGCTGGGCGACAATGTGATGGAGAGCAGCGAGGAGAAAACCAGCCTGTACCTCCCCATCTCCCAGGTGGAGAGGCGCCGGGGGCAGCCCCGCAAGCAGTTTGACCCGGATGCTCTGGCGATCTGGCAGACTCCATTCGGAGCACGGTATCATCCAGCCGCTGACGGTGCGCAAAGCTGCAATCCGGCTACTATCAGATCATCGCCGGTGAGCGCCGCTGGCGCGCCGCCAGGAATGGCGGGACTGGATCAGGTGCCGGCCATCGTCATTGAAGCCGATGACCGGAAGGCCATGGAGCTGGCCATGATCGAGAACCTCCAGCGGAAGACCTGAATCCAATAGAAGAAGCCGAAGGATACCGGCAGCCGATGGATCAGTACGGCCTGACCCAGGAGGAGACGGCCCAGCAGGTGGGTAAATCCCGCCCGTGGTGGCCAACGCTCTGCGGCTGCTGCACCTGTGCCCCCCGGTGCGGGCCATGGTGGAGGACGGTCGGCTCTCCAACGGCCATGCCCGAACCATCCTGCCCCCTCCCTGCCCTGCAGGAAAAGGCGGATGCCATTCTGAAATCCGACCTGTCCGTGCGGCAGACGGAGCTGCTGGTGAAAAAAGCTCACCGCAGAGGAAAAGAGCAGCCCCGCCGTTACCACCGGCGGCCTGGAGGTGAACTACGCCGAGGAGGCCGCCAAGTCCCTGAAGCACCCATCTGGGCCGGGGCTGCAAGGCATCGTCAGGGCCGGAAAAAGGGCCGCATCGAGCTGGAATACTACGGAATGGACGACCTGAACAATCTGCTGGACGCTCTGAACGGGCTGAAGCTGAAATAAAATGTTTCACATGGAACAGAGAGAAACCGCAATGCTGGACATTAGATTTGTACGGGAAAACCCCGATATCGTCATGTGAAAACATCCGAAAGAAGTTTCAAAACGCCAAGCTGCCCCTGGTGGACGAGGCCATTGCCCTGGACAACGAGCGTCGCCGGCAACATTGCCGACGGTGAGGCTCTGAAGGCCGAGCGGAACAAGCTGTCCAAGGCCAACGGCCCCCTGTACGGCCAGCTAAAAATGTACCGACGAGGCCAAAAAGAGCTGAGCTGCAGGCCCAGATTGATACCAACAACGCCGCCGTAAAGGCCGATGCCGAGCGCATGGCCCAGATGGAGGCCAAGAAGAACGAGCAGGCGGAGGCAGCCCTGAACAAGATAAATGCTGGTCATTCCCGATGCATCGACCCGCTGTACCCATCGGGCAAGACGACAGCTGCAACGTGGAGGTGGGAGCGCTTCAGGCGAGCCCAAGGTTCCCGACTTTGAGATCCCTATCACACGGACATTATGGAACGCTTCGACGGCATCGATTATGGACGCCGCAGGCCGGGTCTCCGCGCTGGGTTTTACTACCTGCTGGGGACATCGCCCGGATGCACGAGGCCGTGCTGGCCTATGGCCGGGACTTTATGATAAACAAGGGCGTCATCCACGAACGCCATGAGCCAGACAGATATGGACGGCATGATGTATAAGCGAGAAGGGCGCCCACGGCATCGAGGAACGGGGTATCTACCGCATCCATCAGTTTGAAAAGCAGGAAATGATCGTGGTCTGTAAGCCGGAGGACTCCAAAGGCCTGGTATGAGAAGCTCTGGCAGTATTCTGTGGAGCTCTTCCGCAACTTTGATATCCCGGTGCGCCAGCTGGAGTGCTGCTCCGGCGATCTGGCAGACCTGAAGTGCAGTCCTGCGATATTGAGGCTTGGTCTCCCCGGGCAGCAAAAGTACTTCGAGGTGTGCTCCTGCTCCAACCTGGGCGACGCCCAGGCCCGCCGCCTGAAGATCCGCGTCCGCGGAGGACAGCGGTGGCAAGCTGTACCTGCCCCACACCCTGAACAACACCGTGTGTAGCCCCGCCCCGTATGCTGATCGCCCTGCTGGAGAACAACCTGCAGGCGGACGGCTCCGTGCTGGTACCCAAGGCGCTGCAGCCCTATATGGGCGGCAAGGAGCGCCTGGTACCGCTGCACTGATAGCGCATAGTAATAGTTGTCCGTAATTATACTTTTAGTATAGGAGCTTTTACACATGAAGAAGTTTTTTGCGGAATTCAAGGAATTCGCCATGCGCGGCAACGTAATGGACATGGCCGTCGGCGTGATCATCGGTACCGCGTTCGGTAAGATCACCACCTCTCTGGTGAACGATGTGTTCATGCCCCTGATCGGCCTGCTCATCGGCGGCGTGGATCTGGGACAGCTGAATATCGTGCTGAAGCCGGAGGTGCTGGACGAGGCAGGCCAGGTGGTCACCGAGGCCGTTACCCTGGGCATCGGCACGTTTCTGAGCACGGTCATTGACTTTGTTCTGGTGGCCTTCGTCATCTTCCTGATGGTCAAGACCATCAACGCAGCTGCACAAGCTGGGCAAAAAGGACGAGGAGCCGCAGGAGGAGGAAGAACCGGCTCCCACCAGCGAGGAGCTGCTGACCGAGATCCGCGACCTGCTGAAAGAGCAGCAAAATGAACGGAAGCCATTCTGACCGCCGGCCTGACGGCCCTGGACCTGGACCCCGCCGCCGCGGACAAGCTGGCGCGCTACGCCGAACTGCTGCTGGAAAAGAACAAGGTCATGAACCTCACGGCCATCACCGCGCCCCGACGTTGCCACCCTGCATCTGCTGGACTGCGCGGCGCTGGCGGCGCAGCGGACTGTCCGGCAAGCGCGTCATCGACGTAGGCACCGGCGCAGGCTTCCCCGGCATGGTGCTGGCGATCTTGACGCCGGACGCCCGCTTCACGCTGCTGGACAGTCTGGGCAAGCGGGTGGACTTCCTGAAGGAGGTCCAGACAGACCTGGGCCTGAAAAATGTGACCAGCGTTCACGCCCGGGCGGAGGAATTCGCCGCGCAGCACCGGGAGCAGTTCGATCTGGCGGCCTCCCGTGCCGTGGCTCAGCTGAACGTACTGTGCGAGCTGACGCTGCCGCTGGTAAAGGTAGGCGGACAGTTCGCCGCCATGAAGTCCGTCTCCACCGACGAGGAGATACGTCAGGCCCGCAGCGCCATCGCCCAGTTGGGCGGACAGCTCTCCGGCGTCACGGACTACACCGTGCCGGAGACGGACGTGGTGCACCGCATCGTATCCATCGAAAAAACACAGCACACACCGAAGCAATTTCCCCGGGCCTTTGCCCGGATCAAAAAAGCGCCGCTGGTATAGGCGGCCCACGAAAGGAGGAAGTCCATGGGCAAGATCATCGCCGTGGCGTCCGGTAAGGGCGGCACCGGCAAACCACCTTCACCGCCAATGTGGCGCTGGCGCTGGCCCACATGGGGCAGCGGGTGCCTGTGCCTGGACTGTGACATCACCCTGCGGAATCTGGATCTGGCGCTGGGGCTCAGCGACCGGGCGCTGATGGACTTCTCCGACGTGATGGAGGCCGCTGCACCCTGCGCTGAGGCGGCGGTGCCCCATGAGCGATACCCCTCCCTCTCCCTGCTGACCGCACCCATGGCCGACCGCCCGCTTTCCCTGTCGGTGCCGAAGCTGCAGGCGCTGGCGCGTGAGATACGGGAAAAGCTACGACTGGTGCCTGATCGACGCGCCCGCCGGACTGGGCCAGGGCTTCCAGATGGCAGCGTGCATGGCCGACCAGGTGATCGTCATCACCACCACGGACGTGTCCGCCATGCGGGACGCCCAGCGCACCGCCGCAGAGCTGTACCGCCTTTCCCAGCGGGACGGTGCACCTGGTGGTGGGGCGCGTGTCCAAAAAGGTGCTGCGTCAGCTGCACACCACCATCGACGACGCCATCGACGCGGCGGGCCTGCCGCTGCTGGGCGTGATACCGGAGGACCCGGACGTCCCCTCTGCCTGAACCGCGGACTGGTGCTGCGGGAGCAGAACTACTACGCCGCCCGGGCCTATGAAAACATTGCGAAACGCATCATGGGGCAGAAAACCCCGCTGATGAAGATATAAGGAAAGGAGCCCTCCATGAATATTGCATTGATGGCACACGACAACCGCAAGGAGCTGATGGTCCAGTTCTGCACCGCCTACTGCGGCATTCTGGCCCAGCACACCCTCTGCGCCACCGCCCGCACCGGTCTCATGATCGGGGAGGCCACTGGCCTGCGCATACACCGGTTCCTGTCCTTCGACCACGGCGGCGGACAGCAGATCGCAGCCCGCATCGCCTATAATGAGCTCGATATGGTGCTGTGCTTCGGTGACCCCAACCAGAAAACGCCGGACGCAGACATCACGTATATTTCCCGCCTGTGCGACCAGAACAATGTGCCCTATGCCAGCAACGTGGCCACCGCCGAGATGCTGGTGCTGGGTCTGGACCGGGGCGACCTGGACTGGCGCGACATTGTCAATCCCAAAAGCAACCCCTTTACCGCTTGACATTTCCCGGCTAATGGACTAAAATAAGCTGAAATACCGCGATAACGGAGCAGGAGTAGTTCTGTCCCCGCCGGAGCAGAGAGGCGCGCCATCGGCTGCAAGCGCGCCCCGGCAGGAGAAGCGAAGACAGTCCCTACCAGCGGGGATGGAAACATCCACGGTCCGCTCCCCGTAACAGGAGCGCCAAAGGGCCCCCCTTAGGGGCTGAATTTGGGTGGCACCACGAAGCGTTTTACGCTCTCGTCCCAATGCAGGGATGGGAGCGTTTTTTTTCCATCAACCGAAATTCATAATAAAAGGAGAACACGAACATGGCAAAAATGACGCCCCGACCCTCTCGGGCTTTATGGAGCTGTTGCCGCAGCCCCAGCAGCAGATGGAGCGCATGATGCACATCCTGCGCCAGAACTAATAGCTGGTACGGCTTCACCCCCTGGACACACCGGTCATCGAGGCCAGTGAGGTACTGCTGGCCAAGGGCGGCGGGGAAACGGAGAAGCAGATCTACCGCTTCCAGAAGGGCGATGCCGACCTGGCCCTGCGCTTTGACCTGACGGTGCCGCTGGCCAAATATGTGGCCCTCCACGGATGACCTGGCCTTCCCCTTCCGGCGCTATCAGATTGGCAAGGTATACCGGGGCGAGCGGGCCCAGCGGGGCGGTTCCGGGAATTTTATCAAGCGGATATTGACATCATCGGGGATGGAAAGCTGTCCATCACCAACGAGGCGGAGATTCCCGCTATTATTTACCAGACTTTTACCCGTCTGGGACTGAAGCGATTCCAGATCAGGGTGAACAACCGCAAGATACTCAACGGCTTCTATGCCATGCTGGGGCTGACAGAGCAATCCGGGGCCATCATGCGCACGGTGGATAAGCTGGATAAAATCGGGCCGGACAAGGTCCGGGCGCTGCTGCTGGAGGACTGCGGGCTTACCGAGGACCAGGCTGCGGAGATCCTCAAGTTCATCGCCATCACCGGCTCCAACGCCGATGTCCTGGCGGCCCTGGAGGGCTACGCCGGGCGGCACGAGCTGTTTGACCAGGGCCTGTCGGAGCTGAAGACCGTGACGGCGTACCTGGCGGATTTCGGCGTGCCGGAGAAGAACTTCGCCGTGGACCTGACCATTGCCCGGGGCCTGGATTACTACACCGGCACGGTGTACGAGACGGCGCTGCTGGACCACCCGGAGATCGGCTCCGTGTGCTCCGGCGGACGCTACGACAACCTCGCTGAGTATTATACCGACAGGCAGCTGCCCGGCGTGGGTATCTCCATCGGCCTGACGAGGCTCTTTTACGTGCTGGGCGAGCAGGGACTGCTGAACCCCCAGCTCCCCACGGCTCCGGCCGATGTGCTGATCCTGCCCATGACAGAGGACCTGGCTCCCGGCCATCAGCCTGTCCACCAAGGCTGCGGGACGGGCGTGCGGACCCAGCTCTACACAGAGCAGAAGAAGTTCAAGGCTAAGATGAACTACGCCGACAAGACCGGCGTCCCCTATGTGGTGTTTCTGGGAGAGGACGAGGTCGCGGCGGGACGGTGGCCTGCAAGGATATGGCTTCCGGTGAGCAGACCAAGCTGTCCTTTGCCGAGACCTGGCCCTGATCCAATCCGGTCCTGGCGGAGAAGAACAAGGGCGCGGTGATTTTGGAGTGAGGGCAGACGGCCCAAGCGCCGAAAACCCCCTCCCTTGCCAAAGCCGGATGGTGGAAATTTGAACGGCTTCGTTTTCTGTGGGTTCGTGCGGGGATCCGTCACGGCTTTCAATCCAGCCCCTTTAGTTACCAAAACACAAAGTCATAAACTGGGAACAGGGCAGTGACAGAACAATGATGCAGATGCGTACACATACCTGCAATGCGCTGCGGCTGGCCGATGTGGGCAAGTCCGTGAAGATCGTGGGCTGGATGGAGAATGTCCGGGAGGTAGGCAGCAATCTGGCCTTCGTGGTCCTGCGGGACTTCTACGGCACCACCCAGGTGGTGGTGAACAGGACGATGATGGAGTGAACAAGGAGTCCACCATCAGCGTGGAGGGTACCGTCCGGGAGCGGGCCAGCAAGAACCCCAAGCAGCCCACCGGCGACATTGAGGTGGTACCCAGCCCAAATCGAGGTGCTGGGCCGCTGCCGCTATAACGCCCTGCCCTTCGAGATCAACCGCAGCCGCGAGGCTGACGAGACCGCGCCTGAAGTACCGCTATCTGGATCTGCGGAATCCGGCGGTGAAGAACAACATCATCCTGCGCTGCCAGGTGGTGTCGGCCCTCCGGCTGCCATGACGGAGCACGGCTTCCTGGAGATCACCACTCCCATCCTCACGGCCTCCTCCCCGGAGGGTGCCCGCGACTATCTGGTGCCCGCCCGCAACCACCCCGGCAAGTTCTATGCCCTGCCCCAGGCGCCCCAGCAGTTCAAGCAGCTGCTGATGACCGCCGGCTTTGACCGTTACTTCCAGATCGCCCCCTGCTTCCGGGATGAGGACGCCCGTGCCGACCGCACCCCCGGCGAGTTCTACCAGCTGGATATGGAAATGGCCTTCGCCTCCCAGGAGGATGTCTTCGCCGTGCTGGAGGATGTGCTGCCCCCCATCTTTGCCAAGTACGGCACCTACAGCGTAGCCTCCTCCGCCCCCTTCCGGCGCATCCCCTATCTGGAGGCTATGGAAACCTACGGCTCCGATAAGCCCGACCTGCGCATCGATCTCACCTGCAAAAATGTTACGGGGCTCTGCTTGAAAACAGCGACTTTGAGGCCCTGCGCGGCCAGACCGTGAAGATGGTGGATATCTGTGATTGCGCCCTGACCCGCAAGCAGGTGGAGAAGCTCCTGTACCGACTGCAGGTCCAGTCCGGCAGCAAGGCCTACTGGTTGAAGGTGGACGAAAACGGCGGCCAGCTGGCCGGCGGCATCGCCAAGTTCGTCACAGGACCCGGGAGGAGCTGCTGGAAAAACTGAACCTGACCTGAAGCCGGGCACTTTGGTGGTAGTAGCTGCCGGAGAAGCCGCCACCAAGTACCGTGGGCGTGCTCATCAAGACCTTCGGCGCGGCCTGTGCCGGTCATATGGATCAGGAGCGGTATGAGTTCTGCTGGATCGTGGACTTCCCCATGTACGAGATCGGCGAGGAAAGCGGCGAGCTGGAGTTCTGCCACAATCCCTTCTCCATGCCCAGCGGCGGCCTGGAGACCCTGCTCAAGGCCGAGCGGGGCGAGATGGACCCCCTGACCATCATGGCCGACCAGTATGACCTAGTGTGCAACGGCGTGGAGCTGTCTTCCGGCGCTGTGCGTAACCACGACCCGGAGATCATGATCAAGGCCTTCGAGATGGTGCGTCTGGGCGAGGAGGACGTGAAAAAGAAGTTCCCCGCCATGTACAACGCCTTCTGCTATGGTGCGCCTCCCCACGCGGGTATCGCCCCGGGCGTGGACCGCATGGTCATGCTGCTGGCGGGCGAAAGCTCCATCCGTGAGATCATCCCCTTCCCCATGGGATTGAAATCGGTTTTTTCATGCAGCGCAGTGCAATTCCCGGCCCTCCGCCCGGCCACGGGGGACAGGGAGTACGGTAGGGGACGATGTAGGCATCGTCCCCTACGAAACGATGGCAAGAAATGTTGCGCATAACACGGCAGACGCAAAGTGTATCCCTGCTGCGTCAGGGCAGCGTGGGCCCGCGTGAGCGGCCAGCGGATGGCGCCGCGGAGACCAAACGAAAGCAAGGTGCAAATTTTGCACATCCCGGTCCGCGAGGTAAAAGGAGACCGACGTGGACGACACCCCAGCCGCGAAAAGGATTCCAAAACCTTGGTTTTGGCAGCGTTCTTTCCTCCCTTTCTTTTGCCGCAGAAAGAAAGGGAGCCGTCGGAGACATAAAAACCGCAGCGCTGGGGGAACGGATTGCCACGGGCGGTGACGTCGGTCACTGGCTCGCAATGACAGGCATTACTAGAAATACGGCTCAAGCCCGGGCGGGGCGATGTGGGCATCGCCCCTACGCAGGCCGCGAAACCAACGTCCCCAGATGGGCAGGAGCGTTGACAGCGAAGATGTTCTATACTATTCTGAAATCAGAATACACTGAAATTGCCGCACACAGTTCCCGACCGAAAAAGGAGATATGAAAATGAGAAAAACACAAATTTCGGCGCGCTGATCCTTTCGCTGCTGATGCTCCTAAGTCTATCGGCCTGCGGCAACAACACGAACACCGTTCCCTACACCCCCGGCACAACGGTGGGCAACACCTACACAATGAGTATTTCGGCTTCACCGTCACCCTGGACGAGAATTCCGACTGGTCGTTCTACACCATTGAGCAGCTGGCGCAGCCTTAATCGGTCAATCATCAGAAGTATTAGACAACAGTGAATCTGTTACCGAGTCGCTGGAACGCCGCAAGAACGATATAGAGATGTTTGCTATACGCTCCGACAATGCCAGCATCAGCGTATTGGTGGATACCGCCAACGGCGCAAAAATACGACGAAAGCACCTATGTGGACACCGCCCCCTAACCAACCTGGCCCAAAAGCTGACCAATGCCGGGCAAACAAATGTGAGCACGAAGAAAACCACTCTCACTTTCGCCGGCGAGGAGCATTACGGCATTATTATCAATACCGAGGTGCAAGGTGTGTCTATGGAGCAGACCATGGTCTGCGTGAAGGTGGGCGACTATGTGGCCATTGTGACCGCTGTCAGCGGTTTGGACGAAAGCAGCGCCGACTTGCTGGCCGTATTCAAGAGCTTGTGAGGCTTTGAAAACGAAAAATACACTCCGCGTACCGGGCAGGAAAACTGCCGGAGGCGGGGTGTTTTTTTTAGGGATATTGATAGAATAGCTAATGGGGTTCCGTTCCCCTTGCAGGGGCGGACGATCCTGCCCGCCCGGCTCCGGCGAACCACACCCATCTTCCCCTTTTCTTCCCCTTCCCCCCTTGCATTTCTCCTCATTTTGCGGCATACTGGGAATAATCCATCTTATCTTAAAGGAGTTTTCGCCATGGAAACCGTGAAGTTATATTATGAAAATGCGTTTTTGCGGGAATTTGACGGAGTGGTAGTCGATTGCCGTCCCCAGGGCAAAAAAATGGCTGGTCATCATGGATCAGACCGCCTTCTACCCCGAGGGAGGCGGCCAGCCTGCCGACCATGGGATTTTAGGCGGCGCCAATGGTCACCGATGTCCACGAGCAGGACGGGGTGATTCTCCACACCTGCGACCGGGCCCTGCCCGAGGGCGAGACCGTCCACGGGGAGATCGACTGGCCCCGGCGCTTTGACCACATGCAGCAGCACTCCGGTGAGCATATCGTCAGCGGAATGCTCTGCGCCGCCTATAACTGCGACAACACCGGCTTTCACCTGGGGGAGGGATCCGTCATCATCGACTACAACGCCAACATCCCCTGGGAGCAAGTGCTGGACATTGAGGCCCGGGCCAACCGCTATATCTGGGAAAACCATTCCCTGGTGACCCTCTATCCCACCGCCCAGGAGCTGGCCGCCCTGCCCTACCGCAGCAAAAAGGAGCTGACCGGCCAGGTGCGCATTACCCAATTTCCCGGGGCCGATATGTGCGCCTGCTGCGGAACCCATGTGTCCGCCTGCGGCCAGGTGGGTCTGGTGAAGTTCATGGGCTGGCAGAAATTCCGGGACGGCGTGCGGCTGGAGCTGCTGTGCGGCCAGCGGGCCTGGCCTATCTGGCCCCTAAGCTGGGAGCAAAACAGCGCGGTGGGCCGGGCGCTATCCGTGAAGCCCGGCAAGACTGCCGAAGCCGTGGAGGCTGCTGGGCGAGGTGCAAAGCCTGAAGGCCCGGTGCGCCGGGCTGGAGGAGGCGGAGTTCCATCGCCTGGCAGAGGAGTACCGGAGCGCAGGGAATGTGCTGCTGGTGCAGTCGTCCATGGAGCCGGACAGCGTCCGCCGTCTGTGCGACGCCGTGAGCCGCACCTGCAGCGGCCGGTGTGCCGTGTTCGCCGGGACAGACGGCGGATACAAATACGCCGTCATCCACCCGGAGCAGGACATCACGCCCTTTATGAAAGCCATGAATGCCGCCCCTCCATGGCCGCGGCGGCGGGCGGAATGGCTTCGCCCAGGGAAGCGCCGCCTGCACGGAGGAGGAGCTGCGCCGTTTTTGGGCAGAAAATACATAAAATACGAAAAAACGGCCGAAATATATCCTATTTTTGGACTATTTCGGTCTTTTCTTTTCATCGAAAATGGATGTTATACTATTTTGACGTGAATCAAAAAAGAGGTAAGCTATGCAGAACGAAAACAAGCTGGGCGTTATGCCCATTAAAAAACTCATCTGGAACATGTCGCTGCCCATCATCATCTCCATGCTGGTGCAGGCCCTGTATAACATCGTGGACAGCGTGTTCGTCAGCCGTGTCAGCGAGGCAGCTCTGACGGCGGTATCGCTGGCCTTCCCGGCGCAGAACCTGATGATTTCCCTGGCAGCGGGCACCGCCGTGGGCGTCAACGCCCTGATGGGCCGGGCCCTGGGCGCCAAGGATCAAAAACGCGGGCGGACACCGTGGCTATGAACGGCCTGTTTTTGGCCCTGGTGGGCTTTGCGCTGTGTGCGGTGCTGGGGCTGACGCTTTCGGACTTCTACTTCCGCAGTCAGACGGATGTGGAGGAGATCATCCAGATGGGCAATCAGTATCTGATGATCGTCATGGGCGCGTCCTTTGGCGCCTTCGGCCAAATGATGCTGGAGCGGCTGCTCCAGGGTACCGGACACAGCATTCTATCCATGTATACCCAGGGCGCCGGCGCCATTATTAACATCATTCTGGACCCCATTTTCATCTTCGTATTCAAGATGGGCGTGGCGGGCGCGGCCGTTGCCACCGTCATCGGGCAGATTTTTGCCTGCGTCTTCGCCCTGGTGCTGAACCTGAAGAAAAACCCGGAGCTTCACCTGGTGTTCCGGGGCTTCCGGCCCAACTGGCGCATCATCGGCAGTATTTACGCCATCGGCCTGCCGTCGGTAGTGATGATGGCCATCGGCTCGGTGATGACCTTCTCATGAACAAGATCCTCATCGCGTACCACTCCGCCAAGGAGACAGCGGCCACGGCCTTCGGCATTTACTTCAAGCTCAACAGCTTCATCTTCATGCCGGTGTTCGGCCTGAATAACGGTGTGGTGCCCATCGTGGCCTATAACTACGGCGCTCAGAATCGCCGCCGCATGATGGAGACCATCAAGCGCAGCACCGTCTATGCCTCCTGTGTGATGATTTTGGGCATGGTGATCTTCCAGCTCTTCCCCGGCCCCCTGCTGAAAATTTTCAAGGCCACGGACACCATGATGTCCGTGGGCATCCCGGCCCCTGCGGATCATATCCCTGAGCTTTTGCATGGCCGGGGCATGCATCGCCTCTGAGCGGCTGCTTCCAGGCGTTGGGAAAATCCATGTACTCGCTGATCGTGTCCTTCATCCGGCAGCTGGTGCTGCTGATCCCGGCGGCCTTCGTGCTGGCGCAGATCGGCCACAGCATGGGCAACGACAACCTGGTCTGGTGGTGCTATCCCATTGCAGAGATATTCTCTCTGCTCGTTTCGCTGCTGTGCTTCCGTCGGCTGCACCGCACCCTTATCTCCAAGCTGCCCGAGGACGGCCCGGCCCCCTGTGCCGGGGATCCTTCCATGTGAGCTTTAGTCCGCACAGCTGTAAAACCGCAGATCGCCGCGCCGGTATACATGCCGGTGCGGCGATGGTTTTTTTGGCCGAAGCTCAAGTATCCCAGCCCACTCTGCATCCCATGCAAGCCCTGCCACTGCGCACCGGTGCGGCGATCCGTAATCCCCATCCATGCGTAAATCCAATATACGCCTCCCACTGACACACCCTCGCTTCCATAAAAAGAAATGCAAAGCCGCCGCTTCTGGAGTAAGCGACGGCTTTGCATTAAAAGGGAAAGGGAAGAATATGCTTGGAAAAGAAAAGGTAAATCTTAATTCATTACTTGCCTGTTGCAGCAGACACAACACCTACGATTACCAAGATACCGGCCAAAGCGGCCAAAATAATGTTCAGGAACATACATCTGACCTCCTATTTCGATTTTTGATTTTCGTAAGCTTACTGGTTGATTTTATATTAGCAGAAACTTAGCAACATGTAAAACGAATCTTATTCATCATTTCCATGAAATTTTGTTGTGCCTGCAGGCAAACTGTGTTACACTGGGGGTGCAAAGGAGGGCGAGGCACATGAACATGGGAAAATATCAGGTGTTTTTGCGGGTAGCCGCCTGCGGCGGCTTCACTCGGGCGGCGGAGGAGCTGCATTTCACGCAATCCGGCGTCAGCCACACCATCGCGACCCTGGAATCGGAGCTGGGGGTGCCGCTGTTCGTGCGCAACCGGAGCGGCGTGACCCTCACGGCGGACGGCCGGGCGCTGCTGCCCTACATACAGACCCTGTGCGACGACGCCCTCCGGCTGGAGCAAAAGGCCGCCGACCTCCGGTGCATGGAGACCGGCCTGGTGCGGGTGGCCACCTTCAACAGTGTGTCCGTGCAGTGGCTGCCGTATCTGCTGAAATCCTTCCGGGCAGAGCACCCGCACATTGAGTTTGAGCTGCTGCCCTTTGTGGAAAAATGCGGAGCTGGAGGAGGCGGTGCTCAGCGGCCAGGCGGATTGCTGCTTCGTCAGCCTGCCCACAACCCAAGCCCTGGACACCTGGCTGCTGCACCGGGACCAGTGGCAGGTCATTGTTTCCTATGGCCATCCCCTGGCCGGGCGGGACCCCTTCCCTTAGAGGCTCTGTCCACAGAGCCGTTTATCTATCTGCAGGAGGGGGGATGACTACGAGGTGCAGGCCGTGCTGGACCGCCTGCAGGTGCGGCCCAACATCCAGTATATCCTGCGGGATGACCTGTCCATCCTGGCCATGGTATCCAACAATTTGGGCATCAGCATCATGCCGGAGCTGGAGCTGGAGCACTGCCCCTATCCCCTGGTGGCCTGCCCCCTGCCCCAAACGTTTTACCGGAACATCGGCATCGGAGTAAAGGACAAGACCGCCCTTTCCCTGTCTACCCGGCGGTTTGTGGAGCACACCCCGCCGCTGGGTGGCCAGCCATTATGGCCAGTGAGCAGCTGCGGCAGATAGCCAGCCAAATTACACTTCCCCGTCAAAAAGAAACCGCCACCCTCACGGTGGCGGTTTCTACGATACCTTAATTTCACTTCATTAGGGCCAACCGCTTGTGGCAGCACCCTTTTCTTTGCGCATGATAGCAGAAATATCCGTCCTGTCAAGTATGGGTGCAGTGGCCGTGCGGATTTTTCCAGCCTTACTTATAGTAGTACGTCTCCTCCTCCAGGGCCATAGGCAGGCCGTTGTGATACACGGGAATGGTGGCGAACTTGAAACGGCTGGCCCTGTGCTTGCGGTCGATCTGCTCCCTGATCTCCGGGTCGCACACACCCCGGCGCACATATTCGTTCACGGCGTGGTAGGTGAAGCCCAGGTTGTCCTCGTCCGTGAGACCGGTGAGCTCCGTCAGGAGGGCGGCTTCTGCAGGAAATGCTCCGGCAGGCCCAGCACCCGGCCCAGGGCGATGACCTCCTCCGTGGTGTACATGCCCAGGGGGAGAAGGCACCGGCGCTGTCACCGTAGATGGTGCAGTAGCCCACCCAGTCCTCGGAGAGGTTGGAGGTGTTGATCACCGTGCCCCCGGGCAGGGACTGGGCCACGGCGTAGAGGGTGGACATGCGGATGCGGGAGGGGAGATTCACCGTGGTCTGGCGGCTGGGCGTAAACCCCGCCTTCTCCATCTCGGTCAGGACGCCCTGCACCGCGCCCTGAATGTTGATGGTGCAGTGGGGGATCTGCAGGTGCTCCACCAGGGCCTGGGAAAAGTCAATATCCGGCTGCACGCCGTTGGGCATGAGCACACCATAGACATTCTCCCGGCCATAGGCCGCCACGGCCAGTGCCGCCACGGTGGCGCTGTCCTTGCCGCCGGAGATGCCGATGACGGCGGTCTTGCCGTGGCAGCTTTGCATCATTTCATTCATCCATTCCAGTAGGCCAGCCAGCTGCATGTGGGGATTAAAATCCATAAAAAATGCGCCTCCCTATACTATTAATGGGGCTATTGTACGGCATTGGACGGCAAATTGCAAGCGGCTGTGAAATTTTCTGCATAAATGTCGCGCCAAAAAGGCTTACAGGAAAGTCCATTAGGAGCTTTTGTCAAATACAGGAAAGCCCCCAGCTTTAAACTGGGGGGCTTTCCTGTTGTGTGTTAGAGAGAGAGAAAATCACTTTAAGGAAAGGTTCTTTGTATGTTCATATACTACTTTGTAAATATGGCAAAAACAATAAATTCCCGGTGAACAAATTGTGAACAATTTCTCAATGTTTCCGGCTCTCGGCCACAGCCAGCTGGTCGCAGCGATTATTTTTGGCGTTGGAGGCGTGACCCTTGACCCAGTGATACCGGACCTCATGCCGGGCGATAAGAGGGAGCAGCTGTTCCCAGAGGTCCACGTTCAGCGCGGGCTTTTTATCGCTCTTGACCCAGCCCTTTTTCTGCCAGCCATAGACCCAGCCCTTGGACAAGGCATCAATAACGTACTTGCTGTCGCTGTACAGCTCCACCACGCACGGCTCCTTCAAAAGCCGCAGCGCCTCGATGACGGCGGTAAGCTCCATGCGGTTGTTGGTGGTGTCCGCCGCGCCGCCGGACAGCTCCTTTTCCACGCCGTTCCATTCCAGGATGGCCCCCAGCCCCCGGGGCCGGGGTTGCCAGAACAAGCGCCGTCGGTGTAAATGGTAACAGTTTTCATAATAGCTCCTTGGAAATTAACTTGCCTCCGGCTCATGATGCATCTATTGGACGGCGCTTGCTTTTGTCATGTTCTGCGGTTGCCCCGACCGGTGCGAACCGGTCTCCCGCATAAAACCGCATTGCGGTTTTTATGCCGTCGGTGTAAATGGGTACTGTTTTCATAATAGCTCCTTGCGAATGCTTTTGTCATTGCGAGACCAGCGCACGCACCGGCATCGTAGTGACATCGTTGCTCACACGAAGCGCGGCGTGGGGCGGGACGGTGCAGGCATCGCCCCGCACGGCATTAATCCTCCACCGCCAGGACGGTGAGTACCCCGTTCTGCACAGTAAACCTCACGTTTTTTCCGGCAAAGGCCAGGCCATAGACCCGCTCCGGGTCCTCCTGATACCGGGGCCGGGGGGTCGCAGGCCAGCACGCCCATTAGACCCCGCTGCTCCTCATTCAATCCCGCCAGCAGGGCCTCCTCACACGCCACCTGCAGGGTCTGTCCGTCCAATGGGTCAGTGCCAAACCGCCGGTGGCCTCGGGGCGCAATCGGCATAGGGCAGGTAGGGCTTGATGTCCAGAATCGGCGTGCCGTCCACCAGATCGGCGCCGCTGACGTCAAGGACCGGGCCCAGCTTCTCATCCTGCCGCACCCCCTCCAGCGCCACGCAGGACAGACCGATGGCATTGGGCCGAAAGGGAGACCGGGTGGCAAACACACCCATACGCCGGTTGCCCCCAGCCGGGCGGGCACTGCACCGTAGGCGACCAGCCCTCCCGCACCGCCTGATGAAACTGAAAGATCAGCCACAGGTGGGAAAAAGCCTCCAGCCCCGCAGGGCGTCTGGATTGCGGTACGCCGGCTCAAACACGATGGTTCCCCTGGAGCTGGGGCACCAGCCCGCTTTGCCGGGGCACGCCGAACTTTCCGGCAGCTCCGTGCGAATGCGGGCGATGATATTCACGGTCATCCTCACTTCCTCCGGCCGGTATCGGTCAGGTGGGCGCGGATGTCGCGGGCAAGCGCAGCAGGCGCACCGCCTCCCCCCGCCACGATGATGGCCATGCACGCCACCACGAAATAGATGTTCTGCCACCTGATAGCCGATAGGAACACCAGGCACAGTATCACCAGCAGCAGCCCGTAGGATGCGGCGGTTACCTGCCCTCAATGCGCTGCAGCTCCTCACTTTTGAAATAGATGACTCTGTCATATTCAAACTCCGCCCTGGAGGCGGCGTCACTATAGGGGTCTTGGTGAAATACTGCCACCGGGTCAGGGGTACCACTCTCTCCCCGTTTCCTTCCATCGTTTACTCCTCCGCAGACGGTGTCTGCCCCCTCCGGGTCAGCCAGGGCCATGGAGATAACGCGGTCGCCCTCGGTCTTAAAGCGCATGACGATGACGCCCTGGGTGGCGCGGCCTGCGGCGCGGATGTCCTGCACCGGTGTGCGGATGAGGATGCCGCTTTCAGTGACCAGCAGCAGATCCTCCGTGCCATCCACCACCTTGATGCCCACAATGGGGCCGGTCTTGTCGGTGACCATGTAGTTGCGGATGCCCAGGCCGCCGCGGCTGGTGATGCGGTACTCCTCCACGGGGGTACGCTTGCCATAGCCCCGCTCGGTGATGGTGAGGACGGTTTTGCCCTCCTCTGCCCGGGCGGCGCCCACCACATAGTCGCCCTCCCGAGCCGGATACCCCGGACGCCATGCCGTACGGCCCATGGGCCGCACATCGCTCTCGTGGAAGCGTACCGCCTGGCCGTCGTGGGTGGCGATGAGGATATCCTGCTCGCCGTCGGTCTCCTTCACAGATGAGCTGGTCGTCCTCGTCCAGGGTCAGGGCGCGGATACCGCTCTGTCGGATGTTCTTCAGCTGGTCCACAGGCAGCCGCTTCACAGTGCCGCTGCGGGTGGTCATGAACAGGTACAGGGGCTTATCCTCCGTCTCACGGAAGTGGAGCATGGCCTGGACCTTTTCACCGGTTCTCCACCTGAATGACATTGACCATGTTGATACCCTTGGCGGTCTTGCCGCTCTCGGGGATCTGATAGCCCTTCTTGCGGTAGACCTTGCCGGTGTCGGTGAAGAAGAGGATATAGTCATGGGTGGATGCGGTGAACACCGACACCACCTCGTCCTCCTCCCCGGGTGGACATACCCTTCTTGCCCATGCCGCCCTTGCTCTGGGCGGCGTACTCGCTGACGGGGGTGCGCTTAATGTACCCGGCCTTGGTGAGGGTAAAGACGCACTGCTCCTCCTCGATCAGGTCCTCGATATCTATCTCGTCCTCCACATCCTGGATCTCTGTCTTGCGCTCATCGCCGAATTTCTTCGGCCAGGGCGGACAGCTCCTCCTTGAGGATCTGCCGCACCAGGGCGTCGTCGGACAGCACCCGGCGGAAATAGGCGATCTTCTCCTCCAGGTCGTCGTACTCCTTCTGCAGCTTTCTCCCGGTCCAGTCCCTGCAGGGCCTTCAGGCGCATATCCAGAATGGCCTGGGCCTGGACCTGGTCCAGCCCGAAGCGGGCCATCAGATTTTTCCCGGGCATCGTCGTAGCTCTCCCGATGATCTTGATAACCTCATCAATGTTGTCCTGGGCGATGAGCAGGCCCTCCAGCAGGTGGGCCCGCTCCAGGGCCTTGTTCAGGTCGAACCTCTCGTGCGCCGGATGATTATTTCCTCCTGGAAGGCCAGGTACTCATCGATGATGTGCCGCAGGGACAGGATTTTCGGCTGGCGCTGGTTGTCCACCAGTGCCAGCATATTGATGGCGAAGGTGGTCTGCAGCTGAGACTGGGCAAACAGGCGGTTTAAGACCACCTGAGGATTGGCGTCCCGCTTCAGCTCAATGACGACGCGCATACCGTTGCGGTCGGACTCATCCCGGATGTCGGAAATGCCGTCCAGGCGCTTGTCCTCCACCTGCTCGGCGATGTTCTTAATGAGCATACGCTTGTTCACCTGGTAGGGCAGCTCCGTAATGACAATGCGGGTGCGGTCCTTGCCGAACTCCTCAAACTCGTGCCGGGCGCGGACCACCAGACGGCCCCGGCCGGTGGCGTAAGCGGCCCGATACCGCTGCGGCCCATGATAATACCCTTTGTGGGGAAATCGGGGCCCTTGATATGCTCCATGAGGTCTGCCAGGGGTGGCGTCCGGGTCATCCAGCACGCAGATGCACGCGCCGATGACCTCCCGCAGGTTGTGGGGCGGAATATTGGTGGCCATACCCACGGCAATGCCGGAGGAGCCGTTCACCAGCAGGTTGGGGAACCGGGCCGGAAGCACCCGTGGCTCCTTCCGGCTCTCGTCGAAGTTGGGGTCCCAGTCCACGGTGTCCTTTTCGATGTCCCGGAGCATCTCGTTGGAGATTTTGGAGAGCCTTGCCTCGGTGTAGCGGTAGGCGGCGGCGGGGTCGCCATCCACGGAGCCGAAGTTGCCGTGTCCGTCCACCAGCATGTAGCGCATGGAAAAGTCCTGGGCCAGACGCACCAGGGCGTCGTACACCGATGCATCGCCGTGGGGATGATACCGGCCCAGCACATCGCCCACGCAGGTGGCGGACTTCTTAAAGGGCCGGTCAGAGGTGAGGTTGTCCTCGTACATGGCGTAGAGAATACGCCGGTGGACGGGCTTCAGGCCGTCCCGTCGGGCAGCGCGCCCACGATAACGGACATGGCGTACTCGATGTACGACTTCTCCATCTCCGGCACCAGGGGCGACTCCACAATGTGCTGCTGGGGATACCGGATCTCCTCCGGATCGTATTGGGGTTTTTACTCATATCGTTTCTCCTTTGTGAAAGGATTGGTTCATCGGATTTTATGGGATTGCGCAGGGCGAATGCGTGACAAAAAGTGCGGTAAAGCGGGGCGTCGGGGACGCCGCCCCTACGGACTTCTATCGCTAAACAGTGTGTAGGGGCCGGCCTACATCGGCAGTGGCACATCCGTCGACGTGCCCCTCACGCCGCCGCTGGTTATCGGACAGGGGCTGAGGCAGCCCACCCTACCTCTATCTGTAAACGGTTTTGTAGGGGAGGACGCCTCTCCGCCCGTTTTTTGGAAGGGTAAAATTCTACGCCTTATTTTAGTAATCCAAATTCACCGCATATTTCGCCTTCTGCTCAATGAACTCCTTCCGGGGCTCCACCTTTTCGCCCATAAGCACCGTAAAGGTGGCGTCGGCGGCCACGGCATCGTCAGGGTAATGCGGCGCAGA
>VOFC01003311.1_pt1 | contig 23421 bp, 39 predicted proteins | sample 5384161 | NCBI WGS metagenome assembly VOFC01 (sample SAMN12384722, study PRJNA508395) | human gut metagenome | isolation source: healthy gut B | host: Homo sapiens | reverse complement strand
AAAGTCAGCAGGACTTTGTGATAATGCGTTGGCAATCGCCACACGAAGTAGCTCTCGGTGAGATGGCTTTGCCTGATCGCCCAGCCATTTGTTATAGCTCTTTCCGTGAAGTTTCGATTCTCTACAATGGACAGTCCATTCTCAATACAGATGGTGGCACTTAGCCGACGAACCGCCTTGGTGCTGCCCCAAAAATTGCGGAACTTCCGATCATATTCTAAGCTGACCGATGACCAGATAATGTGATTATGAATGTGCGACTTATCTATGTGAGTGCAGACCACAAAAGCATGATTCTCTTTTGTGAATCTCCTGGCAAATTCCACTCCCAGCCGGTTGGCTTCTTCCGGGGTAATCTCTCCGGGGCGGAAGGACTGGCGCACATGATAGGCAATCACATCATCTGCGCCACGCACTCGTCCGGTAGCGGCAATGTATTACCTCTTTGCCATCGGGTAGACAAGCCGGATTATGCTGAACGAGCTGTGACAGAGGCTCTTGTCAATGCGCTTATCCATCGTGATTATATTGTGCTTGGCAGCGAAATCCATATTGATATGTTTGATGATCGGGTGGAAATCACATCTCGGGCGGTATGTTTGGATACCGTGTCTAACTGCTCCTGCCTGTCCGGTGTATCCGCCACCACGAACGTTTACAAGAACATCAAATTTATCTGCATTTTCAGTAGCAACGAGCGGCTGACGAACGATAACCTTCAGAGGTCTCCAGACCAAGGTACTCGTCAATGCTTCTCTTATTGATTGTAATATTACCAGTACCGGGTACTAAATATACTCTGGCGATGGATTTCTTTCTTCTACCGGTTCCGTAGAATTTTGCTTTAGCCATGATATTTACCTCCTTATCCTACTTAAAATGTCCAGTGCTTCCGGCTGCTGTGCTGCATGCGGATGCTCTGCGCCTGCGTAAACATGAAGTTTGGACATTTCTCTTCCGAGCGGTCCTTTCGGGAGCATTCCCTTAACTGCCAGCTCTACAACCTTCTCCGGTTTCTTTGCAAGCATCTCTCTTAAAGTAGTCTCTTTCATACCACCTACGTAGTCTGAATGATGATAGTAAATCTTCTGGTCTAATTTCTTTCCGGTAACTTTGATCTTGTCAGCGTTAACAACGATCACATAATCTCCTGTATCTACGTGCGGAGTGAAAACCGGTTTGTTCTTTCCTCTAAGCACCTTTGCAACTTCAGATGCCAGACGACCTAATGTATATCCGGTAGCGTCAACTACGTACCATTTTCTTTCCACTTTTGCTGGATTAGCCATGAAACTGTTCATTGGTATACCTCCTGTAAAAATTCAATTAAATATTCTTGATTTATACGTAAAACATCTTACCGGGGCTTTGGATCAGACATTTTCTCGCTTTGTCACAGTTAAATATTATATGTCAGCTGGCTACACATGTCAACTGTTTTTTCCGATTTTACTGATAATATTTTTATTAATGTGGATCATGCAGATCACCGTCATAGCCAGAGACATAAGCTCTGCAATAGGGATCGCCCACCAGACCAGCTCCACTCTGCCAAGTCTGGACAATGCATATGCAACCGAGAAGCACTACCAGCTGACGTGCCACTGACACATACATACTGTAAATAGATTTTCCCCAGTGCCTGGAATACACTTCCGGCTGCGATACAGAATCCTGCCAGCAGGAAAGCTTAAGGAGATCGTCCGAAGAGCAGGAACTCCAATTGCCAGCATAGTCTCCGATGCACTGAACATCATGAGCAGTTTATCCGGCATCGTCTGGAAAATCACCAGACCTAAAATCATGATCACCACTGCATAAGTGATCACATGACGGATCGCACTGAGCACGCGGTCTCTCTTCTGTGCACCATAATTATACGCAACGATCGGTATTACACCATTATTCAGTCCGAAGACTGGCATGAAGATAAAACTCTGCAATTTAAAGTAGATGCCGAATACCGCTGTCGCAGTTGCAGAGAATGGGATCAGGATCAGATTCATGCCATAGGTCATCACAGAACTGATGGCCTGCATAACGATAGAAGGAATACCGATCTCATAGATCTGTGCAATCACTTCCACGGAAGGACGGAATCCTTTCATATTGATCTTCACTTCATGATTTTCTTCTGATTTAAAATAATTGCCGCAACAGCAGCAACTATCTGTCCTGTCACCGTTGCCACAGCAGCGCCTGCCACTTCCATTCTCGGGAAGCCGAACAGACCAAAGATCAGAATCGGATCCAGAATAATGTTGATAATGGCTCCGGTTCCCTGGGTGATCATGGTATAAAAAGTTTTCCCCGTTGCCTGCAGCATCCGTTCAAACATGATCTGAACAAAAATACCAAAAGACGTACAACAGCAGATCGTCAGATACTGTTTTCCATACTGCACGATCTCTTCAATATCTGTCTGGCTTCTGAAAAACGGCTCTGACAGCAACAATCCGATCAGCAAAAACACAAGATAACTCATGACTGCCAGAAATACTGCATTTTCAGCAATCTTATTTACACGGTCCATATCTTTTTGCACCAAGTGACCGGGCCAGCAGTGCGTTCACACCTACCGCTGTACCAACTCCTACGGCAATCATCAGACTCTGAATAGGAAATGCCATAGATACGGCTGTCAGTGCATTTTCACTGACTCTTGCGACAAAAATACTGTCTACCACATTATAAAGCGCCTGCACCAGCATGGAGATCATGATCGGAAGCGACATGGTGATGATCAGTTTACCTATGGGCATGACACCCATTTTATTTTCTTTCATAACAGTTTCTTCCATTATTGTTATCCTTTCTCCCCTTTGAAATGAATCTCCATCAATGTCAGTCCTCTGGCCGGTGCAGTAGGACCTGCCAGCTGGCGGTCACAGCCTGCCAGAATCTCCCGGTATGCACTCTGGCTCCCAGTCTCCCTGTCCAATCTTCATCAGCGTACCGGCAATGATCCGTACCATATTATAGAGAAATCCATTTTCCTGTAATGCGGAGGATAATCAGGTCTCCCTGCTTCTCCACATCCAGCGCATAGATCGTTCGTACTGTCGTCTTCACCTGGGCGCCCGCCGCACAGAAGCTCTCGAAAATCGTGTTCCCCGATCAGATAGGCAGCCGCCTGTCTCATCCGCTCCACATCAAGCTTCCGATATGTAAAATGCGAATTGAACCGATAAGCCGGCGGCGGAAATTCCCGGTTCAGGATCCGATACTCATAGGTTTTCACCGTCTTCTGAAATCTGGGGTGAAAATCTGCCGGAACTTCACAGGAATCCTGGATTCTGATATCTTCCGGCAGTCTTTGATTTAATGCATATGAAAAATTTATCTGAGGCCATCCTCGCTTCAGTGTCAAAGACCGCCACATTTCCATGCAGGCATGAACACCTGCATCTGTCCGACTGGAGCCCATCACATGGATCTCCTCTCCTGTCAGCAGAATCGGAATAAAACGCAGTGCAATAGACATCATCATCGAAATTTCGTGTACCGGTACATGGATTCGGTTCAGTGGATGAAGCAGCTTCTCCAGTCCATCTGTCAGTCCGTTCGGAGTCGTTGTAAATGTCATCAAAGAAGATCCTGCAACAAGCAATACAAGACGAACTGCCATGAACACAGAAGTACGAAGTCCTGTCTCTGTGATTGTAATGATTCCCCAATGGAATAACACTGCACCGCCTCTTGTAAGGAACAAGTTCATAGCCACTGTAAACAATAACAAGATCACAATCGGCTTAAGTCCTTTTCCGATAAACTTTGCCGGGACTTTAGAAACGTGAATCATACACGCTAGAAATACAAATGCCAATGCATATCCAAGCACACTGTTCTGCACAAATAAAAAGAAATCAAAAAGATCAGTGTGCAGACAATCTTCACACGCGGATCCAGTCTGTGAATCGGACTCTGTGCCGGATAATATTGTCCTATTGTAATATCACGGATCATGCCTGCACCTCCTGTCTCTTCTTCAGGAAGTTGTAGATCTCGTCCGCAGCCTCTTCCACAGTTGTTGCATCTGCTGACACTTCAAATCCCTTTTCTTTCAGATCATGCATCACGTAAGTCACCTGTGGTGCAGCAAGACCGACTGCCTCAAGTTCTTTATAATGCCGGAACACTTCTTCCGGCGTACCGTCAAGCATCTTCTCTCCATCATTCATCACGATCAGGCGCTCCACGTATTTCGCAACATCTTCCATGCTATGGGAAACAAGAATTACTGTCATTCCGGTCTTCTCATGAAGCAATTTTACCTGATCTAAGATCTCATCTCGTCCCTTCGGATCCAGTCCGGCTGTCGGCTCATCCAGAACAAGTACCTTCGGATGCATTGCAAGAATTCCCGCGATTGCCACACGACGCTTCTGACCTCCGGATAATTCAAATGGGGACTGCTTATAATATTTCTCCGGAAATCCTACAAGCTCCAAGGCTTCTCTTGCCTGCTTCTCGCACTCTTCCTTGGAAAGTCCCTGGTTCTTCGGTCCAAAACACACATCACTTAACACATCAACTTCAAACAACTGATACTCCGGATACTGGAACACAAGTCCTACCTGTGTACGCAGTTTCTTCATATCATATCCGTCCTCGTAAATGTTCTGCCCCTCATAAAGTAATTTCCCTGAGGTTGCTTTCATCAGACCGTTCAAATGCTGGATCAAGGTTGATTTTCCCGAACCCGTGTGTCCAATGATTCCGACGAACTGTCCCTGCGGGATCTCAAGACTGACATCCTTCAGCGCATGATGCTCATATGCAGTTCCCGGGCTATATACATAACTGATATTTTCTAACTTAATTGACATAAGGCATCCACCAATTCTTCCCTTCTAAGAATTCCTTTCGGCAGCGGAACTCCTTTTTGAATCAATGCGTCTGCCAGCATTGTCACCTGTGGTACATCCATACGGTACTTCTTGAGTTCATCTACCCGGCTGAAGATTTCTTTCGGTGTACCATGCATCACCACATGCCCTTCATCCATTACAAATACCTGATCCGCATCGATCACTTCTTCCATATAATGTGTGATCAGGATCACCGTAACATTCTTCTCTTTTCGAAGCTGCTCTACCGCTTCAATCACTTCTTTTCGTCCATTAGGATCAAGCATGGCCGTCGGCTCGTCCAGCACAATGCACTCCGGTTTCATGGCCATGACCCCGGCGATTGCCACGCGCTGCTTCTGACCTCCGGACAATTTATTCGGAGAATCCTTTCTTCGCTCCAGCATACCGACCGCGCGCAGACTGTTCTCTACCCGTTTCCAGATCTCATCCGTAGGAACTCCTAAGTTCTCCGGACCGAATTTCTTCGTCCAGTCGATCATATTCGAAAGTGACGTTTTCTGCTTTTATCATGGGGCTGCCTCCTGCATTTCTCATGATTCATTATCTTTACATGGGCCAAAAGACCCACACTAACGTGCCCATTATACCATGAACGGCTGAAATTTCAAGAAAATTCAGCCGCTTCCAGATATTAGTTTTATTTTTCATATTCAGGTTAACACTTTATGCCAATGTACCAAGGATTTTTCTGTATCTTCTGCCGTCTCTCCTTCATGAATCTGATCCTGTCTATATGGCCCAAATCAAGTTTCTGTGCCACATGGAGGGATGTATCATTCGTCCTCTCAATCAGCACATGAAGCTCTTCCAGATCCAGCACTTCTTCTGCGTAAGCGAGGATCGCTCTTCCACACTCCTGTGCATAGCCCTTTCCACGATATGACTGCCCAATCAGATAACCAAGCTCCACTGCATCGTCTAACAGTTCTGACACAAACAGTCCTGCCTGTCCTATGATCTGTCCACTCTGTTTTTCTATCACTGTCCACAGTCCAAAATCATAGAACAGATAGGCATGACGGATATAGGCTTCCATAAATTCTGTCTCTTCATCCAGTGTATTCAGCACCGGAACTGTCCCCCTCACCATGCCGCCTTGCTTCCAGATCTCATATAGGTCTGGAATATCTGACGGAATGGTCTCCCTGATCAGCAGCCTCTCTGTCTCCGCAATCTTTACCGGAATGCCAGATTTGCGAAGCCGGTCACGCTCCAGAAATGCCGGGTCTAGTGCACTTTCCATCAGCAGATCCACCGCTGCACAGGTAAATACCTTCACACCATTGACCAGCGCTTTTTCATCAAAAATCAAACCGGTCATTATGAAGAGTTGCATGGCACTTGCTGAGATTCAAAAAATAACAGGACTGTCCTCCATGCTCCTTCACCCGCTCTGACATGCAGGAATAATCCTCGCTACCTCCCACACCACCTTCTGGCACATAGACCACCGGTAACTGCAGTCTCTCTTCACACAGCTTTTTTTCATGCGGGCCATCAGTTCCGGCGTATTGAGACTGTTGGTCGCTGCTCCCATCAGCCGGATCTGGCTGGTACATCCATGCATCTGCGCTGCATTTTCAATGATCCGGCAGGCATAATCATACATATACTGATTAGCCTCTGCCGTCATTCCCCTCACTTCCATCTCCATGTGAGCAGACTCACAGATCACATTTCTGGAACTGCCTGCCACAAGTTTTCCCACATTCACTCTGGTATCACCATGGCTGTATCTTGGGATCGCATGGAGATTCAAGATTGCCGTGGCTGCGGCCAGCATGGCATTATCACCTGCCTCCGGTGCTGCGGCCGCATGGGCAGCCTTTCCATGAAATTCCACATCCATCTTCGTGGTTGCCAGGCTGTGGCCATCACCAATTCCAATCATGCACTGCTCCTGATCCTCCTTTGCCACTCATATGCGCACCCAGCACTACATCCACATCGTCAAGATGTCCCTTCTCTACAATGGCTTTTTGCACCGCGGACACCTTCCTCAGCCGGTTGGAAAATAAATTTTATAGTTCCACGAAGCTGATCTTTCATACCGCAAAGTATCTTTGCTGTTCCAAGCCCCACTGTAATATGACCGTCATGTCCTGCAGGCATGCATATAACCTGGACATATTGACCGGAATCCCTGCTTTTCCGGAAAATGATCCATGTCCTCGCACTCTGTCACCGGAAGAGCATCTATATCGAACCGGAATGCCAGCACCTTATTCTCTGATGCCCGTTCTGACGCCTTTTCCGAAGCAGTCCTCTCCTCTGACAATTTTCCATGCAGAATACCGATCACACCAGTAAATCCGCCGCGAGTCTTCTTTTAACTTCTCCTCTGACACCTGCCCCAGCGCATTTACTTCCTTATAATGTTGTTCCAGCAGGCTCTCCTCAGGTATACCCATTCTGGCATCTGTCTTGCAGACTTCTGTTCCCATTAACACCTGATCACATCCATAGCTTTCCAGCAGTTCCGCGATGCGGGCGGATGTCCGCATCTCCATCCATCCTGGTTCCGGGTATTGATGAAATTCCCGGCGAAGTTTAATTAACTCCTGTTCCAGGCTCTCTGCTTCTTCTATGATATTTTGATAAATCTCTTCTGTACTCATATATCCTTCTCCTGCTTTCCGACATCTCAAAATCCGGATGCGACTCTGTTTTTCTCTACTGTACCCCATCTGACTGCAAAAATCCACTGAAACTCCGGCAAAAATCGCGCCCTCTTTACGAATCCGACTAAATCCGTTAAAATAAGAACTAATAATGCTCTGTCCCAAAGGGCATAGAAAAGGAGATAAAAAATATGGCACAGAATCCTGTTGTTACATTTGAAATGGAAGATGGCAGCATCATCAAAGCAGAGCTGTATCCGGAGATTGCTCCGAACACAGTCAACAACTTCATCAGTCTGATAAAGAAAGGCTACTATGATGGTCTGATCTTCCATCGCGTGATCGAAGGTTTCATGATCCAGGGCGGATGCCCGGACGGAACCGGTATGGGCGGCCCGGGCTATTCCATCAAAGGAGAGTTCAATCAGAATCGTTTCAAAAATGATCTGAAACATTCCGCTGGTGTTCTTTCCATGGCTCGTACCATGATGCCGAACAGTGCCGGAAGCCAGTTCTTCATCATGCATAAAGATGCTCCGCATCTTGACGGCGCTTATGCTGCATTTCGGCAAAGTCACCGTGGGCATGGATGTGGTAGATAAGATTGCTGAGACCGATACTGATTATCGTGATAAACCGATCGTTCCGCAGGTTATGAAAGAAAGTAACTGTAGAGACCTTCGAGTGGATTATCCGGAACCGGAGAAGATGTAAGTGTAAGAACTCAGTACCGCGAGGGCGGTGGGTGAGATAAGAGCTCGTATGACGTGTATCGGACAGAAAAGTCCCAATACTGTCTGAGCACGTACACATGCTGTGTACGTGTCAGCCAGTACAGCGGAACTTCCTGTTCGCTCCAAGTCATACAGCGCAGCTTATTCTCCCCACTGCCCCTTTCCAGTTCTAAGCTCTTACTTTGTTCTTCTCCTTCTGGATTCTACAATTCCAATCATTCCAAAGGCCCAGCAATGCCAGGATTCCAGCAAACCCTAGTAAGAACAGTGGTGCACTGTCGCCCGTGGTCGGGCTCTCCACTGGTGCGGGCTGTGGTACGACTGGTACCGCTTCTTCTCTGTGGGTCCGCCTGGATCCGCCTGGCTTCGGGTCTCCGGTACTGGTGTTGGCTTATCTGATCTTTCATTATGAAAGATTCCCACATGTCTCTGTATCTGTACAAACTGTCCGCCATGGTCCCTCATAAGAAGCATCCACCAATACAGTCTCTTCCGTAGGTAAATATCCTGTCGGCGGTGTCAATTCCTTGATCTCGTATTTCCCCAACGGCAGTTCTCCTGCAAAGATTCCTTTTCCATCTATTCCAGTCACACAGGCTTTTATAAATGTTCCTGCTGACACTGTAACTACAGGGACATCCCGGATGATCCATTTCCCACCTACTGCATCATACACAATATTAGTGTAAATATCCTCTGTCACATACAGCCCAAAGACTGCTCCATAAAGCGGCATTTCATTTTCTTTTATCCTTCTTCTGTACCTCGATCTGCAGCCGCTGGCGCTCATTTTTTACTGCACACTCTGAATATCAAAATTTATCGTCTGCTCCTGTGGTGTAATCTCGAATTCCTTCACTTCCTGATTGAGCACAAATCCATCTCCGGCAATGGTCTCCATGATCTTATACTTTCCTATATAAAGGTTGGTCGCATAAGCCCATCCATACCGGTCTGTATTGATCGTCGTTACCACGTCACCCTTTTTGTGGATCAGATATCCCTTCATATCCGCCTGATACAACAGGAACAGATCCTGCGTCACCTCCTGCGTATAGATATTTTCTGCAGCAATGATCTGGAAGCTGGCACCTTCCACCAGGTGCATCCTGATAAACAAATTCAAGTCTGGTCATTCCATCGGTCTCTTCCACCGACCTTGTTCCTGCAAGCTGTTCTCCATGCTTGTACAGCCGTAAGATTCCCTTCTGCTCCCTGATTTTTCTGCAGAACCGTTACCGTCAGATTCCCATACTGGTCACACACTGCATATTTATTTTCACCCATCTGTCCATCTGGATAAACCGATCCATTATTGATGGTAAATGTCAGTTTCCGCTGAGGTGTATCCGTGATCTTATAACCATTCTCTCTTCCCTCACTTATATCTGTTACGGTCTGCTCGCTTCCATTTACCACATAGCCAGATGGTGCCGTCAGTTCAGTCAGTTCATAGGTTCCAATGGGCACTTCCTGTGGAAGAGTAATATAGCAGTCCAGGATCCGTCCGCCTTTTTGAGAAATACCGGGCAGAATGGCTTGTCAGCTGTGCCGGTCATCTCTTTGGCATTCGGATCATAATAGCGCATCCAGCCGTCCTTATCGTATTTCCAGTTTAATGCGATCAGACTTTCCTCACTGAGTTCCATGGTCAGACAGCGAAGCCGGTAGGATGCCCCTTCCTTCAGTACCGTTCCACGCACCACTTCCCTCTGCTTTAATGTACTCGCCTGGCTGTTTTATAAATTCTTCATCAGCCTTCACCAGACGTAGAAAGGACTTTGTGATCGTATTGTTGATGATCCGCTGTTTCTGAAGTTCACGGCCTTCTCTCGCCTTTGCACCGGCATGATCACCATAGCGGATTCCTTCCTCCACCGTATAGATCTTCTCAATTTTCTGTTTTGTTGCATCCGTATATACCACGCCTCCATCCTTTGTGATAAATGCAAGAAATGGTTTGGCCGCCCACATGATGTTCCGGCGTGGTGGTCTCCACAAACACATAGGTTCCGTAAGGGGAGCTCCGGAGTAATGATCCGCCCGTTCTTGTCAGTGAACATCTCTTTCACCTGATATTTATTAAGACCATCCACCTTTTCCAGCCACCGCTTATCACCATTGGTCCCTCCTCGTGTCCGGTCCGCTTATATACCATTGCCGTCGGCTCTTTGGTGAAATCATAATCATAAAATGTCATGATATCGGCTTCACTCCATGTGCCTGTCTTTGGCTGAATGCTCCGTTTTTAACACCTGACAGATCGCTGATGAGATAAGCAGAAAAATCCTGCTCCTTCCATCACTTCCAGCTCTGTCTGGTATGTATTATCCGATGTCTTGATAAATTCTATTCCCTGCTTCACCACATAGTCACCAGAATAGATCGTATGAGAAGTACTTTCATCATCTACTGTCAGTTCATTTCGAGCCTCGCTGGCAGTCTCATCTCTCTTTTCAATCTTTATCATCTGATCCTTGTAAGAAATTGTCACATCATATACCGCCTCATCAAACATATATCCTTCTGATGGCCGTATTTCCTTAATATAATATGTCCCCCAGCTCCAGATCTCCGAACAAAGTTCTCCCCGGTGTATCCTCATAGGCAATAGTTCCCCATTTATTTTCAATATGTCTGGAACCATCTGTATTTAAAAATATATCCAGCTGAATTGCGTTTCGGACTCTTTCCGATCACCGCCTGTGCCACCAGTTCATCCTTTCCATAAATAATTCCGGTCACTCCATCCTGATGTTCAATATTTTCTGCCGCATAGATACCATAGACTGCGCCATCCAGTATTGCATCTCCCTGATGGATTCCGTCTTCCGCTTCTGTATCATATTTGACCAGTTCTACTGCTCCCAGTGTCCGCTCATTGGTAATGGGAAATTCCAGCGTATCGCCGCCCTTTCCTGTCCTGGAATCGGTGCGCTCCTCCCACACATAGCCATTTGGTGCTGTGTGCTCTCGAATGCTGTATGTATAGGTATTTTTTTCAAACTCCTCCTTGGATTTTTACCGTAAAGGTAGCTTCCCCATCCTCATCTGTGGTGACTACGCCAATCCATGCTCCGTTTTCAAAAATGTCCACCATACAGCCCTCAAAGACCTACTTCTGTCTGCCAGTCTGTCTTATTGACCTTGAGCACGACTTCACTTTCAGAAGGCATTTCCACCGGATTTTTTCCTTTGAACAATTCCGGCTGATCCTTCAACCCAGTAATCTGAGCATTCGAGTTATCCGAATGATAGATGTAATACGTTTGATCCGTTCCTGCCTGTTGATAATAGTTCCACACATTGGAAGCCATCTTGTCTGCTGCCTCCGGGAACTGATATTGAGCATGGCAACAGTCCGTGCCACCACCTGCTCCATAGACAATGTCGTGCTGCTCTGATACAGCCAGATGGAGATCTGTATGCTCACATAATTTTCTGTGCCCACAGATACCTGTGCGATCAGATTTCCAAGACCATCGTTTCGGATCTCATACTCCCCTTCGCCTGCCTTATAGGACATAACCTGTCCTGGCAGATTTTCCCGGCTGAAGACAGAATGCCGGCTGCCCTCCCAGCGTCGGCGAAGATGAAAGATTTTCCCATGACCGGTTCCATTGTGTATTGATTTCATTCTCTGTTATGCTGCTCTCTCTGCCCGCGAGTTTCTGCCAGCATCTGCTCCACCGTCTCTGCCAGTGCTTCCAGACTGCCGCCTTCCTGCTGAAGTGCCTGCAGATCTTCTTTTTCCAAACCTTCAAATACTGTTCCACAGAAAAATTCATCCGCACTCACTCCTGTATCCAGAATCTCCAGACACTGCTCCAGATCCTGTCCCCAGATACACCTGTTCTGAAATTATCCGGCGCAATACTGACCAGAAATTCCGCCAGGTCCCGCTCATAATCATACAAACCATCCCACCAGGACTCATCCTGTGACAGCAACTGCTCATATCCTTCGGAAAAAATACTGTTCCTTCCAAGTCAGGATCGATGCCACATCCCCCTCTGTAAAATGATATTGCAGGTCAGTTTCTGACTCATCAGTTTCGCCAGTTGATTCACTGACTTCTGATTCCCTTCTGCAGTATATCATAATCCATTTCTGCTGCATCTTCCTCTGATGACACTTCCTCTGGCAATATTTCTTCTGCTGGTTCATCTTCTGATACTACTTCCTCAGACAGCAGTTCTTCTTCATTTGTATCCTGGCCGACCGTTTCCTCCGCCATTACACCCGTCGGAAGGGTGCCAAAAAAGAAGAGGGTACTTAATATAACTGCTCCTGCACGTTTCCATATTTTATTTTTTTCTTCATTTTGCAATCCTCTTGAGTCGTACACACACTTTGCGACACTAGACGGAATGCCAGAAAGATTGGTACTGACAATATTCAATTATGTTTTGGGGAAATCATCGGCTGGAACTACCGACGTTTTCAGACATGTTTATCGTAAACGATTGAAGTGGGTTTGTCAACCAACTTCTTCTGAAGTATTCAGAAGCTCTATCATTTGGCTGGTGTAATAATAAAATGCTCTGACGGATAATGTTTTAAATTTTCCTGTCACTAAAAAAAGCATTTTTTCATTATCAATTAATATTTCTCCTGTTGGTCTTGGAAAAACTTCTATTCCGAATTGTTGTATAAATAAAATCAATTATTTTCATTTGAAAAAATGAAATTTTTTCCCGATGCAGAACTTCAATATATCTGCAGTATCAGAGATGATACAAGGAATCACCTGTCTTTTTAATATTGCATCTACTAACACAGTGGCAGCATCTTTCTTTCTTGGAAAACAATGCCGCCACAAGTACATTTTTGTATCTATAACTGCATAATATTTCATTATATTCCCCTTTTTCTGAACGTGCAGCCGCTATCTCCGCTTCTATTTCTTCTGCCGTAAATTCAGGTAAATCATTTGCCTGTTTACGCAATTCTGAAAATGCCTGCACAGCTTCCTCTACGCTAACCTTTTTTCAGGCAGTGTTGCTTCAAATGGTAAACCTCTCACAATTCTGCTTCGTACCATAAACATTCGAAATGCTGTAGGAAGATCCATTCCCAACTGCTCATAGATATCAGCCACTTCCTGTTTTAATTCCTTATCTGCTCGAAATTGAATTAATACCTGCTCCGCCATAATTTTTCTCCTATATTATATGCAAAATATATTTATATGTTATGTATAGTATATGCAATATATATACAAAATGCAATTCATTTTTATATCTCCTTTCTTTATGTAGCTACACTATAAGCGAATACTATCCACTACTTTTCATTAACAAAAATACTTTTTTTCGCTTACTTTCGTTGGAATCTTTCTCTTGATTTAAGATAGATTTTATGATTTATTGATTACAGAATTGATAGTATCACGTGTTGCTTGTAAACGCAAGTGAAGTTTTTAGAAATTCGAAAATATAACAGCAGGAAGCCACCCCAATAAAATTGATGGTGGCTTCTTTACATTATTTCTGCTCCGCCTTTACTTCTTCCATAATTGCTTTGAATGCCGGCATGGAATCCACGATGGTCTTCTCTGCCACGCAGTAGGAGATTCTCACATATCCCGGGCAGCCAAAGCTGTCGCTTGGAACTACCAGCACATCATGCTTTTTCGCTCTCTCAGAAAATGCGTTGGCATCTGGTTCTGGTGATTTCACAAACAGATAAAAGGCTCCCTGGGGGCGCACACACTCATATCCGAGCTCTGTCAGTCCGTTGTAAAGAAGATCTCTGTTCCTTGCATAGGCTGCAATATCACTTGGCACATCAGCACACATGGCTGCCACACGCTGGAACAGCACTGGTGCACACACAAATCCCAGTGCACGTCCTGCACCATTGACTGCTGCCATCACACGTTTTGAATCTTCCATCTCATCGGGCACGATAATGTAACCGATACGCTCTCCCGGCAGAGACAGAGATTTACTATAGAATAGCAGACAAAAGGTATTCTCATAATAGTTCGGTACATAGGGCACTTCCACTCCCTCATACACGATTTCCCGATATGGCTCATCAGCGATCAGATAAATGGCATGTCCATACTCTTTTCTTTTCTGCGAAGGACATCTGCCAGCTTCTGGATCGTCTGCAGAATAGACAACGCCACTTGGATTATTGGGAGAGTTGATAATGATTCCCTTGGTCATTGGGCTCAACAGTTCCTCAAATGCATCAAAAATCAATCTGAAAGCTCTCTGTATCAGCCGGATTGATCAGCAATTTTGCCTTTGCATTTTCTACCCATATAGTGTACTCTGGGAAAAATGGAGCAAAGGTGATAAATTCATCGCCAGGGTTCGTCACCGCATTAATACAGATGCTCAGGGATGCTGCTGCTCCAACTGTCATGTAAAAATTTGCACCTGTAAAATGTGTGCCAAACCGACGGTTTACTGACTGTGCCAGTGTCTCTTTTACTCCTGGATCACCTGATGCCGGGGAATATCCGTGCAGCACTTCTGCCAGGCTCTTCCAACAGCTTTGCAATGACATCTTTTACCTGATGCGGTGCAGGAATACTTGGATTTCCCAGACTGAAGTCATAGACCTTGTCCGCTCCTACTACTTTTTTTTCCGTTTCCAAACCATAGGAAAATAATTCTCTGATCACAGAGCTTTTACTTCCCAATCCATACATTACCTCATTTATCACTGATCCATGTCCTCCTCATGATCGCAATCAGAATCACAGTCGCAGTCACAATCCATACCATATGACATCATATTTTCACGGGAAGAGACTCTCTTCTTCATGCGTTCTTTTTTCAACTGCTTCAGAGATCATCTCTTTTACATCTCTGGATTTCTTTATATTTTAATCTCAAGCTTTGGCATGGATTTATCCATGGTGTCACATTTGATGGTCCCAAGACCAAAGATACGCTGCATGAACGATCTTTCCAATGTCAGATCCAGGATTCGGTACAGACGGATCTCATCCTCTCTGGTAGATAACATTCCTGCCTCTACAATAAATTTTTCATCTGTACAGATGTATTTCGTAAAACTCAAAGGTAAGCCAAAAAAAAACTTCTTTTCTTATCAGTCCAAATCGTTGCCAATCATTCCTCCTTTTTCTCTTCGTGCTGTTCCAGTTTATCACATCAAATTATTTATATTATTATACATCCTTTTTACTTAAAAATGAAAACTGCCGCTTTCTGATTTTACTCATGAAAACGACAGTTTCCTTTCTACGACATATTCTGTTTGTTGTTTTATTTCTGTTTTTTACGTCCTGCAAAGAAGATCAGCATTTCCTCTGCCACTGCCAGCAGGTCCAACAATCGGAACTACAGGTGTGCTACCCTTCTTCTGCTCCCTGAGTATCAGATGTATTGTCTTCTGCCGGAGCATCGTCGGTCTCATCGGATCTGCATCATCACTGTCCTATTACAACTCTGCATCATCAGTCTCCCCTCATCCATGTCAGAAAACTCTGCATTCTTCGCATTCTCAACTGCTGCGATTGCCTGCAAGTTTGCTAAGGTTGTAGTTGTCTTTGTATTTGTTGCTGTGGCAGTACCGCTCACTGCTTCTGCAAAGCTGGTTGCCGCCGCCTGTACGCTCGTAGCAGCACTGTTATCGGAACCGCTTCCAGAACTGCTGTGTTTATGCTTATGACTGCCAGAGCTGCTGCTCACACCTGCTGAGCTTCCATTGCCCGGGTTCTTATCAATCTCTGGCTTTTCATTATCAGACATATTTGTCAGCTCTGTGTATTTCGTAAGTGTCTCTGCTTTCGGTGTTGCTTCAACACCTCCGGCTGTCCAATAAAGATCTGCTAACGGATCCTTAGCTGCTCCATCAATGCAGGTACCGTCCTTACATAACGGTTCGGACTTGTGACCCATACACTTGTATCTGCTGCCTTTCCAGGTTCTGCATTCATTGTCTCACGGGAAGTTGCACCCTGCAATAATGCTGACTTTGTACTGATGGCACCTGAGCCTGCTACTGCTGTTCCGCCATTTCCCCATAATACATCTCCACCAATGGCGATCAGCTGACCATTTCCTGTAACTGTTCCATTTTCAAGCTTCAATGCATTTCCACCTTCTGCATACGGCTGAACATTTCCACCACCGCCGTAGGTAGCCAGAACTGCATCATCTGCCAGTGTTATAGTTCCATTCTTCACTCCAAGTGCAGTCTGACCTTTTCCTGTGCTTCCTGCCTCGTCTCCTTTGATATAGACCTGACCTTTGACAGTCACATTTCCTGTTGCCTGCACGACTGGATCATCATTGGAGCGACCTGTCTTGTCTCCGTTAGCCAGATAATTAGTATGCGAATAAATAGCTGCATTTTCAAGAATTGCACCATCAGCCAGACGCACCTGTCCACACACCCGAAGCTCCTGTAGTAAACACTCTATTAAATGCATCATAGTTCATGGAGAATGGACCACCGCCCTGCACATCAATGATTCCCTGCACAACAGAATCCGAAAGGGTCAGCTTTCCACCGATTCAACAACGATCCGCACACTGCTTAAGATCTCCATATTGGTCAGCGTCAGTGAGCAGCCATCTGAATATATACAAAGTCTGCGGAATATTTCCCGCTTTTACCTGATCCCATGTGATATCATATCCCAGATATCCATAGGTTCCACTCTGATGGGAACCAAACCATACTTCAGATCTTTCGGTATCCGAACGCTCTCTGTCTCGCCAGATACATTACTTCCAAAATTTTTGATTGCCCATGGCTCCATGATATCCCAGGCATAAAGACCATTTGAATATTTCAAATTCTCAGTTTTGATCTGATCCGCCAGAGTTTCCTCTCCAGTATAGATTACAAATGGTAATGCATTGCTGACAGCTGTACGACCTTGATCATCTTCAACCGAAATAGAAATCAGATATTTTCCTGCATCTTTGGCGTTCCATCTAATGTCAAATCACTGCTCAAAGTCAGATAAACACCTTTCCATACCACTGTCACTGTTCTCCGGTGTTCCTTTTTTGTATCCAAGCACAATATTTACTGTACAATTTTTCCATTTAAGCTGATCTTCGATTGATGATTCAGAAGTTCCCAATCACTGTCCTGTACCTCCTGATCCTTTTCTCAACCAACGCACCATAAACTGTCACAGCACTGTTCTTATTAGAGCTGGTGCCACCTGAGCTGGCGCCGGATACACCGTCGTAGTCTTTTTGTCCGACAATTGCCGCTTCAAAAGAACCATCAATTTTTACATGAAGTTCATATGGGTCACCCTTTCCATCATCTGCGACCAGAGACGCTTTTCCATTTGTATCAATAATAAACTTCAGTGCAAGATCCGAATATCCTGTTGCAGAAATGATAATGCTGTCACCGCTCTTCAACACCTCAGCCCCAGGTGTTGTAGAATAACTCTTCGCAGCTACTTCAATTCTCTTTTCATTAGTATTAGGATAATACTGACCTCCAAGAGAAGGCGCTAAGGTATTTTTCGTCCAAGCGGTATCGTTTACTTTAAAAGCTGTAATCTTTTCCCGCATATCCATTTATGTCAAAAGTAAAATACCATTTTTGTCCAAAATAATCCTGACTCAGAACCACGTTGGAAACAGTGATCTGTCCCGGAACATATTCATAAATGTCGCAGTTACATTCACTGCCTCACCTGGCATGGTAAAGGTATATGTACCATCTGTTGTCTTGGTTGTATCAACAACCTTATTGCTTGTTCCTGTAACTGTCAAAGTATCCAGCTCATAGCTCGCACCTGCTACAACAGTAAGTGACCGTCTCCCCTGCTTTTTTGCAGTCTCTTTGTCAGCAGTCACTGTACCATTTTCAGATGCTCCTACTGTGATAGCATAGATTCTGCGGACGGCGTATCTGGGCTCTCTCCTGAACCATTGGTTTCAATGGTTGCAGTGTAAACATAAGGATAATGTGATGTATCTTTTCTACTTTTATTACAATATCTTCATAATCAGTGGCTGAGATCTTCACCGTAAGCGGATAATCACTAGAACTAAAACCCGTAACCTTTAATGCTTTATAGGGACCATATGATCCGTCGTATCTCCAACCTCCCAAAAGCTTTCCGGAACTAAAAGAATTGATTGTTCCTTTTGTGTAAGAAGCATCATCATTTACGAACACTGCTGTAATTGCATTCATCCATGTGCTATCCGCAAACTCAAAATTTAAAAATATCCGAGAAGAGACCTGAGTTGCTACAAGATTTCACCTCCGTCGGTGCTTTCTTAGAAGCCTGTTCCACAACCTCATTTTTTGACTTGTAGGTGTCTACATCGTTCTTTTCTTCATCATCTGCCGACCCTTCCACTTCCTCTTTTTACTGCTTCCGTATCTGCTTTTTTACAACATCAGATTCTTCTTTTTCTTCTCAGTCTCATCTGTATTCTCTTCCATGTCTTTTTTCTCAACATCAGAGACTTCTTCTGCATCTCCTGTTCCATCATTCACGGCGCTTATGTTATTTGCTTCAAAATCCGTCGAGGATTCTGCCTGTACATGGGTATCCATCACAGATGTAATCATCAACGCAACCAACAACAGTGCCATCACTTTTATGAATCTTTTCATATGTACCTCCTGTTTTATTGTTTTGAAAGTCGGTATTCACCGTGGTATAATCCTACAGTGAGTTATATCTTAACAAGTATATTTTATTGAATATTTCAAAAAGTATTTGATATTCATTTTCAATATATGTTAGTTTATTATAACCAACCGAACAAAACATATCAGATTGTGATTTAATTGTCAACCAGAATAACATTCTAAATAACTCACTTGAATTTTTTTATCAGAAAGGTGCTTTTATGAAAAATACATTGCTGTCCCATTGTCACTTTCCATATATGCAACCCTTTACTGATGTTTTAAATCCACTGATGCGCAGGAAAAGACTTTCTATGCCATGGACACTTTTATGGACTTTACAATCTATGGGGATGCTGCTCTTTTTAGATGATGCGGAAAAACTGATCAATACACTGGAAGATACTCTCTGTGACGAAGAGTACCAGTGAAATAGCACTTATCAATCAGAACGGTTATGGGTACAGTTACCGGTTATGCCAATGATTTAATGACGAAAGCATTGAATATGTGCCAGCGTTACAGATGGTGCAATTGATATCTCTTATCTATTTATTTTGAAGTTGGGGTTTTTACTACCGGAAGATATCAAATACCAGACGACAGCACTATCTCTCAATCTTTTTATCTCTTGTAGATTATACCCGATTCAATAATACAATTCTTCCTACTGGGAAAGATGTTGTACTTCCTGCTGGAATGGGGTGATCTGGGCAGTGTCATCAAAGGTTATGCCGGTCAAAAGGTGCCTGATCTTCTGAAAAAGAAGGCATTACTTCCGCTTTTTTCTGAACCTAGGCGGCAATGTACAGACTATTGAAAATAAACCAGATGGCTCTCCCTGGCAAGTCGCTTATCAAGAATCCTGTCACTACCAAACCTATGATGGTTGTATCTGTCAGTGATCAATCCGTGGTGACTTCCGGAGGCTATGAGCGTTATTTTGAGCAGGACGGAAAGCGGTACTGGCACATTATGGATCCTGCCACCAAGAAGTACTTCCATTGCTCCGTCACCTTTTCTCTGTCCGATCTTTACGATACGGGTATATCCACCGTTACGGGTAGCATATTTCGGTGCGATCTCATCAAAGATCTTAGCAACCATGTCTACTTCTTTTCTTTCTTCTTGCCCCTTTCTACAGTTTTTACTGTGTAGAGAACTTTCAGCATCTGTCTTCTTGCATGAAGTCTGGACGGAAGGTCTTTTTGATCTCTTTCTCAACTTCATCATATACAGTAACTTTTTGCCGTCTTTTACTTCTTTTACTCTCTTACCGTCTTTGTCTTTACGAGCAACTTTAGCGGTAACTTTTACAGTCTCGAAGTTATCTTTCTCTTTTACACCAAGAGCGATCAGGCCTTCAGCGACTTTACGGATCTCTTTTAGCCTTAGCTTCGGTAGTAACGCTCTTGCCATTTGCCAGAAGTGCAGTTACCTGTCCTCTGATCAGTGCTTTTCTCTGTGCAGAAGTTCTGCTGAGTTTTCTATATTTTTGCCATTTTTCATTTCCTCCATTTTTCGTTGCGCCCCTGTACACGCATCATCGGACTTATTGTCCAGGGGTCTGGCTGTCAACTTTACAGATATCTACCTGCGCCGTGCATCTTTGGACTTATCGGCGCAGGCAGCTTATAAGTTCTTATTCCTCGCTCTGGTTCAGTTCAGACCAAGCTCTTTGAGTTTTTGCAAGGACTTCCTCCAGGGACTTACGACCAAGGTTACGAACCTTCATCATGTCATCAGATGTCCGGTTGCACAGCTCCTCAACGGTATTGATTCCAGCTCTCTTCAGACAGTTATAAGAACGAACGGATAACTCCAGTTCGTCAATATTCATCTCAAGAACTTTCTCCTTCTCATCGCTCTCAGTCTCTACCATGATCTCTGCAGATTTGGCATTCTCTGATAAATCAATGAACAAGCTTAAATGCTCGCTCAGAACCTTTGCTGCCAGGCTGACAGCTTCGTCCGGAGCCAGGGTTCCGTTGGTGTATACGTCCAGAGTCAGTTTATCGTAATCGGTAATCTGACCCACACGGGTATTCTCAACTTTCAGATTCACACGCTCTACCGGTGTATAGATGGAATCTACTGCAATCACACCGATCGGCAGCTCTTCATTCTTATTCTTATCGGAGCTTACATATCCGCGACCTTTGGTAATGGTCAGCTCCATATAAAGCTTGCTGTCTGCGCCGCCGTTTAAGTGAGCGATCACCAGATCCGGATTGAGGATCTCAATATCCGGATCGCACTGAATATCAGCTGCGGTTACAACACCCCTCGCCCTCAAAATCAATGTAAGCAACTTTTGCTTCTTCAGAATCGCTGTTGTTCTTGATTGCGAGACTCTTGATATTCATGATGATTTCCGTCACATCTTCTTTTACACCCCGGGATGGAGCTGAATTCGTGAAGTACACCATCAATCTTTACCTGACTTACAGCAGCTCCCGGTAAAGAGGAAAGCATAATTCTTCTAAGGAATTGCCAAGCGTTGTGCCATAGCCTCTTTCCAATGGTTCCACTACGAATTTGCCGTATTTTTTATCTTCTGAAATCTCTGCAATTTCAATCTTGGGTTTATTAAATACTACCACTAAAAAGCCCCCTCCTGTTCTGTGTTGGGTGATATCATTTCCGGTTCCTAATTATTTAGAATACAGCTCGACGATAAGCATCTCGTTTACCGGGACATCGATCATGTCTCTGGTCGGGAGCTCTTTCACAACACCTTTCAGGTTCTCCTGATCGGACTCAAGCCATTCCGGAACAAGTCTTCCAGCAGTGGACTCAAGGATTGCTTTTGTAACGATCAGAGCTCTTGCAGGGACTTTCTTTGATCTCTACGGTATCTCCGGCTTTTTACAAGATAAGACGGGATGTTTACCTGTTTTCCGTTAACCAGTACATGTTTGTGGTCAACGATCTGTCTTGCTTCCTTCGGGTTCTTGCAAATCCAAGACGGAAGATCACGTTGTCCAGTCTGGTCTCAAGCATGATCATAAGGTTTGCACCAGTCATACCTTTCATACGATCAGCTTTTTTTGTAATAATTACGGAACGGCTTCTCCAGCACGCCGTAGATGAATTTTGCTTTCTGTTTCTCTCTCAGCTGAAGACCGTACTCGGAAATCTTCTTATTGCTCTCTGAGAATGTCTGTTGGATTTTTATCAATTCCTAAATATACCGGGTCCAGACCAAAGACCGGCATCTTTAAGCACAGGTGTTCTGTTTACTGCCATCTCTCATACCCTCCTATTAAACTCTTTCTGCGTTTCGGCGGCCGGCATCCGTTATGCGGTACCGGAGTCACGTCTGTGATACTGATAACTTCAAGACCACATGCCTGCAGCGCACGGATTGCAGCTTCACGTCCTGATCCCGGTCCTTTTTACGAATACATCTACAGTCTTAAGTCCATGAATGAGGGCTGCTTTTGGTTGCAGTCTCCTGCTGCCGTCTGAGCAGCATAGGGAGTAGATTTCCTTGAACCTCTAAAACCAAGACCACCGGCACTTGCCCAGCTCAGTGCGTTACCTTCTGCATCGGTCAGGGTAACGATTGTGTTATTGAAAGATGACTGGATATGTGCCTGTCCGCGTTCAACGTTTTTCTTGATACGCTTTTTTGTCACTTTTTTCGTAACTTTAGCCATTTCTAAACTAACCTACTTTCTTAAACTTTCTATCTATTATCTGGTAACTTATTTCTTCTTGTTAGCAACAGTCTTCTTCGGACCCTTTCTGGTTCTTGCGTTGGTCTTAGTTTTCTGACCACGAACCGGAAGGCCTCTTACTATGACGAACACCTCTATAGCATCCGATCTCCTGAAGTCTCTTGATATCCATTGCGATCTGTCTCTTCAGATCACCCTCGACGGTCATGAGTCTCGTCGATAACTGCACTGATTCTTTTACCTCATCGTCAGTCAGATCTCTGACACGGGTATCCGGATTAACCCCAGCCTGAGCAAGGATACGATTGGAACTTGTTCTACCGATTCCGTAGAAGTCAGGCCAATCTCAACACGCTTTTCTCTTGGTAAGTCTACACCAGCAATACGAGCCATTTGATTATTCCTCCATTTAAATAAAGAATTGTTCCGGGCGTTTTTAATAGGTGCCCGCTGACACTTTCCTAAATGAGATACGCAAGTTCGCGCGTCCAGCCGGGTATCTGCCCGAACTTTCAGATACTCTGCATACGCATTTCTCCGTTTTAAGCAATATCATTGTGAATAATCCTGGTCAAATCTATTTTGTATAATCACTGACGCTTATCGGTCAGTGCAGCCGCACAAAAAAATTTTCCACAAGAATCACAGTTCGCGGAAATTAGCCCTGGCGCTGCTTGTGCTTCGGATTCTCGCAAATTACTCTGATACTGCCTTTTCTTTTGATGATTTTGCATTTCGCAAATGGGCTTTACAGATGATCTTACTTTCATCGTAAAAATCCTCCTTTCACATCTTGCGTTCTCCTTTGCCTCTCATACAACTGGGTTTTGAAGTATAAAATTCGGAAAACAAGGCATTTCTTGTTACCGATCCCAACTTCCAAAATGCGCACAAAAAACAGGCG
>VOFC01006947.1_pt1 | contig 23431 bp, 37 predicted proteins | sample 5384161 | NCBI WGS metagenome assembly VOFC01 (sample SAMN12384722, study PRJNA508395) | human gut metagenome | isolation source: healthy gut B | host: Homo sapiens | reverse complement strand
TGCCCCCGAACGTCTGCATCACGAAGTACACCAGCGCACACAGGGGAATGAATACCACCAGCGGGAAGATGTACTTGGAGGCTGTTTGAAATTGATTTTTCTGATCATGGATGGTCATTGTTTTGAAGTGATTTGACGATGGATTCCAGCCGGTTGTAACTCTGTACGATATGGATGGAATCCTGATGGCTTTTACGTGGTATCGCAATGAGCGAGTCCAGTTCCTCCCGAAGCAGCTGCCCTTCATGGGTCAACTCCGTCAGTGTGGTACGATGGATGCTCTTGTTTGCCTGAATGGTGCGGAACCCAGCAAACACGGGTTCCAACTGGGCAATACTGCTGACATCCGGCTCACGCTTGTCTGACAAGGTCATGCTGTCGATTGCCACAGTACTTGCCAGCAGGAAAAACAGCGAACCTGTGACATAGGCAAAGGTGCGTCTGGGATGCTTCCTTGCCCAGATGTTGGCCAGACGGATGCGTCCTGCCAGGCGGTATTTGGTGCCGACGGCTCCCAGCTTGGGTTGCAACCAGAACGTATCAAGTGATGCGTCTTGAGCCTGCTTTCCTGAAGTGTCTTTCTGAATGATTTCATGTATGCAATGATTTTGAGTTTATTATCCGGTTATTTTTCAGTAATCGAGGTCTTTGCTCTCCAGCGTCCTCCAATTCGTAATCATCAGACCGTGCGGATTGTTTCGGGTACGGGGAACTGATTCGATGTAGCCTGTAGTGACCATGGAGCGTTTCAGGTCCCGAGTACGGCGCTTGATGAGCTGCGTTCCGTAGTAGGTAAATTTCCGTTCATGTTCGTCGAACTGAATAGAGTCACACATGATGGTACACACCGCCGAAGAGGAGATGATGTCGGAATAGAATCCGTTCTCATCCAACGCCTGCTTCTGTTTGAGGGCCGTACCGTCTGCCATGTACATCGCCTTGCCGACCGTCCACTTGATGTAGTCGTTATCTGGAGGCAGGTTAAAAGAAATACTGATGGAAGAGCTGGATATGTGCCTTGGCTTCCATCGTGAAGTTCGCTTCCAGCTGGGCACGCTGTCTTAAAGGAAGGAATGTCACCGTCCAGTATGTAAATCTGCTCCCGTTCTTTCGTCACGAGCGAGATGCAGCACCAGACGGTGAACCCGCAGATGAGGGTGCAACCACCTATCGTGGCCAGCACCGTCATCAGGGCGAGTTTCGTTTTCTGTGCTAATGATTCTATAAGCATAGGGAATGGTTTGAGTGATTACTTCTTGTTGTTGCTGTTCTTGGATTTGCCCGGTCTGACCAGAGAAGCGGCACCGCTGGCTGCAGAGCCGACCACACACTTCCTGCCATACCTCCTGCCATCGCTGTCATGCCCATCACGGTACTGCCGGCTGCTGAACCTGCACCGGAGCTGACACCGCCCGGAATCAGCCAGGAAGCCACTTCGGGCACAAGCGGATGATATAGGCACCCACCAGCATCCCCATGGCATACATACAGTTGGAACCGATGCCCTGCAGTCCCAGTGCGCCGATCTGTTTCCCAGGAGTTTACCGAACCGTGAAGCAGGTGGTTGTAAGCTTATGAGGTCCTGCTGCAGGTTATAGAGCAGAATGAAGTCGATGTAGTAGATGCACATATAGGTGACGAAGCCCCCACAACGAGAGGGGAAAGGAACTTCGACATCCACTGGCTTCAGGCCGAGTTCCAGGCGGAGTGCCAGGGACAGGGGCGAACATGATGGGACAGAAAATCATCATGATGGCCATGAAGATGCGCTGCGCCACCAGAATGCCGTAGTAGGACATCTGGAATATCAGTTCCCCCACAAAGCGTATGACATCGTTGATCCATTCGCTCATCTTGGTTTCAGCCGCCACCGCTGCCCGCTGGGCATAGTTGTTGATGGTGTTGCCCAGATTCTCCACGTTGTAGATGAGCTTGTCCCACCAGGCAGCATCCTGTCCGATGGCGGCTACCTGCTGGGCGGTGGAAATGGAGTCCTGCACCTCCCGCAAGCGGTCGAGGTATTCACTCTGTTTCTGTGCCACCTTCAGTTCGAAAGCGGCCACTTCCTTGTTCTTGGCTTTTGCCATGGCCTTGGTAGCGGTTTCCAGTCCTTTGCCGGGAACCTGCAGGGCCTGACAGATCCACGAGGAAGAAGAGATACAGATGGAAATGCCGATGATGCGAAGGAGTTTCATCACGTCCATGCCGCGCCGCCCGAGCATCATCATCCAGCATTCGTAGGAGCCTACACAGAGCGCCAGCAACAGGCCGAGGATGCGTGCCAGTCCGATGGCATCACCCAGCACCGCCACATTGGGAAAGGTTTCCATGGCGACCAGCAGCTTGTCCAGACTTTCGTCAATGGCAGGCAATCCGATGGTTAATGGTACTAACAGTAGATTCATAATCTGTTACATTTATCTTTGTTATTACTTCTTTGATACTATTCATTATGTAATTATTTATCAATAATGTGTGGAAGCCACCGCACAGAGGTTGGCGGTCCGTTTGACCAGTTCCTCCATCTTTTGCCGGGCTTCCTCGTAAGCCTTCTGCCGCTTGGCATTCTCCAGTCCGTAACCGACTCCCATCTTGTGGATGTAGGCGATGTCGGCACAGAGGATTTCATTCTGACGGCTCAGTTCGTCCACCTGGAACTGGAGTTTGCCCTTGCTTTTCTGCATGCAGTAGAGCAGTCCGTCGGTGATGCAGTCCTGCATCCGGTTGAACTCGTCCTTGTAGGAAGGGAACATCAGATCCACGTTGCGATCTGCCTCGCGGAGCAGTTCCTCCTGATAGAGTTCTTCCATCTTCTGGCGCTCTTCCTCCACCTTCTTAATTTTCTGCCGCTGGGTCTCTTCCGCTGTTACCCGGGTGGGCATGATGCGTTTCACGTTGGACTTGTGCTCCTTGAAGCGCACCCGGAAGCCGGATTGGAATCCTGCCCACTTCCAGTACATTTCTGCACCCGAGTATTTCTTGTGCAGCAGGAAGTAGTACCAGTCCGGTGCAAAATCCCAGGGACCGTTCTCCATGGACTGCCACTGCCGGGCCTTTTCCTTGTCCTTGGCCGGACGCTGGGCATGAAGACCGGAAGCTACCGTCATGCCCAGCAAGCAGAGTAATAAAATTTTATACCGCATATCCTTTGTTCCATTGATTGATGACACGATTCGCTATCTCGTCCTTCACGTTGGAGTTAAGTATTTCCCAGATGTAGTCGGGCTTCCAGCCGCAGTCGGTAATAAGAAAGCAGTAGAGGTTCGCATTGTCCACGATGTAGCGGGCCTTGTCGATGGTGGCTTTGAGCGTCATCACCAGGTTCAGCTTCTCGTCCATGGAAGCCTTCATCAGGTTGATGCCCGAAGCGGCCACGGAAGCGTAGAGCTTGTAGCAGTGCTTCACTTCCCGGGCTATCGCCACGTTGGCATCGGCATAATACCATCCCACAAAGGGCTTCTTCTTGACATGCTTGAAAGTGTTGGAGGTAAAGTCCTTGTACTCCTTGACCAGCATGTAGAGCGAGTTGGCGGTGGAGGAAATGGCTCCGGCCAGTACCAAAGGTACGAATGGGCATTGCTCATCTTGGTGTTTAGCGTGGTCCGCACTTCGTTGAACTTGTTGGCGCCTTTCGTTACCAGCGACTGTTCCCCGAAGCTGGTGGCCACTCTGCCCAGTGCCTGGTCCTCGTCCTTCTTGATGCACTTGTGCAGGGCTATCAGCGCTTCAATGGTCGGCAGGTCCTTGGGTATGACTACAGCGGTGGCCGTACCCGGCACCAGAAGGAATAGCATCAAACAGATTGCGCCCAATCTCTTTTTCCAGTGTTCCATAGCTTTTTCATCTTTTTTAGTTAGCAGCCACCAGTCCGTTCCAGTCCGATACGAGTCCGTCCACCTGGTTGCGCATGGTCATCACGTTGGCCCATCCCTCGGGGTCGATGGCAAAGCAGAGGTCATTCAGCGTGGCATACTGTGCCATGAGCATCATGCCGTCCACCTTGTAGCGGATCTCATTCAGATTGGTGTAGATGGAGTTGGCCAGCGACATCCGTTCGTAGCGGTCGAGCATGTTGTAACCGTCGCTCTTCTTCTCGGCAGTGCCTTCTCCCTTGAGCGGATTGGGAATCCTCGCATTGTTCACGATGTTTACGAAGTTGCCCACCAGCTGCTGTGTTTCCATCACCAGCCCTCCCAATTCCGTCAGACAGTAGAGCTGGTTGGTGAACTTCGCCTTGCTGACCGTCTTTATCAGTTCCGGTACATTCCGGATGATGTCGAAGGCACAGCTGCCGATTTCCTTATAGTACAGGCTCTCCGTGCCGAAACCGGAGATGTTCTGCATTGACAGCTTGTAGAGTTCCTTCATCGTGGCCATGCTGACCGAATAGAGTTCCACCTTCTGCTGCTTGGCAGCGATGGTGTCCAGCCGGGCATTGTGCTGTTCCTCGATGAGTTTCTGGGCGGCAAGGTTGGACGACACGATTTTGATGCAGTTCTTGTCGACCACAACCCGCCATCCGGCATACATTTGCGTTGAAGCGGCAAGCATCAGTACCGCCATCAACAGGAATCTTAACTTGACCATAATGACATGACTTTTTGATGTTGATTGACTTTTCTGGCAAATTCCAGGTATTTATGCCCGCCGTCCCGTTTGCGGTCTGCCTCTATGTGCGTGATGGCTTCCTGCATGGTTCCGTAGTGGGCCAGATAGAGTTTGAGGGCTTCCTTTTCCGTGCGTTCGGTGGTGTAGGCCCAGTAGCATTCCGGTGCTTCTTCCACACCGTACACATCCGAGTTTTGTCCCCGGCATATCCACACCTCCTTGAAGTAGCTGCGTCCTTCCCGGTTGTTCAGGGCATTGATGGTAAATATCTGCTGCCTCTGGATGGGGGGTCAGTCCCAGGATGGCGGCAATGTCCTCGTAGCGGTCCTTGAACTTGGTCTGGTCGAGCAGTATCTTCACGTCGGAGTTGTTGATGATGGCTTCCTTCACGATGGGCGAATCTATCACGTCATTCAACTCCTGGGTAACAACACCTGCTATGCCGTGGAACTTTCTTACCGTTTTGTACAGATATTTGATGTATTCTGCCATGGTGGGCGAAGCAATCGCCTTCCACGCTTCCTCAATGATGAGTGCCTTGCGTCCTTTCTTGATGCGCATCTTCTGCAGGAACACGTCCATGATAATGAGTACCACAATCGGGAAAAGCACGGGGTCATCCTTAATCTTGTCAATCTCGAAGACGATGAACTGCTCATCGAAGAGGTTCACGTCCAAATCGGAGTTCAGGGTCATTTCCAGTTCGCCGCCCCGGTAGAACTGCTTCAGGATAGCTGCGAAGTCGCGGATGTTGAACTGAATCTTCTCCTGTGCCACGATTTGCGGAATGCGCTCCAAAGCAAACTCGTAGTAGGAATTGAAGGACAGTTCCCGGACTTTCAGTCTGCGTTTCTGTTCCTCGATGTGGTCTATCTGCTTGTCTATCTTGATAAGCATGGAGTTGTTGTAGAGTTCCTTCTTGTAGTTCTCGATAATCTGCAGGGCACGTTCCTTTTCCCCTTTGCTGGCAGCTTCATTCTGGGCAAGGGCATAGAGCGAACGGCACTGGCGGAGCAGTTTGAGTCGCCGGGCTTCTGCCGGAAGCATGAGTGCCCTGCTTTCCGCCTGCTTGTCCATTTCGGCTTCTCTGATTTGGGCATCAATGTCTTCCATGCTATTGGAGAACTTGTCGTAGTCTTCTTCCATCTTGGAGGCAACCAACAGCTTTTGTCTCAACCCTTCACGTTCCTTCTCCGTGAACTTGGTAAGGGGATGGAAGTAGGCTTCATAGTATTCCACGATGGTCTGATTGATGAGCATGTCCTCAATCTTGCTTGGAAAGTCGTTGCCTTTGAATATCAAGAATATCAAAGACTTCAAGAAGTTCTTCTTTTCCCCGAAGTTCAGGTCATATTCCTCTCTCGTTACCTTGAAGGGATTCATGGAAATAGGCTTCTCCTTCGAGTAAGAAATATAGGTTCCCTTGTAGTAACCACAGATACCTTCATAGGAATCGCCCGTATCGACCATAACCACATCCGTATTTTGTTCTAAAAGTTGACGGACCACGCTGTTCATGTGGAAGCTCTTGCCACTTCCCGAAGGCCCAATGCAGAAGAAGTTGGCATTGTCTGTCATCTTCACCTTGCCCTCTTTCCCCGTGATGTCGATACACACCGGCAGCCCCTGCATGATCTGTGTAATAAGTGGTCAGCGGAGTATCTTCCGAGCCCTTTAGATGTTCCTTAAAAAAGAAGCACAGAGCGGCATCGGAGAGCGTCAAAAAGAGGTCATAGTCCGGATTGAAGGCATAGCCGTTGCCGGGGAAGCTGTCTGTAAACAATTCCAACTGGTTGTAGGCGGTACGGGACGGCATGATGCCGCATTCATACAGCTTGGTTTCCAGATAGGAAGTGACCGGGGTGACCTTGTCTGCCGGGCAGCTTACCAGAATGTTGAAGTTGCAATAAACCAACTGCGTGCTGTCCACAGCCAGGCGGTCCAGCACTTCCTCAATGTCTTCCTTCGCAATCTTGTTGCTCGGGTCAGGCATGGAGCCGTGACGTTTGGCCTTTGCCTGGAGTTTTCTCAGCAATTTTCGTTGGTTCGGTATCTGTACCACCTGGTTGAACACCACACAATCAGCATGGGGCACACTCGTCAGAAAAGAGAACAAGTCCGTAGCGATGCCGTAGCCGTTGATGTTCATCTGAGTATAGGGCTTCACCAGCGAAGGCAGGTTAATCTCGTCTATATCCACCAGCGGATAAGAACGGACTACCCGGTCGCCGATTTTCAGATACTCGTCTGATGCCTTAAAGTTGGTCATCGAGAACGGACCATGCCGGAACTGGAAGGCCATGAAGCGGTGGCAATACTCGTTCACCTCTTCCTTGGTCAACTTCCGATGCTTGATGTTCTTCTCCTTGAGGATGTCGCTCACTTTGGAAACCTTGGAATGGAAGTCCAGCCATTTCTTCGGGTCGTACTGCACGAACTGGCTGCGCTGTGCCTCCTGCGTGAGGATAAGGTAGGTACGTATCTCCGTAAATTCTCTTCCCTCAAAGTAACGGAAGTAGCTTTTGGTCAGGAACTCTGCATCCTCCGGCACCTCATGGTGGTAGGACTGCTTGCAGAGCACGTCCTGTTTTTGCAGGGCATAACCCTCGCCGAGCGTCTGTACCACATTGGAGAGCACATCCTGAAAGAGCATGTACTGCTCCGCATCGGTACAAAGCTGCTGCACGGGATTGATTATCTCGAAAATAACCGACGGTTCCCCCTTGGCTGAAAAAAGGACGACATTGCCGTCCGTTTCCTCCAGCTGCGCATAAAGGCCGTCAAATATTCTTTTTCTTGGTACGTGCCATAATCTTTGAAATAGTTTTACGAGTTGCGTCTCAGATTCTTGTAAACATAGATACCCTTTGCCCGCCGTTTGTTGTGGAGACCGCCACGCTGCTTGACATAAATGGTGACCAATCCGACCAATGCCATCACCAGCATGGCGATGAACCCGGCAAGCTTTCCCAAAGCGATGGAGAAGCCGATGAAACCTACGAACGACACGCCGATGGCCGCTGCTGCCAATGTCGGAAAACGGCCGCGTATGCCCATGAACTCCAGCGGTTTCTGCAAGCCTTTGAAAACGGGATAACCCTCCTGATTCATCGTCATAATTCCGAATAGTATGTTGACAGATTGGATTACTTAAAGAAGAGCGGAAGAGCCTCAGAAAGAGCGATAAATGCAATACATCCGCCAATGGTCAGCATGATAGTTTTCTTGACATCCTGGTCGCCGTTCTGCATCTTGAAGTAGACGTTGAACGCCCCTACAAGCACAATAACGGCCGCAATCGCTTTCATCAAATTTGACACTGGAGTCTGGTAGGAACTCACTTCCTGGGTGGCTTTGGTAAAACCCGCGGCTCCCTTGCTGCCTGCCATCGCTTCACCGACCGATACCGTAAGGGCAAAGATGAACATGAGGCATTTCTGCATCACACTGCAGGCCATGAGGCGGTTGACTGCTTTTTCAGAAGAACGCTGAATAGAGCGGAAGATGTTTGGGCTTCCGCATACGAGTTGATTGAATTGTTTCATTGTATATTTCTTTGATAATGGATTTCATCGCCAAAGGAACAGAAGTCGCCAAAGAAACAGAGGTCATTCAAGTATCAGAGGTCGCTAAAGGAACGGTGGACTTTCGTCCGGTTGGTTTTGGGTGATTTACCCGGCATATCGCATGCTTTCGCAGTGATAGATAATGGTACCCAGTCACATTCACCGGTTTCTGCCAGCTGGTCGATGGCTTTGAAGATGTCATCCACCAGGATGCCGTCTGTCAGGATGGGTTCCCGGTAGCTCGGTAAGAAGTTGGATCCGGTAGAAGTTCCAGCTTCCGATGGGGCTGCTTCGGCATCCGCATGGGTAGTGTCTTCAATTTCATCTTCATCCGTAGCATCAGAAGCTGATGTGGCATCCGTATTATCCGGCTCAGCAGTTTGAGTCTGTGATACTGTTTCAGAGGAAGGATTCTCTGCCGGAACAGGAATATCTGATTGTTCGGTAGCTGTTGATGCTTCCGGATTGGAAACATCTTCACCACTTTCAGAAGAAGCATTCTCATTCGGTTGCTCATCAGATGTTGTCTGCTGTTTATCCGTGTTGGAATCATTTTCATTCCCTGCTTCTTCCTGCTTCTTTTCCTCTTCCTTCTTCTTATCGTCCCGGATCACCTGCTGGGGCTGGAAGGAACGGGCTTCATCCGTGATGTCTATTTCCTCTTCGGATTGATTCTCCTGCGCTGCTGCCTCGGCTGCCTTCAGATGCTGGATGTCCATGAATATCAGAAAGCCGTAGTAGCCTATCAAGACCACAAAGAGGATTAAGATTACTTGTCCGTAGGTCATAGCTGTAGTTATAGGATGTTTGACAATACAATGGTTTCCTCTGACGGATAAGGCAGGAAGCGGAAGCCCAGTTTGGCTCCCCCTCAACTCTGATTCCTCGAATCCGGTGAAGGTCATCCGTATAATAAAGGATACCGTATTCCTCTCCGGCAATGTAGCCTTTGGACTTGAGCCATGAACGGAGTCTTACCCGTGCCCGGTTGGACACGACCTTGATGCGGGTAATGGGACTCAGCCCGAAGATGACCCTGCGTCTTTCCCTTCGCATCATGTCGGAACGTATTCGGGAGTAGACCTGAAAGGTTTCTGTCGGTGTACGCTGCAGTCCCATGTGGTTGGCCAGTCGGCGTACATAGGCTCTGGAAACACCGAGTTCCTTGCCGATTTCCGCATACGAGCGGTGGCCGAAGTGGTTTCGGATGTAGTCAACCCGTTCCAGCCACTTGGCTTTGGCTGTCTTCTTGAGTCCGAGCTGACTGGCTTTGCTCTTGACTGCCCGTTCGCACATATCCAATACAGAGGCGGTATAGGGGAGTGGTCTCTATGGGATAAAGTTGGATGAGCAGGGCTATCTTCTGCTCAGTCCAGTTCGTTCTTCGCTTTCTCATGGCTGTCTTCGTTGAAGTTGGCAAACAGGGATTTCTTTTCTCTCCGAAACCCGGCAAGCTGCGGCAGATAGGCATCGAAGAAGGTACGGACGATGGCATTGACCATATCCGAACGGCTGCGGTTGTAGATGACGCAGTCGTCCAGCGAATCGGCCAGGTCGCGATCCAGACGGCAGACCAGCCGTTCGCTCTTGTCTGGCTGCTCATCAGAGGTTTCCAGGTTCCGTAGGAAACCGTTCCAGTAAGATCCTCTTCCTGTTGCTTTCCGCTGTTCTTTTCAGGATGTTCGGCAATTTCTGTATGGACTTCGGAATCCGTTTCCGGCATACCGGATGATTCCTGCGCCAGCATAAGATCGGAATCATTGATGCCCTCAGTCAAGGCATCGAGGAGCGGAATGTCATTTTTCATTGCGTAATGATTTTTGATGATTATTGATTAGGTTGATTTTCATTTGTAGGACAGCCTGCTTCTGCTTCCTCCCGTCTCATCTTCCGAAAGGACTGCCGGACTGTCGGATGCCTGATACTTCTTCCTGCCTGTCTTAGGAGAGAGGTTTTCACTCAGCTGGATGCCGGTGAGTTCCACTTTCCGGAGCGGTTCAAGTGTATCGAAGATGGTGTCATAGATTTTATCAAAGACCGGGGTGACGGCTGCCTGTGCCAGATCCAGTCCGGCGATGGTGCTGAAACGCTGAAGGTCTGCCCGTCTAGGTATCTTGGAGGTGACATAGCCGTAGTTGGAAAAGGTGTCCCGGGTGTTGTCCCAAAGCAGGAGTTCCGTCCGTTTGCCCACGCGGTTGTCATGCAGGTTGGGAATGATGAAGAGCCGGGCTTTCATCCGTGAGCCTACGGCCTTGCGCAGCCTGTCCAGAAACATCAGGAAACTGGCGGTGGAAGGAACGGTCACCAAATCGTAATGGAATGGTACGGCAATGATGTCGGAGTTGACGAACATCGGCACCAGTCCGTCTGCTTTCAGACTGCCGGGGGAATCCATCAGTACCACATCTATTCCGGGTCGTTGTGCAGTTTCTCTATCAGGGTGATCATGGCTTCGCTGCTGTTCGGTTCATGGGACCACACTTCGTAGGGTATCAGTTCTTCTCCGTAATGTTTCAGGTCTGCCTTGCGGCATTTCAGAATGGAATGCTGGAAGTCGCAGTCAATAACGACCACACGGACTCCTTTCATCACCAGGTAGTTGGCGAAGGTGACACAGAGGGAGGTTTTCCCGACTCCTCCCTTCTGGTTGGCAAAGGTGACTATGACTGGGGTCTGTATCATGGTTGTTTTTCCGTTTATTAAATTCGCTGGCAAAAATAAATTCCAGGATAAGGAAAACCTAAATTCACAACATCAGTGTACATGGTTGAGTAAAAACAGAAGTCATTCTGTCGCTTTTACACTTGTTTTCCGGTCTATATGCCCGAAAAGGTTACAGAAGCCAGTCCCATGAACAGGTCAGCAGTCAGTTCTATTTCCTTCAAACGGAAGGCTACCATTTCATGGAGTGACCGTTGTCCACTTCATCGTAGTGGTTCTTGGTACCCACTTCCCATTCGCGGTTGGCGCTGTGACTGCCTTCCCCTTCTTTCCGGAGTTTGCCCAGTCCTGATGAGACTTCCGCTGCAGACTCTTTACCGGGTTGAGCGTCTTCTTGGACTTCTTGAACGGCACTCCTTGACGTTTCTGCTTTCCGGACTTCTTCTTCACTCGTTCCACATCAAAACCTTCTTCATTCGGTTGATTAGGATATGTTCCTTGAAATTGATGGCATAGTAAGTATCGTCCACCGACGGATGATAAAGCCCTCCTGGTAGAAGGCACTGCGCGGTGATTTCACTTCCGGGTCATTGAAGATGTCATGCAACTTGCTCACAGCATCTGCGTACTTGGAATTGCGCTCCGTAGAAATGTTCACCAAATCAGGGCGGTCCACCTTAAATACCTTGCAGAGCAATTCAACTTCAGCCTGATTGACGGGACGGAACTTTTCGATGAAACTGATGCGGTTGTTACGGTCGATGACAGCTGCCGTTTCCGGAGATAAGGGCCTGCTCTGGCCGTCAAAGTAGATAACACCTTTCTTTATATAGGCATGTTGCTTCTTGAGTTTCTGGAAGATTTCTCCCTGTGTAGTCTTGGGATTGAGTTTCAACAACTGCTCAATGAATGCTTCAATCCGGTCAAAAGCGTTGTTCGGGAGTAGCAAAGTCCAGCAGTTCCTCTACGGCCAAGACTCTGGCTCCATGAATGACGGTCTTATTGGCATGGTCTATCAGCATGTAGCCGTAAGGCTTGTCTTTCTTGCCGAAGAAGACCACATCCACACCGAAGTTCTTCTTCATTTCCTTCTGCAGTTCTTCCTTGTTGGCGCATACGTCCCTGTATTTTTTTATTGACAGGCTCTCAGCTGTCGGTTGCGTGCCTTGTCCTTAGCCTTTCTTGAACAGGGCTTCAATTTCTGCCTGAGGAAGTTTTTTGAATCCTGCCGCCTTGCTTGATGAAGACGTTCCCATCCTTCTGAAAGACTTCATAGCCCATGGAACCCATCACGGCTTTGAACTGGGCAAAGGAAGCGAAGCGATACTGCTTGGCCGCTTCGAGGTCTTGCTCTGTCTTCTGTGTTCTGTCTGTTCCAAGTAGCCGGTCTATCACGACCTGCGAGCGTCTGCGTTCATGGTCATGCTGTATCTTGTGACCGTCGGGTGCTACTCTCGAAGTCACGATGTGCAGGTGTGCATTGTCCGTATCGTGATGGGAATAGATGAGCAGCGGTTGTCCGGGTTCTCCGTAACCCATTTCCTTGAGATAGCGGTGTGCAAAATCAAGTAACTGGGCTTCTGTGTACTCATGTCCCTTGCAGGAGATGGCCACATGAAACTGAGGCTTCTGAACCCGGCTGTTCTGCGAACTGTATAACTGAAGGTATCTGACCAGCTGTCTGGCTGTCAGTTGTTCTTCATTCTCTAGTCCGCCGAAGTTCTGTATCTCCAACAGGGTGGCTTTGCCCTGATAGACCTTGTGTTCGTTATAGCCTACGGCATGAAGTCTGCGCTTCCGGGTAAAATGGTTGCTATCATATTGCATGCGTTGGTTGGTGAGTGATTGTACATTGAATCATGAAACAGGAAATGAAAGTCCAGACAGCACAGAACCTTGGATTTCCTGACGGGGGAATCCAAGGTTCATCGGCATTCATGCTGTGAGTTGCCTGGCTCTGTTTACTTGATAAGCCGGGATTTCCGGTTCAAGATTTCAAGATCGCTTTTCATCTTGTTCAAGGTGTCCTGCATATCCTGGATGGTAGGAAACAGCACCTCATACACATAACTGGGAGCCAGCAGTCCGGCAACCGCCAGTTCGTTGGCCCGTTTGACCGACTGATTCAGGTTGCTGCCTGTCCAGGACAGTTCGTTCTGGAACTTTTGATAAAAGGCACACAAGTCCTGCATCATCCCGATTTGCTGTCTGACATCCACCCGGCTGAATTCTTCTACGGCCTGACGGATGAAGTGGCTCACGGACTGGTAGGGAACGGATTTTTCCTTCAGGGCTCAGGGAGTTCGTCCGTGGTAAGCCGCAACTGAAAGACTTTGGTTCGTTGGTGTTTCATATCCTTTGTACGTTAGTGGTTCGATTCCCCGGACTCCTCTTTCGCGAAGCGAAACAGCGATGCACATCGCTCCGCTGCACAGCAGTCGGCAAGTGACCCTTGTGAGGACAAAACTTGTTTTGTAATGACAAGGGTACAACTTGCTTGGCTCCGTCTGCAAAACGGCACATCGGCTTCCCGGGTATTTGTCGACCCAAATTACCGCAAAATTTTGCGAAGCACAAAAATGCACAACATCATTCTTTGAAGAAATCTTCTGTACAAATTACTTGATTACCAGACTTTCCGCGTACTATGAAATGCGGGTCGTATGCACCATGAAACCCCAGTTTAGGGAGTCGTCGGTTCAACATACCTTGGGTGCCTGGTCGGCAGAGAATGGCATCCATGAGATACATCCTCCGAGGTTACTTTGCGATAGCGGTCATAAGCTCTGTGGTGTATAAATTATATTGATGCTGTTTACAAAGGTATGGATGCACCTGCAACTTTGTTTCCGTGGTATAGTCCATCAGCATAGCTTGATGGCTCCGATATCAGAACAGACATTCCCGAATTGGAACGAACGAAGCAATCTATATATAGGTATAGGCAAACAAGCGTATTCAAGGGTTTACCCATTCTGAAAGTGCCTTGCGCATTTGGTTCATGAAACTTCCAAAGCAGAGGGATGGTCATCGGCAAACCATCGCTTCATGTACCTTGTGCGCCAGTGTATAGGACTTCAAGGGAAAAGGATTTTGGGTGCTGACAAACGATGGTCAAAGAACGAGAGGGAAAAGAAGTTGGTCCAACATGTGGTCCAACATTTTTTGTTATCTTTTGTTGGACCAAGCGCATTTGAAGCATTGACGGAAGAACAACTGCATGAATGTTCATGCTACCGATGTTTCGCTGTTGTCTGCACCTTGGTTTGGAGGTTGGAACAGCCTGAGAACCAGGTAAAAAAGTGACCAAAAACACATAAAAAGAGGTTGAAAAAAAATTCCTTATCTCGCTGATTATTAGTATATTTGAGTATAGAAAACATCCTATATACGGGGGAGTCAATCACTTTAAACTGACTGTTATGGTTTTACTGTTATTCTTCATATATCTGATACCGGTGGCGTTCGTATTCTGCATCGTGCTGAAGCTGGGTCTGTGGCTTGCCATTAATCTGTTTCAGTTGGCGGTGTGGCTGTTGAAACATGCCTTTGTCCTGCTATGGAAGCTGTTGGTGTTTGTCGCTGTGCTGGTCTTTGCCAGTTTGCGTTCCTCTCCACCGCCGAAATAGAACCAAGGTAGCCGGAGGTTAAACGAGCTGCACTTACCGCAAAGGGTAGTGTGGCTTATGGGGAAGGAACAAGTGTTTTCCCTCTGGTTAAATGCTACTTAACCTTACCAAAAGCCCAAAGGGGAAGTCCCATCAAACATAGTACTACGCAAAAGCCATCCATTTCATTTGAGGCAATGAAATGGATGGCTTTCCACGTAACAACACATCTTACTTAAAATCCTTTTCCTTTGGTTCGTTCATACACTGCTTCTCTCTGGGAATCACAGTTGGTGATGCGGAACTGGACAGCAGCCCTCAGAATATCCGTGGGCAAGCCACTAGCCAGACGTTCAATCACTTCATCCACATTACTGAAACCAATATCAGTAAACTCCGACAGAACTTTTTCCCTTGAAATAAGCCCGTCCATAGACCATCATCTTTCTCGATAGGCGGAAAAGCTTTTCAGCAGGAGCATCCAGACTACGGGCCTTGCCTTGCTTGCTCTTCTTGTCGCTATAAAAATAAAGTCAATTACCTTGGCATTCAACTCCCAAGCAGGAGTGAAGTCTAACTTAACATAGCCGCGAGTGACATTCAGCCCCTGGCTATGGTTCATACCGAATGCAACTTCATAAAGATTGGCATCACAATCGTTTTGGGCTATAGTGGCCCAAGTGTGCCGGAATGTATAGAAGCAATAATAGTCAGTCTTCTTCATGTTCATGTCGCTACAGATTTTCTTGATGCCACCATTGACATTTGCATTGAAGCTGTCAGAATTACGATAACGGCTATGAAACGTAAACAGATACTCATCATTGGGGTCTGCAGAAAGGTATTTCTCAAATGTAGATTTGATGAACGGTTCTACACGCATCTCCATATAGGCTTCATCCCGACGGCTGTGACGGGTTTTTGCTCGTTTATAACCAATGATACCATCATGATAATCTTCTTTCTTGAGCAAATATAAGTCCACCGTATTGATACCACCTAGACATAAAGAGAGAAGTGCCACATCTCTGCCCAATTCTGGGGTAGGTGAAAGCATCTTTGACTTGGGAAGCGGGCGATTGAAAACTCACGACACGCCTCTGCACTGATGGCACGTTTTTCAGTTGTATCAGATTCAGGTATCGCTATCTTTATCCAAGGATTATACTTGATGCGAATGACTCCACGTTCTTCATCATTGAGTTCTATCAATGCTTTCTTGAAAATTTGACGCACACAAGTAGGATACATTTCTTTTGCTCTATTTGTAAGCGACAAACTATCAATCCACTTGTTAAGCACAGTGGTCGAAAGATGACTAAACATCAACCGAGTGGTACCCATGTAACGCTGGAGGTGATTGACTGCCAAACGATAGTTCTTAGCATTACGCTCATGGCCTTCTGCTTCCATACGACTGATAAAATGGGAAGCATAATCACTGAAGCACGCATCTGCATCTGAGTTCTGAAGAAAGTCAATCAGTTCGTTTACAGAGAAATGCGATACATCCTTTTTGGTTAATCAGTTCTGTGTAGCGCAGAATTTCCTGTGAACAATAGCTATTCACGACAGCATCCTTAATATCGCCAGACTTTGTAATCTGCTTATCGGTTACATACTTATCGGTCTTGATATAGCCCGATTTTGAACGATGAAGAACGCGAATGTACACTTGATAAAAAGCCATCGGCTCTTTTGTACCTTACCATTGTTTTGAAAGTTGCCATAATCATTTGATTTTCAGGGTTAATACTTTTGTAAGTTCTTTGTAAGCGTACCCTCTGAAATTCGTAAGCTATTTGTAAGCAAAAGCCGTTCATTCTGCTCGATTTTTTTTGCTGCAAAGCGTACGAACCGTCTGAAAACAGATTAGGCTGTAACGCCTGTTTTACAGGGCATTACAGCCTAATTCTTTTGATATTGTTATGCTACTTAAGCTTCCTCAACAGCAGCCTGCGCCGCTGATTTCACCCTCTCATTATGAGGGACTTTGAAGAATTTGTAAGCGTCTCTATCAAAAGAGGTGAATTAACTAATCTTATCGTGCTAATCTCATTTGTTTGTGCGACTCTGGCTCCGGCATCACAATGCCGTCCTGAGCCGTTATTTTGCCCCTCTGACGAACTTTTGCAGGTTCGGATGAGGGTTTTATTGTTTTGACGAAAACAGACGCTTAAAACGCCTTATTTGCGTTTCGCCTCAACAAGTAGGTCATATAGTTCCACGGAGCGTTCGGTGGCGAAATACTCTGCCCATTCCCGAACGTGTGCGGTATCTCCAGCACTCCATCGTCGTAGTCCATGCAGTCCCACCAGTCGGAAAGTTCCGCAAAGACTTCAGGAGGGTTGGTGCCCAATGCGTCCACTACTTCCGTCGGGTACTGCTCGATGAGCATCATCTGCCAATCCCCGAAATCTGTACCGGGGTTTTCATGCAGGATATTCCATGCAGCCTCTTTCAGATCCGCGTAGAATTCATCTTCTGTACAGCCTCCATTCCAAAACTTAAAATCATTCATTGTTCTACTATCACTAACTTTGTCCACATGAAGAATATACTCAAACACATACAAAACTGGCATTATCGCAGATTATACACACGACTGGTCTTTTTGCTTATCTGAAGCACGAAAGTACCAGTTGCGGTGCATACAATTATGCAGAAGAAGCATTCAAGAAAATCACTGGTCGTTGGTATTCTGAAATTCGCGACGAGTGATGCCCTTATGTCTTGCTCCGTCTTTTATCAGAACTTCCTCTTCGAGTGAAGATGCGTGAGGAAGCAGCACTGGTATGGTAAACTTCATCCTTGACACATTCTGAAATTTTTTCAGCCGTTTCCTCCTTACCATTTCCACCAATGTTGAAAACGCCAGCAACGGTTATTCCTCCTTTGATGCCATTGGCTGCCCCCTCTGTTGTTTCAGTGGTAACAGCCACATCAAAATCAATGTTTGATATATCGGCATATCCATGGGGCGTTTTAACGTGTGTGACTTTATTTCCAGCCTCTGTAATAGGGGCTATAGTAGCAAAGTCTTGAACACTCTCTTGGGTTTCCTTTACGGCTGTAACGATGTCCGTTAGTGCCGTCTTGATAAATTCTTTCAGTTCCATAGCCTCAATCTTTTTTTTGCTTAGTATTTCCTTTGCCGTTTCTGCATTGACTCGCCAACTGTTTCTGGAATGATATTACTTCTTGACGATGGAATATTGCTATCGTTTATAACCTTGTCATTTTTATCATAATCAACTACTTGCAAAATTCGGAAAGAAGTAAAATCATAAGAAAATTCATATAGTTGTTTGGACTTTGCTGCTTGCGTATTAAACTCCTTTTTGGGCTTCCATCGTAGAATATTCCCATTGTACCCCAAACCTTTACATACCCATATTTTAGTTCGGGTCTCTGAATGTCGTCATAGACAAAAATCCACCAAGAATAATCATTTTGCATGGTCATCGCACACCCAGCCGTGCCCCTCGCTGAAACAAGCAATGGGATGCACATCAGAAATAAAAATATCAGTTTCTTCATTTCTCCACCATCTTCTCGTAAACCTTTATCAGCCTTTCTTTCTCAGCCAGCAAAGCCTCCAGATACCTCACTCGCTCTTCCAATACTGCATCTGTACCAACAGACACATTGCCGACAGAATTGTTGCTACCGATTGCTACATTGCTATCTTTCACATTGCCGTGCATATTGGTATTCACGTTTTCTTGCTGTGGCGTTTCCTCGCCAGTGAGCAGCCATCTTGCATCGACATCTAACGCCAAGACAATTTTAGTAACCATTTCTACAGATGGTTTGCTTCGCCTCTTTGTTCCCAGATAGTTAGACAATCCGGTAGGAGGCAAACCAATGTCTTTGCAAAGGCTGCTTTATTGCCGTTAAATCTTTGATTTACAAGCATTTCCATTCGGTCGTTAATCGTTTCCATACGCAAACCTATTCTTAAAATTTCTCCACCATCTTCTCATAAACCTTAATCAGTCTCTCTTTTTCTGCAAGCAAAGCTTCAAGTGCCTTAATACGCTCTTCCCAAATAGCAGTACTTACATCACCGTTGATGTTGTTGTGCGCCCGTTCCCATTGACTTGATTATTGTTTCCTGCCAACGAAACCTCCATCGACGTATCAGATAAATCATCCGTGTATTCTTTGAAGAAGTTGTAACCCAAGGCTTCACTTATTGTTGCGAGTTTGTCTGTATCAATACTTGTTTTATCAAGTATCCTATTCACGTTTTGTTGGGGTACGCCTATTTTCGACCAAACTCAGACTTTGACATACCAAGTTCATTGAGTTTCTGCTCAATGCTTAAACCGATGTTAACTCTTTCAATATTCATAAGCATTTTCGATTTAGATAAATCATTATATAGTTAATAGTTCTTAATTCCGAACAGAAACCTACTCGTTTTTGATGTAAGGTAAATCCATTTTGATTACCTTTGCACCATGAAGTTATAAATAAATATCGAAATAATGACAGAAACATCTAAAAATCAGCGAATAAAATCGCTCTTGGGCCAGTTGAACGCCCTTGAAGTCGGCGAAGAGTTGACAGTACCTGTTAGCCGTTCCAGCTATCTCAAATCAATCTGCGTCAGCTTTGGACTCCAGTGGGACAAGAAGTTTACCACCACGACAAACCGCGAGCAACGCACAATCACAGCAACCCGAATTTCGTAACATTAAACCCACTCCATCATGAAAAAGTTAATCATCACATCAGCACTCCTTGTTGCATGCTTCATCAGCTGCAACACCTCAACCCAATTGTCTAACGAAGAACTCGACCGCATTAGCTGGTCAGCCTTCTGCAAGGACTTCGGCTACAACGAAAAGGCCGATGCCAACAACGAGAAAGCCATCAACGATTATCTCGACGCTTGGCGCGGATCCGTTGCAGAAGAAAAAAGGCGTTCAACAAGTTGGGCATAAACCTCTACAACTAATGCCTAATAAGTTCTGCACCTCCTGTAAACAGTCCTTCAATGCTCTCAACGGCTGTTTCTGCATGTTCCTCAACCGTTACGTTGAGTACGCAAAAGACACCACCATGTGCAACCACTAATAACAACAAAAAATGAATAAAGCATATTCTATCATCCGCGTTTGCATCCTACTTATCATCGGATGCGCAGGAACACTCTTCCTTTTCGGAGAGGAGCAAGACAACAGTATCTTCGCGTTCCTCTTCCACTTTATCCTTGACAAGGCCCTCGGTTTCCTGCTGCTTGCTCTCACCATCTTTCTCTTCAACAAGTGGCGCAAGCATGACTGGTTGCTTCAGTTCATCGACAAGCTGTGTGATGAAGCCGACGAAACACCAAACCCAATGAGCCGACAGGAGGGCGAGCTGTAAATGATATTCTTCAACTTCTCCGACAAGTGCGTACGCTACTCCGCCTTCCTCAACGACCTCGCCGCACGCATCGTCCACCTGCTGAAGCTCGATGCCAACGACCCAGAGTTCATCAGCCAGAACAAAGCATTTGAAATGTTCGGGCGTGGAAATGTGGAGCGGTGGCGCAAGCAGGGAAAGGTAACAGCCTACAAGCGTCCGGGCAAAGTCGAATACCGTACAGCCGACCTGCGGCTATTACAGAGGATACAACAAGACTACCTTGAAAAGTAGCCTAAACTGCCGCAAATAGCGTGCTAATCGGATAGGCACGAAAGGAATTAAAGCCTTGAGACATTAGTGCGGTTCGACTCCCACCTGCGGCTCCATACAAACAAATAATATTCATCTTTTAATTTTTAACACTATGAGTAAGATAGGACTTACAGTTGAGCAAATCAACGCTATGGAACCTACTGGGATTGTTCGCAATGACAATGTACGCGACAAGTTCATCCAGATCTACGAGGCAATGTGGACACCATCCACCGGAACATCAGGCGAAGCAGCCTACGAGCGCGAGTCACGCAACTTCAACCGTCTGCTTTCTGAGAAAGAGGACGTGCGCAAAACGTGCACAAAGTTCTCGCTCTTCACAGCTTTCTCGACGTGGCAATTTCCGGACTCACCCTCGACCCCGGCACCAAGGCGCAAGCCTACCTCCTCGCTCGCTCCGTCGCCGTTGACAGTTTCTATGACAACGGACAGAAGAAAAACAAGTACGAAACACACTGCATGCTCACCGTGTCCGGATATGGCGAGCTGGTGCTTCGTGCACGCTGCGGCCAGATACGCCACGCCGACAACCCGGTTATCGTGTACGAAGAGGACAGCTTCGAGTATGGCGAACGCGACGGACAAAAATTCGTCAACTACACATGTCGTCTTCCCCACCACCGGTCGTATCGTTGCTTGCTTCATGAAGATCACTCGCGCCGATGGTTCAGCCGACTATTCCGTTATGCTGCCAGAAGACTGGGCACGACTCTCCATCTACTCGCTCGTCAGAACGGCAAGTACAATTATCAGACCAAGACGTGGGAGAACGGCAAACCCAATGCGCTCTACGTTGCACAAGGCGGACAGATTGACCCCGGCTTTCTCGTTGCCAAGTGTATCAAGCACGCTTTCAAGACTTATCCCAAGGCGCGTATCGGCCATGCCACACAGTTGGAGTCGCAGCAGGTTGACGAGACAGAAATCTCTGACGACATCTACTGCGTTACCGGTGATGGCGAGAAGGTTGACAACACCTCCACTGGCGAGATTATCCAAGAGAAGCAGGACTTCGCACCTCAGACCGACACGTCTGCAGGAGTAACCGTTGACCCTGCCGCCAACGACGACGATGATACATTCTAACCCTATAATACTTACAACAATGAGCGAACAGACAACAGACCTCACCATCGTACGCAAGGAAAACGTACAGATGATAGCGCAATCTGCGCCACAGATTTACAAGGACAACACAACCTCGTCCGAGCGTTGCACCGAGTACGGTCAGAAACTCCTTGCACAAATCAAGGCCAACGGCATGAACGACGAACTGGATATGCAGTGTGCCAACTACATTAACAAGGCTCGCAACACGGTGAAGAAGATGAACACCAGCCGTTCTGCAATAACTAAAATCTTTTGACCAGATACGCTCCGGAGTTCACAGGCATGGAGAATGCCATCGACCCCACCAAGACAAACTCTGTTCCCTACCAGATACAACAGGCTCGCAATGCCTACGCTGCACAGAAACGTGCCGAGGAGGAGCGCAAGCGCAGGGAGGAGATGCTGCGCCAACAGCGTGAGCAAGCCCTCGCTCGCTACAAGGCTGACGTAGAGGACGACTACAAGCGTTCATTTAACACCCATACCACCAATGCCATCAACTCCCTTACCGAACTTAACGCTGCCATCACGCTCGACAACTACGAGGCGCAGTGCAAGGCTATCAAGCAGTTTCCTGTCAAGCTGCCCGATGATTGGGCTGCAAAGACTCCCTCAATGTCCGCATTCCTGCCGAACTTTGCCGACATGCAGGACAAACTCCGTGAGGTGCGCACATCTATCGCTCTCAAACTCATGGAGCAGTTTGCCAAGCAGTACGAGTTTGAGGTGGACGACTACCGCGACAACATTCTCGACACACTGCCGTCCAAGAAAACCGAATTGGAGCGTATGCAGAAAGCCAATGAGGAAGAAAAGGCTCGCATGGCTGCTGAACTGAAAGCGCGTGAGGAGGCCGAGGCAAAACGCATTGAGGCTGAACGCAAGCGCAAGGAGGAGGAAGAGACGGCAAAGAAGAAGATGCAGCAGGAAGCGGCCGAAGTGGGCAACCTCTTTGGACAACAGGCCATCGTTACCCCTGCCGGGTATCAGCCCAAGACTTCCGTCAAGAAACGTCTTGTGTTCCACGATGCGCAGGGGTGTCCTCGCCGCCTTGTCTCTTTGGTGGTCAAAAGAGGGACAATTCCAGTCTGTCGAAGACCTTTCCAAGATATTCAAAAGAAGCAGATCACGTTCTGCGAGAAAACTCGCAAACGACAAAAGACCACCCGAGTTCATCAGTTCAACATCAGTTTCCTATGATGAGGAAGTAAAAGCTAAATAAGCAGTTATGTACGAAAGTGGTTATTATCCTGCCGGTGCGGAGTCTGACCCACGCGCACCTTGGAATGAACGTGAACCAACAATGATTGAGTGTACGGCTTGTGGCGGTACTGGCTATCACTACTACGCCTACGACTTTGTGGCCGACCGCGAAGCGGAATGTACCGAAGAGGAATACGACCAGCTACCAGAAACCGAGGAAGAAGCCGAAGCCAAGGGCGAACACATCATCAAGGGCGAAAAGGAAACCTGCGAGGTGTGCGACGGTGAGGGCGAAGTTGAATATGAACGATTACGACGATTATGACGAAGATTAACAACCCGGACGAATACTATCAGCGCAGTGAGGGTCAGTAATTCTGACCTCACCGAACTGAAAAGAACCTGCTGCACCCTCACATGCAGTTCGGCGACAAGGAGGCTGCTTTCCGCTTCGGGTCTATCGTCGATGCCATCACCGAACCCTCGCGTGTCGACTTCCTGCACATGACCATCGACGGCGAACAATGTTCTGAGGAGGAGTTCCTCCACGCTCGCGAAATGCAGCGTGCACTGCGTGCAGAAGCACGACGAGACCAATTCCTCGCTAAGGTTCTCGAACATGCCGATACACAACGCTTCATGGTCAACAAGCAACAGGAGTTCAGCAATGGGGGATGTACCTTCCATCTGGACACACGCTGCAAATGGGACTGGTGGTTGCCAATGGCTAACTTCGGCGGCGATCTGAAAACAACATTCGCCTCAACACAAGCGGAGTTCGACAACGCTGTAGATTTCTTCGACTGGGACCGTAGCCGGGCGTGGTACATGGACATCGCCCATTCCGATCGCGATTTCATCTATGCCATCAGCAAGAAGAACTGCCACATCTTCAAAAGTTCATCAACCGTGGCGACGACATCTACAATCGCGGACGCGAGAAGTACGAAGAACTTGCCTTCCAATATTGGGCTTTCAACCTTA
>VOFC01004650.1_pt1 | contig 23444 bp, 33 predicted proteins | sample 5384161 | NCBI WGS metagenome assembly VOFC01 (sample SAMN12384722, study PRJNA508395) | human gut metagenome | isolation source: healthy gut B | host: Homo sapiens | reverse complement strand
CAGGCTGGGGCTGACATAATGCTCTCTCTTCTTGACCTCGGCGATGACGCCGGCCTTGGCGCAGCTGCGCTTGAACCGCTTGAGAGCATTCTCCAGGGACTCGCCTTCCTTGACGCGAACTTCAGACATTGTTTTCCCTCCCTCCGATGCAGCCGGCTATTTCCAGGCTGCTTTCAGGGCCAACATAATTGGCTTGATTATTATAGTGAACAAATTGGCGTTGTAAAAAAGTCAAGCATTTTTTTTCGACTGTCCGGCAGAATTCAAAAAATTTTTACTTTACGATCAAATTCACAAGCTTGTTCTTGACGAGATAACCTTTACGATGGTCTTGCCGTCAATAGCGCGGGCAACCTTCTCGTTCTGCTTTGCCGTCTCGACGATGAAGTCCTGCTCGGAATCAACGGGAACATTGATCGTGCCCTTGAGCTTGCCGAGCACCTGCACGGCCATCTCGACGTGGGAGGCGACGGTCTTGCTCTCGTCATATTCCGGCCAGGGCTGCTGCATGGCCATGGTGCCGGTCTTGGCAGCCTCGCCGGTCAGTTCCCACATCTCTTCGACCATGTGCGGGGCGAAGGGGCTGAGCATGAGCATGAGCATCTTGAGATCGCCCTTTGTCAGACCATTGGCGTAGAACTCGTTGACCATGGTCATAAGCGCAGCGATTGCGGTATTCATCTTGAGCTCGTCAATGTCCTGCGTGACCTTACGGATGGTCTTGTGGATGACGGCCTCGTTCTTTTCGCTGAGTGCTTCGGAGTCGGCGGCCATGTCCATGAGATTCCAGCAGCGGTCGAGAAACGCTTGGAGCCCTTGACAGCCTCGTCAGACCATGTCGCAACCTTCTCAAAATCGCCGATGAACATAATATACAGGCGCATTGTGTCCGCGCCGTAGGCTTTTACAACATCGTCGGGGTTGACGACGTTGCCGAGAGATTTGGACATCTTGACGGCCGGGCGCAGCGCCTGATTGCCGTACTTCTCAATGAGCGCCTGCTTCTCGGCCTCAGTGGAGACGTTTCCGACGTAGTGCGGGTTCTGGCCGAGAATCATGCCGTGGCTGGTGCGCTTGGCATAGGGCTCTTTCGTGTGGACGACGCCGATATCATAGAGGAACTTGTGCCAGAAGCGGGAGTACAGCAGGTGCAGCGTTGTATGCTCCATGCCGCCGTTATACCAGTCAACCGGTGCCCAATAGTGTTTCAGCTTCCTTGGAGACGGGAGCATGATCGTCGTGCGGGTCCATATAGCGCAGGAAAATACCAGCTGGAGCCTGCCCACTGCGGCATGGTATCCGTCTCGCGTTTGGCGGGGCTGCCGCAGCACGGGCAAGTAGTGTTGACCCAGTCGGTCATCTTAGACAGTGGGCTTTCGCCATCGTCAGTCGGCTCATAGCTGTCAACCTGCGGAAGAACAACGGGCAGCTGCTCCTCGGGAACCGGCACCCAGCCGCACTTCGGGCAGGAGATCATCGGGATGGGCTCGCCCCAGTAGCGCTGGCGGGAGAAGACCCAGTCGCGCAGCTTGTAATTCACTTTCTCATGGCCCCAACCCTGCTCGACGGCGTACTGCTTCATGGCAGGGGATAGCTTCCTTGACAGTCATGCCGTTGAGGAAGCCGGAATTGACCATGATGCCGGTATCGTCCTTGAGCGTAAGGCGCACTCTTGGTAATGTCGCCGCCCTGAACGACCTCGACGATAGGCAGACCAAACTTCGTTGCGAAGTCCCAGTCGCGCTGATCGTGGCCTGGAACGCCCATGACAATGCCCGTGCCGTAACCCATAAGAACATAATCCGAAACGAACATCGGCACGACCTTGCCGGTCGCAGGATTCGTGACCTCGATGCCCTCAAGGCGGACGCCGGTCTTGTCCTTGTTGAGTTCGCCGCGTTCAAAGTCGGACTTGCGGGCAGCTGCCTCTTTGTAAGCCTCGACGTCGGCCCAGTTGGCGATCTTGTCCTTCCACTTGTCGAGCAGCGGATGCTCGGGGAAATGACGGTATACGTCACACCGAAGAGCGTATCGACGCGGGTCGTGTAGACCGTGATGTCGTCCTCGGTGTTGGTCTTGAAGGTGACCTCCGTACCGGTAGATCTGCCGATCCAGTTGCGCTGCTGCGTCTTGACGCGCTCAATGTAGTCCAGGCCGTCGAGATCGTCAATCAGGCGGTCTGCATATTTTGTGATACGGAGCATCCACTGGCTCTTTTCCTTGCGGACCACCGGCGCGCCGCAGCGCTCGCACACACCCTCAACGACCTCTTCGTTGGCAAGTACACACTTGCAGCTGGTGCACCAGTTGACGGGCATCGTGGTCTTATAAGCAAGGCCGTGCTTGTACATCTGCAGGAAGATCCACTGCGTCCAGCGTAGTAATCCGGGGTCAGTTGTGTCGATGACGCGCTCCCAGTCGAAGCTGTAGCCGAGCATTTTGAGCTGACGGGTGAAGTTTTCGATATTCCGCTTGGTGACGATGGCCGGATGGATGTGGTTTTTGATGGCGAAGTTTTCCGTCGGCAGGCCAAATGCATCGAAGCCGATGGGGTTCAGAACATTGTAATCCTGCATGCGCTTTTTGCGGCAGATGATATCCATGGCTGTAAACGGACGCGGATGGCCGACGTGCAGACCGGCCGCCGACGGATATGGGAACTCGATCAGGCCGTAAAACTTTGGTCTGCTGTCCCCAGTGACGGCGGCATAGGGCTTCTCCTGCTCCCATTTTTCCTGCCATTTCTTCTCAATGGCTGCAAAATCGTATTTCATAACAGGCTCCTTTGTCTCATAATTTCGTTCATAAAAAACGCCCCTGACCATACGGTCAGGGGCGTAAAGTACGCGGTACCACCCTGCTTCGGCTGCAGACGCAGCCCTCAAGCGGCCTCTAACGCGGCCATCCGTCTGTCCTTACTGCGGTTCGGAACAGCGGCTCCGGGGCGAGAGCCGTCCGCGCATCCTTCCCGGCTCGCACCGGCCGCCGGGTCTCTGAGAAATCGCGCAGGGCATTCCCCTTCTTCGCCTTTTACCGGGTCATTGTACGTTTTTTTGCTCCGTTTGTCAAGCGTTTTCGCCCAGGACCGCAGACAGATTCATCTGATGGCCGTCCTGCCAAAGGCGCTCGAGGTCATAGAACTTTCTGGCCTCGGCCGTAAAGACGTGCACAACGAGGCTGCCAAAGTCCATGAGCACCCATGTACCGCCGCGATGGCCTCCCGGGAGAGCATCGGCTCGCCTGCCTCGTCCATCGCCTCTTCAACTGCGTCGCAGAGCGTCTTGACGTGGGTGGAGCTGGTAGCGGTGCAGATGAGGAAATAGTCGGCGAGGGTCGAGATATCGGTAATGCCGATGAGGCGGATATCCTCGCCCATTTTGGCGTCGAGCGCCTTTGCCGCAAGCGCGGCCACTTCTTTTGCACTGAGCATAGTTTTATGCTTCCTTTCTATTCTTCAGGATCGGTGTCTTCCCAGAGCGTCGCCCGCGAAGGGGTCGTCCGGGAGCGGCTGTTCCGGCTGGTACGGGGTCGGCGGGGTCCTCCGCGGGGTCTTCCGCGGGAAGATCCGGGGTCTCGTCGGGGGCCTCGGTGGCTTCCGGCGTTTCGGGGATCTCCAGGGCGGGGTCGGTCTGCTTCTGGTAGGAATAGGCCGTCTCCGGCGTGATGACGGTCAGGCTCCCAGCGCTGATGGGCGTATCGTAGGGGTTGAAGGCTTCGTTCACGACGCTCAGCAGCTTTCCGGCGTAGAGGGGGTAATAGGACGCACCATTGATCATCGCGCCCTCGCCCTCAGCGGTGTAGGTCTGCATATTGTCAAAATCGCAGCTGAGCAGTTCCTTGCCGAACCAGACCATGTTGCCGGTCGTGAGGTTCGTGGTGACGTATTGGGAGAAGATATCCGCGAATTCCCTGAGCTTCGTCAGGCTGCTGACGGACAGGCACTGCTTTGGCCAGGGCCTTGAGGAACTGCTGCTGGGTCTGGGTGCGCTGGATATCCTGCGTGGCGTAGCCCTTGCGGAAGCGGACGAGGCCCATGGCCTGTTCGCCGTCAAGCGTCTGCAGGCCCTTCTGCAGGTGGATATAGAGGTTTTGCGAGGGGTCTTCGTAGTTCATGTCCATCGGCACGTCGAATTCGACGCCGCGGACAAGGTCGACGGTCTTTTGGAACGCCTCGAGGTCCACGAGCACGTAGCCGTCGACCGGGAAGCCAAGCAGGTCTCTGAAGGCTTGAGGCAAGGCGCTCCATACCGTCCTTGCCGCCGCCTGCGTAGACGGAGTTGATCTTCATGAGTCCCCCGCCGCCGGTCGCGACCGGCGTGTCGCGCGGGATGGACAGGAGCGCGACCGTATGGTCGTTCGCGTCGAGATGGGCAATGATGATGGTGTCGGTGCGGTAGCCGTCGCCATCCGTACCGCAGATGAGGATGTTATACACGCCATCGCGCAGCGCCTTCGGCTGCTCGGTGGAAACGTCCGGCCTCCGGCTGCCTCCGGCTGCTACCGTCTCATGCGGTGTGACACGGATGACGGAGGGTTCGGCCTCGTCCGGCTCAGATACCGGCTCCGGATCCGGCTGGGAGAGCGCTGGGGCGCTGCACGGGCTTTACGAGCAGCTTCCAGGCGGCGAACACACCGCCCGTCAGCGCCAGCACGACCACGGCGATGATCGCCGCCCGCGTGCCGCGCAAGGGAGCTCTGCCGCGGCGCGGCATGGGCTGCGCGGCGGCGATTGCCAAACAATTTCATTCAGAGTTCCTTTCGGGCTTGCATGAGCCAGTCACGCGCGTGATGGAATCGGCACACAGCCGCCCGGCTCTTCCTGCAAAAAGGCGATGGTCCGCATATCGAGCGCGAGCAGCACGCCCGCGTCGAGATCGCGCGCCGCGGCTTCGCGGATGGCGTCCACGCCGGGATAGTGCGGTTCGGCTCGATCATGTCGGCCAGATAGATGATTTTTCGAGCGCCGTCATATCGGGCTTCCCGGTCGTGTGGTACTTGATGGCGCTGACAACGGCGTCGCTTTCGCCGAAGATGCTCTGGGCGGCCGCCGCGCCGGTCTTGGCGTGCAGGAGCTGCGGATTTGCGCGCTCAAACTCTGTCACGGGCAGCTGCCAGCGGCCGATGAGCGCTTGCTGCTCGCCGGGCGTGAAGCGCCTTGGTGACGTCGTGGAGGATGCCCGCGCGGGCGGCGTCCGCTCATCTGCGCCGTATTTCCTCGCGAGTAGCACGGCAGTATCGGACACGCCCTGCGCGTGGGCGCGGCGTTTTTCTTTGTGAAGGGAGAGGCTGACGCGGCGCAGTTCTTCAAACGGCAGGCCGCGGTAGTCGCTGCCCACACCGTAGAGCTTTTCCCGCTCGATCTTCGCCAGCACGTCCGGGTGCAGAAGCCCGTCCGCGATGCCAAAGAAGAGCAGCCGCCGGGCCTCGGTTGAGAGATTTCCAGACACTCGTTCTGTAGGACGATGGGACGGATGCCGAAGGCGGTCTCAACGGCCTGCGATTGCTGCTGAAGGGCGGTGGAAAGCGCGGCATCGGCGCGCACGCGGGCCATGCAGACAGGCGTGGCTAATTTTGCGATGTGTCTCCGGATCACGCCATTGGAAAAAGGAGAGGAACATATCGGTTCCCATGAGTAGAATACAGCGCATCCTGCGGATAGCTTTCCCGAAGCGTGCGCAGCGTATCCACGGTGTAACTCGGGCCGGGACGATCCAGCTCAATGCGGCTGACGGACATGCCGCTTCGCCTGCGATGGCGAGCTCGTGAGTGCAAGACGCGTCTCGCCGTCCGGTGAGCCGCCGGCCACAGCCTTATGCGGCGGGATAGCCGCCGGGATCAGCAGAACTCTGTCCAGCTGCAGAAGCTGCTGCGCCCGTTCCGTGCGGCCAGAACGTGGCCCAGATGCGGCGGGTTGAAGCTGCCGCCGTAAACGCCGATCCGTCTCATATCCGCTCCTCCCCTGCACGTTGTTAATCCTGTTCCTCCTCCTTCTGCTGGCGGCTGCGCTCGATCGCAGCGGCGACCGCCTTGTCGTGGAAGTACTGCTTGCGCTGCTTGCGCTGCTGCTCAGCTGCCTGCTTGCGGGCACGAAGGCCAGCCTTGACGGGATTGTAATTGCCGGAGACCTTCTTTTTGGCCGGCTTTCTTGAGGCTGCCTTTTTCTTTTCCTGCTCCACTTTTTCGGACTTGCGCCAAATCACGAACTTCGTGCCGACGCATGCAATGCCCTCGGCGCCCAGCGCTTCGCAGAGCATGTCGGAAGCCTCCCGGGCGGTGAGCCCGGCGGTCTCGAGGACGCGGCCCTTGACGAGCTCGTGGCTGTCGAGCAGGATGACGGCCTCGTCCAGAAGGGTCTGGGAAATGCCGCTCTTGCCGACGATCAGGGTGACCTCCAGCGGATTGGCCTGCGCGCGCAGCGCGGCGCGTTCTTTACTTGTCATCATATTCAAATTCCTCCCGATAGATTCTGCAGAATGCCTGAAGTGCCCGCGCACGGTGGGAGATGGCGTTCTTTTCCTCCGGGCGTGAGCTCGGCGTAGGTCTTGCCGAGCTCCGGCAGGAAGAAGACCGGGTCGTAGCCGAAGCCGCCGGTCCCCTGCGGGGCAAAGAGGATCTCGCCGGGGCATTCGCCGCGTGCGACGATCTTTCGGCCGTCCGGCCAGAGGCAGGTGATGACGCAGACGAACTTCGCCGCGCGGCTGCCCGCAGGAACATCCTTCAAGTTTGCAGCAGATACTCGATGCGCTCTGCATCGGAGTTTTTATGGCCGTAGCGGGCGGAATAGACGCCCGGTGCACCGTCCAGTGCTATCGACCATAAGGCCAGAATCATCAGCCAGGACGGGCAGGCCGCTGGCTTTCATGACAGCCTCGGCCTTGAAGAGGGAATTTTTCTCAAAGGTCGTGCCTGTTTCATCGACATCCACATGCAGGCCGTATTCGGACTCCAGCGCGATCTCGAAGCCAAGCTCGGACAAGATTGCAGACAGCTCCACCAGCTTATGTTGATTCTTGCTGGCTAGGATCACTTTCATATGAGCGCCTCCGCGAAGCTTTTCGCGTCGAAGGGCATGAGGTCGTCGATCTGTTCACCGACACCGATGAACTTGACCGGGATGTGCAGCGCCTGCGCGACCGCAATGACCACGCCGCCCTTGGCCGTGCCATCCAGCTTCGTGAGAACCATGCCGGTAACGCCCGCGCACTCCTGGAACTGCTTGGCCTGAAGCAGGCCGTTCTGGCCGGTCGTGCCGTCGAGGACGAGCAGAACCTCCTTGCTGGCGTTCGGCAGTTCACGGTCGAGGATGCGGGAGATCTTATTGAGTTCGTTCATGAGGTTCTGCTTGTTGTGCAGGCGGCCTGCTGTGTCGCAGATGATGACGTCGCTGCCGCGTGCCCTTGGCCGCTGCAATAGCATCATAGACGACGGAGGCGGGGTCGGCGCCCTCATGCTGGCGGATAATGTCGCAGTGCGCACGCTCCGACCAGATTTCAAGCTGATCAGCTGCCGCAGCGCGGAAGGTATCGCCCGCGCACAGGAGGACCTTTTTGCCTTGGTCGCGCAGCTGGTGCGCGAGCTTGCCGATGGTGGTGGTCTTGCCGACGCCGTTGACGCCGATGACGAGGATGACCGACGGCTTCGTGTCGAGCCGCAGGCCGGAGTCGCCGACGTTCAGCATGTCGGCGAGGATGGCGCGCAGGGCGATCTTGGCTTCATCAACGGTCTTGATGCGCTGCTCCCGCACGGTCTGGCGCAGGCGGTCCATAACAGCCTCTGTCGTGTCCATGCCAAGGTCGGAGACGATGAGGCTCTCTTCAAGATCGTCATAAAACTCGTCGTCCAGTTCCGAGGCGGTGAAGACGCTGCAGATGGAGCTGGCCGTCTTGCTCAGTCCCTGCTTGAGTTTTTCAAAAAATCCCATGTATTTGAATCCTTTCTGGATGGTTTGGCAGTGGAAAAGGCAATATGGAAGAAAAGAGGCCCCCAGATTTCAGGGGCCGATTCCCCCCTACAGACGCTATCACGGGAAATGTCCCGAAGGGACAAAAGCAGCCGAAATATGCTGTCAGCCGCAGGCTGACTGAAAACTCATCGCTGTTCTTGTTACCGCGGGAAATTTGAAAAACCGAAGAGGCCTTTTCTCCGTCCCGGCTTCGCCGGGCCACCTCAGAGGATAAGAGACCCGGAGGGGAGGCTTTGGAACGTGATATCCGTCTTACGCCGTGATGCCCAGCTGTTTGGCCAACTCGTCGAGGCTCAGTCGGAGGATTTTGGAGACGCCCTGCTCCTGCATCGTCACGCCGTAGAGCACATCGGCGGCCTCCATCGTGCCGCGGCGGTGGGTAATGACGATGAACTGGGTCTTGTCGCTGAGGGTATGGAGATAGCTGGCAAAGCGTTCGACGTTGCGGTCGTCCAGCGCGGCGTCGATCTCGTCGAGCATACAGAACGGCGTGGGACGGACCTTGAGGATGGCGAAATAGAGTGCGATGGCCACGAAGGCTTTCTCACCGCCGGAGAGCAGCGTAATGGTCTTGACCTGCTTGCCGGGCGGCTGGACGCGGATCTCAATGCCGCATTCAAGCGGCGCGGACTTATCTTCCAGAATGAGCGAGGCCTTGCCGCCGCCGAACATTTCTTCGAACGTTTTGCCGAAATATTCATCAATACGGGCAAACTCCCGCACAAAGATTTCGGTCATTTCCGTCGTGATGGAGGCCACGATGTTTTCCAGCTCCGACTTCGCGTGCTGCACGTCGTCGCGCTGGGCAGTCAGGTATTCGTAGCGCTCGGACACGCGGGCATATTCGTCGATCGCACCAAGATTCGGTGTGCCGAGGGCCGAGATTTTCCGGCGCACCTCGGTAATACGCTTGTTTGCGGCCGGAAGGCTTTCGATTTCAACCGTCTCTTTCTCGGCCGTACCGGGCGGTCAGTTCGTAGGAATCCCAGAGGCGATCGACGATCTGCTTTTCCTCGAGCTCGCTGGTAGCCTTTTTCTGCTCGAGGCGGGCTGTTTCGCGTTCGAGCTGCAGGATGGACTGATTTTTCTCCTGTGCCTGCTTTTCGGTCTGGCTGCGTTTGGCCTCGAGCTGGCGCGCGTTCGTCGACCGGCTTTGCAGCATCTGCCGAGCCCCGTCCAGCTGTGCGCCTGAGGCGAGCGTCAGGCCGTCTGTTTTCTCCTGCACCTGCGTCTTCGAGTGCGCAGATATCTGCGATTCGTATTCGGATCAGTCCCGTCTTCTGGGTCACATCGCCCTGCATGGCCTCGCTGAGCGCCTGAAGCTGGGCAATGGTGTTCTCGGAAGCAGCGCGCGGCCGCCTTCGATGGCGGCGCCTGCATCCATACGCGGGTCATGATTTTGTCCGCGGACTGCTGCTGGCGGGCGGAAAGGGCAGACTGTCTCCGGTCGAGTTCCGTCTCCTGCTGCGCAAGGAGCGGACTGGGCGTCCGTCTGCTGCTGAAGCTGGGCCTTGAGCGTCTGCAGCTTGCCCTCCTCGCCGCCGGTGCGGCTGGTCAGGTGCGCGCAAGCTCCTTTTCGATGTTTTCCAGATTTTCCGTGACCGCAGCAGCCAGGAGCTGGACCTGCTTATGCTCCTCCGTGCGGCGCAGAACCTCATCCTCCGCTTCGCGGAGTTGGCCGCGGACGGCAGTGAGTTCAAATTCGGTCTTTGCAGCAGCAGAGGCAGCCTCCGCGGTCTGCGCCTTGAGCGTTTCCGCGCTTTCAGTGAGTGCTTTGCGTTCTTCCGCGAGTTTTGCAAGCGTATTGGCGCGGGTCAGAACGCCCGCACTCTTTGCGGCGGAGCCGCCGGTCATGCTGCCGCCTGCGTTCATGACCTGTCCGTCGAGCGTGACGATGCGCACGCGGCTGCCGCAGGCGCGCGCCATGCGCACAGCGTTATCGAGCGTATCGCAGATCACAGTGCGGCCAAGGGCATTTTCGATGACAGCGCGGTATTGTTCATCACAGGAAACGAGACTGGAGGCAATAGAAAGGAAGCCCGGCTGGCGCTGGCAGGCAGTGTCCTGCAGCGTCTGGGGCTTAATCGTAGTAGCGGCAGGAAGGTCGCGCGGCCACCGTCGCGGCGCTTGAGCATCTGGATGGCAGCTCTTACCGTCTTCCTCGGAGGAGACGACGATATTCTGCATGGCCGCGCCGAGCGCGGTCTCGATGGCGGTGGTATAGCGGTCATCGACGCGGATGAGTTTGGAGACCGGGCCGTGGACGCCGCGCAGGCGTCCGGCGCCCGCGTCCTGCATAACAAGGCGGACGGCCTTGGAAAAGCCCTCGTAGTCGCGCTCAAGCTCCTGCAGCATGCGGATCTTGGAATCGAGGGTGTCGAGCTGGACGCTGGCGGCGCTCGCCTGCTTCTGCAGAGCGTCGCGCTTGTCCTGCCGGGTCCTGAGCCGGAGCTCGTAGCCGGCGATGGTATTTTTCGCGCTCTGCGCGTCATCCTGTGCCTGCTCAAGGCTCTTTTTTTGCAGGCGGACTGCTGGTCAGCGATCTGGGCTTTGCGGGCGCGTGCGGCGGTCAGGTCCTCTTCGAGGACCACTTTGCGGGCCTGCACCTCTTCCATGGAAGCCTCCATGGAGGCGATCTGCGCCTGGGTGGAGGCGCTCTGCGTCTGCAAAAGCGCCTGCTGGGCGTGCAGGGCGGTCAGCTTCTGGCCTGCCGCGGCAGCTTCGCCGGAGAGGGCGTCCGCCTGCGTCTGCGCCTGCGCGAGAGCCTGTTCGGCCTCGGAAAGCTCCTGATCATTTGCCGCGATCTTCTCCTGCTCGGCCGCGATCTGCCCGGCGATGCCGCCGCTGCGGGTCTGCTGATCCTGCAGCTCCTGCTGCACGCGGGCGATGTTGGTGCGGTGGTGCTGGATCTCGGACTGCAGGAGGGTGATATCGTTCTGGGTCTGCTGGCGGGCGGTCTCGAGCTGGCCGATGGTCTCGCGCTGGTGGTCGAGCTGGAGGGTCTGCTGGTTATACTGCAGGCTCAGCTGCTCGGAGCGGCTGTAGAGAGTGGTCAGCTCGTCGTGCGCCTGCTCGAGGATGAAGGCGGCGGAGGCGTAGTCGGTCTCGGCCTTGCGGGCAGTCTCGGCGATCTTTTTGAGGTTTTCGAGCCAGACGGTGACCTCGAGCCCACGGAGCTCGCCGCGGAGCGTCAGATATTTCTGTGCTTTCTCCGCCTGCTCCCGCAGCGGGCCAACCTGAAGTTCCAGTTCGGAGATCTTGTCGCCGATACGCAGCAGGTTGTCCTCTGTATTGGCAAGGCGGCGCTCTGTGTCCTCTTTCCTGTGGCGGAATTTGGAAATGCCTGCGGCCTCTTCAAAGATCTCGCGGCGGTCGGTCGATTTGAGGGCGAGAATCTCGTCGATGCGGCCCTGCCCGATGTTGGAATAGCCCTCCCGGCCAAGACCGGTGTCCATGAACAGCTCATTGATGTCCTTGAGACGGGCAAGCTGCTTGTTGATATAATATTCGCTCTCTCCGGAGCGGAAATAGCGGCGGGTAATCATGACCTCGGGCGGTCTCGATGCGAAGGCTGGCGTCGGAGTTGTCGAGCACGAGTGTCGCTTCGGCGTAGCCGACAGCAGGGCGTTTGGCTGTACCGCCGAAGATGACGTCTTCCATCTTCGCGCCGCGCAGGGCGCGGGTGCTCTGCTCGCCGAGGACCCAGCTGATGGCGTCGGATATATTCGGGTCCTACGCGCTGGTGTCTGGCATCGTGCTGCTGGTGTGCGGCGTATTCTGCCTGCTGCGGCCGGAGGTCATCCAGGGGCTGCTGACCGTCATTTTCGGCGTGTTTCTGGTCATCGACGGCATGGTCACGCTGCAGGACGGCATTGACTGCGCGCGGGCGAAGCTCGGCGGCTGGTGGGTGCTGGCGGCGCTGGCCGTCATCACGATCGCGCTCGGGTGCGTGATCCTGTTCGGCAAATTCGGCTCGATCATGCTGCTGGCCGGGATTTCGCTGATTGTGGACGGCGTGTTTGATCTCATTGTGACGTTTGCCTTCTCCAAGCGCGTGCGCGAGGCGCGGCAGAAGCTGCACATGTATATGGGCGGGCCCATCATCGACTCGGAGAAGGTCGACGACTGAGCCGGGCGGCGTGCAAAAATCTTTCAGCCGGCGCAAAAAAAAATTTTGTTTCTGCTGCCAGGAGACATATTGACAGGTCTTCGTAAGTCCTGTACAATGACGCTGGGATTTTTATCCCTGCAATCATACAGATTGAACATGATGGAGGAAAAAAAATGAAAAAAATCATCGCATTGCTGCTTGCAGCGATCATGGTGCTCGGTCTGGCGGCCTGCGCATCCAAGACGGAGCCCGACGCCGATACCGCCACTGCAGAGCCTGCAGCGGAACCGGCGGAAACCACCGAAGAGACCCCCGCTGCCGAGGAAGAGACCCCGGCCGCTGAGGAAGAGGCTCCCGCTGCGGACGACGTGAAGCATGTGGTCTACATCGTCAACGGCAACCTCGGTGACAAGTCCTTCTTCGACTCCGCGCAGGCCGGCATTGACGAACTGGTCAAAAACGGCCGCATCACCTGCAAAACCATTGAACTCGGCGGCACCGACGAAGATCAGCCCACGTGGCTGTCCACGCTGTACGACGTCTCCGAGTCCGGCGAGTATGATCTCGTTATCTGCGGCACCTATCAGATGCCCGACTACCTGAAGGAAGTCGCCACGAAGTATCCCGATCAGCTCTACCTGATCTTCGACGACAACACCTATGCCGGCAACAACTCCAACGTTGTCAACATCACCTACAAGCAGAACGACATGGGTTATCTGGTCGGCACCTACGCCGCCTGCATGACCACGGATACCAGCCTTGCCAACATCAATGAGGATGCCGTTGTCGGCTTTGTCGGCGGCGTTGATTCCCCCGTCATCAACGATTTCCTGATCGGCTTCATCGAGGGTGCACAGTCTGTCAACCCCGACATCAAGGTCGATACCCGCTACACCAACGACTATGTCGATACCGCTATCGCTAAGGAGTTTGGCTACTCCATGATCAATGACAAGAAGTGCGACATCATCTGGGGTGTTGCCGGCAACGCAGGTAACGGTGCAGCAGAGGCTGCTCTGGACACCGGCAAGGCATGGTTCATTGGCGTTGACTCCGACCAGGAGCTGACCTTCTCCCCGGACCTGGCAGCGCTGACGCTGACTTCGGGCCTGAAGAACATCGGCAACTCCCTCATCTGGATCTTCGACCAGTGGGATGCCGGTAAGACCTACTGGGGCAGCGAAGTCCAGCTCGGCCTCGCAGAGGGCGGCGTCGGCATCGTGACCGACAAGAACTACGACAAGTACGCTTCCGCCGAGACCAAGGCCGCCGTTGAGGCTGCACAGGCCGGTATCATGGACGGCAGCACCAAGGTCGACACCGCGTTCGACGCCAACTTCGACGTCGCCGCGCTGCGCGACTCTGTCAGACCGTAATTTCGGTTCTTTCCGGGGAGACTCTCCTCCCGGAACATTCCGCGTTTCGGTAAAAAGTAATAGTGAATAAGGAACAAGCGACGTGGCGCATTCAGCGCGGCAATTTTGTCGCTTCTTCAGGATTCACTATTACTTATTGCTTTTTATACGCACGACTTTTTCTAAAGAAAGAGAGGAACATATCGTATGCCAGACGAGAAAACCGGCCGTCTGGACGAGGAATGTCGTCCAGATGAAAGGGATCACCAAGGTGTATCCCAACGGTGTCGCGGCCAACCAGGGCGTGGACTTCTTCCTCCGCAGAGGCGAGATCCACGCGCTGATGGGCGAAAACGGCGCCGGCAAATCGACGCTTATGAAAATGCTCTTCGGTCTGGAGCAGCCGACGAGCGGCGAAATTTGGGTGAATGGCGAAAAGCTGTAGCTCTCCTCCCCCTACTGTCGCCATCTCCCACGGCATCGGCATGGTGCACCAGCACTTCATGCTCGTACCGAGCCTGACCGTCGCGGAAAACATGGTGCTCGGCATGGCGCCGCGCAAGGGTCTTTTCATCGACCACGCGAAGGCCGTTGCTATTACGAAGGAATACGCAGAAAAATACAACCTGCACGTCGAGCCGGAAGCCAAGGTCGTCGACATTCCGGTCGGCATGAAGCAGAAGGTCGAGATTCTCAAGGCCCTCGTGCGCGGCGCGAAGATCCTGATTCTGGACGAGCCGACGGCGGTTCTGACCACACAGGAGACAGTCGAGTTGTTCAAGGAATTGCGGCATCTAAAAGAGCAGGGCTATACTATCGTCTTTATTTCGCACAAGCTGAACGAAATCATGGAGATCACCGACCGGCTGACAATCATGCGCGGTGGCCGCTCCATGGGCGTTTACAACACGTGCGATGTCACAAAGAAGAGATTTCGCGTCTGATGGTCGGGCGTGATGTCATTTTGAACGTGCAGAAGGATAAGGCGCAGCCGTCGGATGCTGTGCTTCGCGTGCGCGATGTCGAATACGTCAACGAGTGGCACAAGAAGATGCTCGACAAGATCTCCTTCGACGTGCGCCGGGGCGAGATCCTCGGCATTGCGGGCGTCGAGGGCAACGGCCAGAAGGAGCTGGTCGACATGCTCTTCGGCTTCCTGACGCCGAACGCGGGCAGCGTCACGGTGCAGGAGGAGAACATCCTCGGCCTGCCGCAGCAGAAGCTGCGCAGCAAGGGTATCTCGCTCGTGCCGGAAGACCGGATGCTCTACGGCATCGCCGCCTCCTGCCTCGATCGAGGAAAACCTCATCTCCGACCGCTCGGCGGAAAAACGGCTGAACCACGGGCCTCTCTTTAACATGAAGGCCATCCATGAGGAGGCCGACCGGCTCATCGAGGACTATACGGTCCTTTGCAAATCGCGCAAGCAGCAGGTCGGCATGCTCTCGGGCGGCAATATCCAGAAGGTCGTCGTCGCGCGCGAGTTCTCCGGCGATCCGGTGCTCATTCTTGCCGACCAGCCGACGCGCGGCATTGACGTCGGCGCGACGGAATTCATCCGCAAGAAGCTCGTTGAGTTGTCACGCTCCGGCATTGCGGTGCTGCTGATCTCGGCAGATCTGGCGGAGGTCATGGAGTTATCCGACAGTCTGATCGTCATGCATGGCGGCAAGATCGCCGCGTATTTTGAGGACACCTCCACCCTCACCGACGATGTAATGGGCGAATATATGCTCGGTCTCAAGACCCAGAGTGAAGAGGAGATCCGGAGGGTTTGCCATGACTAAGAAACGTCAGATTTTGTTCTCGGTGACCCGCGGCCTGCTCGCCATTTTGATTGCGATCCTTGTGGCGATGCTGCTGATCTTCCTTTCTGCAGACGGATAGCTTTGCAGCAAAGCTTTCCGCCACTGGCGACGCACTCAAGCAGCTGCTCGTCGGCCCGCTGTTCCGCATGGGTCGCAGCGGCACGAAATTCGATTTCAAGCGCCTGACCGACATCCTCGCCTCGATGATTCCGATTATCTTCACGGGCCTGTCCGTCTGCGTCATGTTCTCGGCCAACCAGTTTAACCTCGGTTCTGAGGGTGGTATCATGCTCGGCGCGTTTACAACGCCATGGTCGCGGTCTATGTGCCGATGGCGGCGCCATCCACCCGATCGTCGGCGTGCTGGCGGGCGGTCTGGCCGTGGCGGTGATGATGCTGCTGCCGGCGCTGCTCAAGACCAAGCTCGACGTGAGCGAGATGGTCTGCTCGCTGATGCTCAACTACATCGTCATGTACTTCATCAAGTACCTGATGAATACATACCTGCCGACAAGACCAAGGGCCAGATCCAGTCGTATGAATTCCTCGAAACGTCCAAGATCGCGCCTCTCATCGACAACGGCTCGAAGCTCTCCTGGGGCTTCGTCGTCGCCATCGCGTGCGTCGTGCTCATCGGGCTTTTCATATACAATACCCGCTGGGGCTACACCATCCGCATGATCGGCATCAACCAGGCATTCGCCAAGTATTCCGGCATGAAGGTCGCGACCGTCATCGTCCTGTCGCAGGTGCTGGGCGGCTTCCTTGCCGGTGTCGGCGGCGGTATCGAGATGCTCGGCCGCTACCCGACCTTCTCGTGGAGCTCGCTTCCTGGCTACGGCTGGACAGGCATCACGATTGCGATTCTGGCTGGCAACAACCCGTGGTTCGTGCCGTTCGCTGCATTCTTTATGGCGTATCTTACAAAGGGCTGTGAACTGATGGCGACGTATGCAAATGTGCCGTCTCAGCTGATCGATATCATTCAGGGTGTCATTTTCCTGTTCTTCGCTGCCGAGCAGTTCCTGTCCGGCTACCGCCAGAAGCTGGTCGTCAAGACCGCGCAGGAGGAGAGGAGGAGCTGGCCGCCAAGGCCGCGCTCGAAACGCAGAAAGGAGGTGCAGAGCATGCTTGATTTTCTGAAGATGTTGCTGACACCGGAGTTTTTTTCTCCATCATCCGCATTTCCGCGCCGATCCTGTTTGCGACGCTGGCCGCGATTGTGGTCGAAAAGGCAGGCTTCTGCAATATCGGTCTTGAGGGCCTCATGATGTTCTCCGCGCTGACGGGCTCGCTGGTGTCGTATTACACGCACAGCTGGGTCTGGGGTCTGCTTGCGGCGCTGGCCATCGGCGTGCTTATGAGCCTGATGATGGGCTTCTTCGCCTTCCAGCTTAAGACCGACATTACCCTTGTCGGCATCGCCATCAACATGATGGGCTCCGGCGGTACGCTGTTCTTATGCAAGGTCATCACAAACCTGACCGAGGGCACAAGGCCATGGCCTCGTCCACGGGCCTGATCAATTCCAACCTGCTCATCCCGAACATCAATCTTCCGCTCATCAGCAAGATCCCGTTTTTGGGCGGCATCATTTCGGGCCACAATCTGCTGACGTGGGTGGCATTTGCCTGCTGTGCGCTCACGAGCATGATGCTGTATAAAACGAGCCTTGGCCTCAATATCCGCGCAGTCGGCGAAAATCCGAACGCGGCGGCCTCGGTCGGCGTGTCGGTGCTGAAGATCAAGTACATCGCTATTGGCTTCTCGGGCCTCATGTGCGGCTTTGGCGGTGCGTTCATGTCAATGTACTATGCTGCTGGTTGGTCACTTGACATGGTTGCAGGACGCGGCTTCATTGCGCTGGCGGCGCAAGCTATGGGTGGCGGCGAATGCCTCGGCGGCATGTTGTCCTCGCTCGTGTTCGGCTTTGCGCAGGCGCTGGGCATCAAGTTCTCCGCCGTCGGCCTCGACTCAAACCTCGCCTCCCCATCCCCTATGCCGTGACGATCATCGGCCTTGTCATCTTCTCGCTCGTGCGGCGCAGCCGGGCCAAAAAGCTGTATTCCGCTGCGGCGCTCAAGTAAGGAGCTTTGTATGTCCGAACTGAAAAAGATCCCCGTCATCCTCGACGGCGACCCCGGCCATGACGACGCCATCGCGTGGGTCCTGGCCCGGGCGAGCCGGGAGCTCGACATTCTCGCCGTGACCTCGTGCTGCGGCAATCAGACGATCGAAAAAACGACCTATAACGCACTGCGCGTCTGCACGCTCATCGGGCTGCACGCACCGGTCGGCAAGGGCTGCCCGCATCCGCTGCTGAACGACGTGATGAACGCGCCCTCGGTCCACGGCGAATCGGGCCTCGACGGCCCGGCGCTGCCGGAGCCGTCCTTCGCCCCGTCCGAGCTTCCCGCGCCGGAGCTGATGGCGAAGGTCCTGCGCGAGGCCAAAGAGCCCGTCACCATCGTAGCCACCGGCCCGCAGACGAACGTCGCGGCGCTGCTGCTGGCGCATCCGGAGCTGAAATGCAAAATCGCCCGCATCAGCCTCATGGGCGGCGGCATCGCCTACGGCAACTGGACGCCCGCGGCGGAATTCAACATTCTCGTCGACCCGGAGGCGGCGAAGATCGTCTTCACCTCCGGCGTCCCCATCACGATGGCGGGGCTGGACGTGACGGAAAAGGCGCTCATCCTGCCGGAGGACTTCGCGCGCATCCGCGCGCTCGGAAACCCCGTGAGCGACATTGTCGCGCAGTGGCTGGAGTTCTTCTACAAATTCCATCGGTCCATCGGCTACGCCGGGGCCCCGATGCATGACCCGTGCGCCGTCATGGCGCTCATCCATCCGGAGATCTTCACGATCCGGCCCATGTATGTCCAGGTCGAGACTGGCGGCGAATACTGCCGCGGGACGACCGTGGGCGATCTGCTCGGCTTCTCCGGCCACGCGCCGAACGCCGACGTGCTGATGGACGTGGACCGCAGCCGCTTTGTGGATCTGCTGGTCGAGGCCATCGGATTCTATGGGGAGGCAAAGGCATGACAACGAAACAAATTCCCATCTGGATCGACTGCGACACCGGTACGGACGATACCGTCGCCATCATGCTGGCGCATGCGCTGCCGGAGCTGCAGATCATCGGCCTGTCCGCCGTGGCGGGCAACAGCCTGCTGTGCAACACGTTCCCGAACACGCGGCGCGTGGTACATCTGCTGGGGGCGGACTACCCCCGTCTACCCCGGCGCGGAGCGGCCGCTCGTGCGCGAGCCGCATGTGGCAGGCGCGTTCCACGGCGAAAACGGCCTCGGAAACGTGCAGCTGCCTCTGCCCGACACTGCCCCGGAGCAGACGCCCGCGTGGGACGCGCTGTACGCCGCGGCAAAGCGGATGCCGGGCGAGCTGCGGCTCGTCGCCACGGGCCCGCTGACCAACGTGGCCATTGCGCTGACCAAGTATCCGGACCTGCACGGACTTCTGCACTCCATCGCCCTGATGGGCGGCGCGGCCGTCGGCGGCAATGTGACGCCCGCAGCGGAATTCAACATCTACGATGACCCAGATGCGGCGCAGATCGTGTTCAAATCCGGCGTACCGCTCGTCATGTGCGGGCTGGATGTGACGATGCAGGCTGAGCTCCGCCCCGCGGACTGGGACGAGATGGCTGGATACGGCAACCGCTGCGGCGGACTCGTCAAGGAGCTGTTCGCCTGCGCGTGGAAGACGATCCAGACCGTCGGACTCACCGGCGTGGCGCAGCATGACTCCTGCCCCGTGATGTATCTGGTGCACCCGGAGCTGTTCGAAGGCCGGATGGCTGGCGTGTTCGTCGAGACGCAGGGCGCAGTCACGCTCGGCAAGACCGTCACCGACCTGCAGAGCGACAAAAAATTCGGCGTGCAGAACGCCCTCGTGCTCCTGCACCTCGACCGCGAGAAATTCATGCAGATCCTGAAAGACTGCATCCGGACGCTGCCCTGAGAAAAGAAATCCCCCGCCCGCTGCGTTTGCAGCGGGCGGGGTTTGTTTTTCTCGCTCACATCACGTCCAGGTTTTCGGGCATGACGATGGCGGCAACGATATACAGGAGAATGCCTGTGCCGCTCAGGGCCAAGGCCGCCCAGATCAGGCGGACGATCGTCGGGTCGATGCCGAAATACTCGGCCACGCCGGCGCAGACGCCGCAGATCATACGATTGTTGCTTTTATACAGTTTCTTCATCAGAAGTTCCTCCATTTCATTTCATTGATTCATTGATATGGATTTAGACGTTGATTTTTCCGGTTTGTTCCGGGAAATCCGGATCAGACTCCAGGATCAGCGGCTGGCCGTCGGTCGCGAGCTGGTTTTCGTAGATCTCGACGGGGCGGCCGGTGATGCTGTCATGGTAAACGCCGTTCGGCGCCGGGAAGCGGACGAGCGCGGACGCGCCGCGGAGGCTGAACAGACCCGCAACGCGGCGGCCATTCTGCTCATAGACGGCCAGCAGCACGTCGTGCGGCAGGGCCGTGAGGGTGTAGCTACCCTCGGCGAAGATGGGGTCGCGCTTGATCGCGGCGAGACGGATGAGGAAGTCGGACTGGTCGCGGCCGGTCTGCCAGTGGACCGGGTCCTTGTCAAACAGGGACGGCACGTGCGGATCGTCGACCTCCTGCCCGGCGTAGACGAGGGTCAGGCCGCGCTGGAAGTAGTTGAAGGCCGTCCAGTTGCGGCGCACGGTCTCCTCCGGGAGGATGTGGGCCGCGCGGGCGCGGTCATGATTTTCAAGGAAGCGGAGCTTGACATAGTTGTCGGGATAGAGCCATTCCTGGGCGTCCAGCCGGTCGGCGTACTGTGCAAGGGTGATGGTGCCTTCGAGATAGTCCCGGAAGTAGGGGTAGACGTCGTAGTCATAGGCGGCATCGAACGCCTGATAGAGCTCGGCGTCGGACAGGCTTGCAAAGCCCTGCGCGCGGGCGGCGACATGGAAGCCGCGCTCGACCGATTCGCACAGCCAGAAGCAGCCGGGACGGACGGTCGCGACCTCTGCGTGGGCGCGCTTCCAGAACTCCAGCGGGACGAGCGGCGCGACATCGCAGCGAAAGCCGTCGACGAGGCGCGCCCAGGTCTTGAGCGTTTCGATCTGGTAGTCCCAGAGCTCGGGTGGCTGTAGTCCAGATCCGCCACGTCCCACCAGTCGCCGAAGCGGTTGCCGAGCGAGCCGTCGGGCTTGTGGTAGAAACCATTCGGGGTGGTTTTCGGCCAGCCAGGAGTCGGGCGAGGTGTGGTTATAGACGACGTCGATGATGCACTTCATGCCGCGGGCGTGGATGGCGTCGACCAGATGGCGGAAATCGTCGAGCGTGCCGAACTCGGGGTTGACGGCGCGGTAGTCACGGATGGCATATGGGCTGCCGAGGCTCCCCTTGCGGTTTTTCTCGCCGGTGGGATGGATGGGCAGCAGCCAGATGATATCCGTGCCGAGGGCCTTGATGCGGTCAAGGTCGGCCTGCACGGCGGCGAAGGTGCCCTCTTTGGAGTAATTGCGGACGTAGATGGAATACAGGACCTGATTGCGCAGGGATTTTTTCGTATCGACAGCCATAAAACGGCCTCCTTTTGGTTTCATTCTACTTCGTATTTTACACAAATCATGGAAAAAGGCAAGTCGGCAAATTGAATAAAATCAGAGGGCGCAACTTCTATTGTTTTTCTGCGTCTGTAGAGAGGAAGGGACTGGTTGGGGCATATGCCCCTGCCTCCCCTCTCAGGGGAGGTGGCGCGGCGAAGCCGTGACGGAGAGGTTGTGCCGGGAAGATACGACCTCTCCGTCAGCCTGCGGCTGACAGCTCCCCTGCAAGGGGAGCCTTTGGACTGTGCCTTCTCTTGACCTTACAAATTCTGAATGAAAAAGGAGCGACAGACATGAAAAAACTTCTTGCGATCGTGTTGGCGGCGGCGTGCGCGGTATCGATGGCAGCGTGCGCGGCGAAGACGGGCGGCATATCACGCTGCCGGAGGCATCGATGGCCGACGGGCAGCTGGCTGTGCCGCCGGAGGTGACGTCGGTGCCGTATCCGAAGGAAACGGACTATGTCAAGAACGGAACGGTCGACTATGACGCCTACGACAAAGCGTATGACGACTGGCAGGCGGCCCGGCAGGAGAAGCTGCAGACCATGGTGGATCCAGCCGACGTGGCACGCTGGTTCACCAGCAGCATCCCGGTGCTGCTGCAGGGCGCGGGAGATGAAAACCGCGTGTGCTCGCCGCTGAACGTCTACCTGGCACTCGCCATGCTGGCGGCGGTGACGGACGGGCAGACGCAGGGGCAGATCCTAGACGCGCTGGGCGCGGATTCGCTGGATGAGCTGCAGACACGCGCCGCGCTGCTCTGGCAGGAGAACAGCTGGGATGACGGGCTGGTCACGAGCCTGCTCGCAAACTCCATCTGGCTGCAGGACGGGTACGAATATAACGAGGACACGCTCAAAAAGCTGGGCGAGGAGTTTTTCGCCTCGGCCTTTTCCGGGGAAATGGGCTCGGAGGACTATAACAAGCAGCTGCAGAGCTGGCTCAACGACAACACCGGCGGGCTGCTGACCGAGCAGGCGGGCAGCGTGCAGCTGCGGCCCGAGACCGTGCTGGCGCTGGTGTCGACGATCTACTACAGCGCGCAGTGGAGCGACCAGTTTTACGAGGGCAACAACACGCAGGAGACCTTCCACGCGCCCACGGGCGACGAGACCGCGACGTTCCTGCACAGCAGCCGGTCCGGGACAGTGTACTACGGCGACGGGTTCATGGCGACGGAGCTTCCGCTGCGCAGCAGCGGGTCGATGTGGCTTTTGAAGCCGGACGCGGGCGTGACGCCGGAAGATCTGCTGCAAAGTGAGGACGCGGTGGGCTTCCTGCTGGCAAACGGCAGCTGGTCGCAGACGCAGCAGGCCGAGGTCGACCTCAGCCTGCCGAAGTTTGACGTTTCATCGGATCTGGACCTGCTGGACGCGCTGGCGCAGCTCGGCATGACGGACGTGCAGACGCCCGGCGCGGCGGATTTCACGCCGCTCACGACCGCGAACCAGCTGCCGCTGGCCCTGACCGAGGCCAAGCACGCGGCGCGCGTGAAGATTGACGAGGACGGCTGCGAGGCCGCGGCGTACACCATCCTCTCGGTCTGCGAGACTGCCGCGATGCCGCCGGAGGAGATCGTGGAGTTCAAGCTCGACGAGCCGTTCCTCTTCGCCATCACTGGCGCCGACGGCCTGCCGCTGTTCGCGGGGATCGTGAATCAGGTGGGGTAAATCTCCTGCTGCGGCGCCCAAAAGCCTCCCTTTCAGGGGAGGTGGCTCCGGCGCAGCCGAGACGGAGAGGTTGTATCAGATTCGCAGCGACCTCTCAGTCAGCCTTCGGCCAGCTCCCCTGGAAGGGGGGAGCCTTGAAAAACGCGCGTACCGCGGGAGCGGTACGCGCGTTTGATTTGGGGATCAGCCGATGCCGCCAAGGGCTGCGCCGGCAACCAGAGCTACGATGCAGAGGATGCAATAGACATACTTGGCAAGCGGGTAGAACCAGCCGCCGATGGGCTTCTGGAGGCCGTCGTTGACTTCGTCGAGAACGAACTTCTTGCCGGCGACCCAGAAGAACATGATACCGGCCAGCAGAGCGCCAAGCGGGCAGATGTAGATCGAGACGACGTCCATCCACTCGGAGGTGATCTTGATGAGGACCGCGACCACGCAGCCGATCACCAGGATGATGGCGGTCGCCGGGACGCGCTTGAGCTTCAGGTTATCCTGCAGGGTAGCGACCGGAGCTTCATACAGGTTGATGATGGAGCTGAGGCCCGCGAACAGGACGCAGACGAAGAAGATGACGCCGATGATCCGGCCGCCGGGCATACCGTTGAGGACGTTGACCAGCCAGACGAACATGAGGCCGGGGCCGCCCTTCTCCAGCGGAGCGCCGCCAGCAGCCATGGCGGGGGATGATGACGAAGGCAGCGAGCAGAGCGGCCAGCGTATCGAAAACGGCAACGTTTCTGGCGGAGTTGGGGATGTTTTCCTTCTTGGGCAGGTAGGAGGGCCGTAGATGACGGAGCCGTTGCCCGCGACGGACAGGGAGAAGAACGCCTGGCCGAAGGCGAAGATCCAGACCATGGGATTGGCCAGACCCTTGGGATCGAGCTTGAAGATGTACTTGTAGCCGTCGCTTGCGCCGG
>VOFC01007215.1_pt1:17500-23471 | contig 23471 bp, 25 predicted proteins | sample 5384161 | NCBI WGS metagenome assembly VOFC01 (sample SAMN12384722, study PRJNA508395) | human gut metagenome | isolation source: healthy gut B | host: Homo sapiens | reverse complement strand
AAGCATGATCCCGATGCCAACGGTCTCGGCGGCGGCTTTGCCGCCTACGGCATTTACCCCGACTACCGCGATTTTTTATGCGTTTCACATTTTCTTTGACGACAACACGACGCGCCGCGAGCGCGAAGCGCTGCTCAAAGAGGGCTTTGAGCTCGTGCAGGCCGAGCAGATCCCCATCCACATCATCCCGGAGATCACCGACATACCGCTCATCTGGCGCTACTTTGTCTCCCCGCTGCCGTCGGTGCTCCACCGTCTCCAGCTCGACGAGAAGGAGTTCGTTGCCCGGACCGTTATGGACATCAACACGAAGTTCAAGGGCGCGTACGTTTTCTCCAGCGGCAAGAACATGGGCGTATTCAAGGCCGTCGGCTATCCCGAGGACGTGGGACGGTTTTACCGGCTCGACGAATATGCGGGCTACAGCTGGACGGCCCACGGCCGTTATCTGACGAACACCCCGGCTGGTGGGGCGGCGCGCATCCGTCTGCACTGCTGGACTATTCCGTCGTACATAACGGCGAAATCTCGTCTTACGATGCCAACCGCCGCTTCATCGAAATGTTCGGCTACAAATGCACGCTGCAGACCGATACCGAGGTCATCACATACATTGCCGATTATCTGCTCCGGCGGCAGGGCATGTCGCTGGAGGAAGCGGCCAACGTCATCGCCGCGCCATTCTGGAGCACGATCCGCGGGAAGGCCGCGTCTGAGGCCGAACGGCTCACCTATCTGCGCACGGTGTTTTTCCAGTCTTCTTATTACGGGGCCGTTCTCCATCGTGCTCGGCTTCAACGGCGGGCTGATGGCGCTCAACGACCGGCTGAAGCTGCGCTCGATGGTCACGGCGGAGAAAGACGATCTTGTGTTCATTGCAAGCGAGGAGGCCGCCATCCGCGCGATGGAACCGGACGCGCGCAACGTCTGGGCGCCGATGGGCGGCGAGCCGGTCATCGTGCGCGTAAAGGAGGGGAAATACTAATGGCTATCGAATACATCTACCCGCCGTTTGAGATCATCCGGCGCGACGAGCGGTGCACGCGCTGCCGCATCTGCGAAAAAGCAGTGCGCCAACGGCGTCCACACCTACGACGCCGAGCGAAAGATCATGCTCGCAGACGAATCCAAATGCGTGAACTGCCACCGCTGCGTTTCGCTCTGCCCGACGCGCGCGATCAAGATCGTAAAAACCGACTGCTGCCTGCGCGAAAACGAGAACTGGAAGAGCGACACGATCCGCGAAGTCTATAAGCAGGCCGCCACGGGCGGCATCCTTCTCTCCTCCACCGGCAACCCGACGCCGCTGCCGGGCTACTGGGACCGGCTTCTCATCAACGCCTCGCAGGTCACGAACCCTTCGATCGACCCGCTGCGCGAGCCGATGGAAACGCGCGTCTTTCTCGGCAAAAAGCCGGACACGATCCGCCGCCGCGCCGACGGCTCGCTCGATACGACGCTCCCGCCGCAGCTGGAGCTTTCCGTGCCGATCCTCTTTTCGGCGATGAGCTACGGCTCGATCAGCTACAACGCGCACGCGAGCCTGGCCCGCGCCGCCGAGGAGCTCGGCATTTACTACAACACCGGCGAGGGCGGACTGCACCGCGACCTCTACCAGTACGGCGCAAACACGATCGTGCAGGTGGCCTCCGGCCGCTTCGGTATCGATGAGACATACCTGAACACCGGCGCGGCCATCGAGATCAAAATGGGCCAGGGCGCAAAGCCCGGTATCGGCGGACATCTGCCCGGCGCAAAGATCGTCGGGCGACGTCTCCAAGACACCCGCATGATCCCCGAGGGCTCAGACGCCATCTCCCCCGCGCCGCATCACGACATTTATTCCATTGAGGACCTGCGTCAGCTCGTCTACTCGCTCAAGGAAGCGACGCAGTATAAAAAGCCGGTCATCGTAAAGGTCGCGGCGGTGCACAACATTGCCGCCATCGCCAGCGGCATTGCCCGCAGCGGCGCGGACATCATCGCCATCGACGGCTACCGCGGCGGCACGGGCGCCGCGCCCACGCGCATCCGTGACAATGTCGGCATTCCCATTGAGCTCGCGCTCGCCGCGGTGGACCAGCGGCTGCGCGACGAGGGCATCCGCATCAGCGTCTCGCTCATCGCCGGCAGCATCCGCTCGTCCGCGGACGTCGTTAAGGCCATCGCGCTCGGCGCCGACGCCTGCTACATCGCCACGGCGCGCGCTGCTCGCCATGGGCTGCCATCTTTGCCGCTCCTGCCAGACGGGACGGTGCAACTGGGGCATCGCCACGCAGAATCCGGAGCTTGTCAAGCGGCTGGATCCCGACGTCGGCGCGGAGCGGCTCGTGAACCTGGTCACTGCCTGGAAGCGCGAGATCAAGGAGATGATGGGCGGCATGGGCATCAACTCCATCGAGGCGCTGCGCGGCAACCGCGTGATGCTCCGCGGCATCGGCCTCACGGAGAAGGAACTCGAAATCCTCGGCGTGGCTCACGCCGGAGAATGATTGTAAAGGATATTTATAGGAAAAAATCGGTGAAAGGTGTGATACTATGGATTCATATAGAAGCAGGCTCTCTCTCCTTTTCCGAGCTGAACGAGACGATCCGCAGTGCCGGGGCGAAATGCCGCGTGAGCGCGTGTCTCGGCCAGCGGTTCATCGCCGCGGGTATGAGCCGCAAGAGCTTGAGATCGACGGCATCCCCGGCAACGCGCTCGGCGCGTATCTCAACGGCGCGGACATCACCGTGCACGGCAATGCACAGGACGCGGTGGGCGACACCATGAGTGCCGGACGCATCGTGATCCACGGCAGCACCGGCGACGCTGCGGGGTACGCCATGCGGGGCGGTGAGATCTTCGTGGAGGGCAACGCGGGCTATCGTGCCGGCATCCACATGAAGGAATACAAGGAACACAAGCCCGTCATCGTGATCGGCGGGCGGGCCGGGAGCTTTCTCGGCGAATACCAGGCCGGCGGGCTGATCGTTGTGCTTGCGCTGCATACGGACGGAAAACCCGTCACCGGCTATTTCCCCTGCACCGGTATGCACGGCGGGAAAATGGTTTTCCGCGGCGACGTGTCGCGCGTGCCGTTCCCGAGATCAGGTGACGGCGCATGCCGCCACGGAGGCGGATAAGGCGGAGTTCGCGCCCTATGTGCGGGAGTACTGCCGTCTGTTTGACCGTGACGCGGAGGCGATGCTCCGCGATAACTATACCGTCATCACACCGGACAGCAAAAACCCCTATCAGCAGATGTATGTAGCCAATTGAGAAAGGCAGGAGCAGCAATGAAGTATTCCGAGTCCGAGATCCGGCAGTATGTCGCGGAGGAGGACGTCAAGTTCCTTCGCATGACGTTTTTTTGACCGGCAACCAGAAGAACATGTCCATTCTGCCGGATGCGCTCGACCGCGCGTTTTCCGCCGGCATCGCGTTTGACGCCTCCGCCATCCCCGGCTTCGGCGACGAGCTGCGCTCGGATCTCTTTTTGCAGCCGGACACCTCGACGCTCTGTCTGCTGCCGTGGCGGCCGGATCACGGCCGAGTGGCGCGCTTGTTCTGCCGCATTCTGCGCTCGACGGCACGCCCTTTCGAGGGTGACAGCCGCGCGCTGCTGCAAAAGGCGGTAGACGACGCCGCGGCGATGGGCGTTTCGTTCGCGTTCGGTTCGGAGATGGAGTTCTATCTCTTCCGCCGGGACGAAAACGGCGAACCGACCACGATCCCCCTACGACCGCGCCGGGTACATGGACATTGCGCCCGGAGGATAAGGGCGAGAACGTCCGCCGCGAGATCTGCCTGACGCTTGAACAGATGGGCATCCGCCCGGAATGCTCCCACCATGAACAAGGCCCCGGTCAGAATGAGATCGATTTCCGGTATGCCGAGCCTGTCAAAAGCCGCGGACGATGCGGTCACGTTCCGCACAGTCGTAATCTGCAACCGTATATTGCCTCATCCCTCATCTACGCCGGTCTCGAAGCATGCGCTCTAACCAGCTGAGCTAAGCCTCCAAATGGTGACCCGTACGAACCCATGTTACCGCCGTGAAAGGGCGGTGTCTTTTGGTAAACCGGGTATTAGTACCGATCAGCTGAACACGTTACCGTGCTTACACCTTCGGCCTATCAACGATGTAGTCTACATCGACCCCTTACCCCATAAAGGGGGGAGATCTTATCTTTGGGGGGCCGAGTTTCACGCTTAGATGCTTTCAGCGTTTATCTCGTCCAGACGTAGCTACCCAGCTGTGCCGTTGGCACGACAACTGGTGCACCAGAGGTCTGTCCATCCCGGTCCTCTCGTACTAAGGACAGCTCCCATCAAATCTCCTGCGCCCGCAACAGATAGGGACCGAACTGTCTCACGACGTTCTGAACCCAGCTCGCGTGCCACTTTAATCGGCGAACAGCCGAACCCTTTGGGACCGAATTCAGCCCCAGGATGTGACGAGCCGACATCGAGGTGCCAAACCTCCCCGTCGCTGTGGACGCTTGGGGAGATCAGCCTGTTATCCCCAGGGTAGCTTTTTATCCGTTGAGGATGGCATTTCCACTCACATACCACCGGATCACTAACTCCTACTTTCGTACCTGCTCCACCCGTCGGTGTCGCAGTCAACCTGGCTTCTGCGTTTACGCTCTGTGCACGATTTCCGTCCGTGCTGAGCCAAGCTTTGAGCGCCTCCGTTACTCTTTTGGAGGCGACCGCCCCAGTCAAACTGCCCGCCTAACAGTGTCCCCCGACCGGATTCACGGCCGCAGGTTAGAAAACCAGTAACACAAGGGTGGTATTCCAAGGACGCCTCCGCTCCAGCTGACGCCAGAGTTTCCCAGGCTCCCACCTATCCTGTACATGCATTACCAATCCTCAGTATTAAGCTGCAGTAAAGCTCCATGGGGTCTTTCCGTCTAGTTGCGGGTAACTGGCATCTTCACCAGTACTACAATTTCACCGGGCGGGCTGTTGAGACAGTGCCCAAATCATTACGCCATTCGTGCGGGTCAGAACTTACCTGACAAGGAATTTCGCTACCTTAGGACCGTTATAGTTACGGCCGCCGTTTACCGGGGCTTCAATTCAAACCTTCGCTTGCGCTAAGCTCTCCTCTTAACCTTCCGGCACCGGGCAGGCGTCAGCCCCCTATACGTCGTCTTTCGACTTAGCAGAGACCTGTGTTTTTGGTAAACAGTTGCTTGGGCCTATTCTCTGCGGCCCCCAAAACGGGGGCTCCCCTTCTTCCAAAGTTACGGGGTCAATTTGCCGAGTTCCTTAACAACCCTTCTCCCGTTGGCCTTAGGATTCTCTCCTCATCTACCTGTGTCGGTTTGCGGTACGGGCACCTCAGATGTACCTCGAGCTTTTCTCGCCACAGAGCATCGCGGACTTCCCTACTGATGTTCGGTCCCTTGCGCCCCGGTCGACCAACGCCGGGGTCCCGCTATCTCTATGTGTCCCTGTGCTTAAATCTTTCGGTGGTCACGGAATTTCAACCGTGTGTGCATCGACTACGCCTATCGGCCTCGCCTTAGCTCCCGACTTACCCTGGGAGGACGAACCTTCCCCAAGAAACCTTAGATTTTCGGCCATTATGATTCCCACATAATTCTCGCTACTCATTCCGGCATTCTCACTCGTGTACAGTCCACACGTGCTTCCGCTCATGCTTCACCCCGGTACACGACGCTCCCCTACCAAGTCATTCGACTTCCCAAGCTTCGGTTATATGCTTAGCCCCGTTATATTTTCCGCGCAGATCCACTCGACCAGTGAGCTATTACGCACTCTTTTAATGAGTGGCTGCCTCTAAGCCAACATCCTGGTTGTTTTTGCAAATCCACATCGTTTTCCACTTAGCATATATTTGGGACCTTAGCTGTGGGTCTGGGCTGTTTCCCTTTTGACAATGAAATTTATCTCACACTGTCTGACTGCCGCGAAACAATTATCCGACATTCGAAGTTTGATAAGGTTCAGTAA
>VOFC01007215.1_pt1:0-12500 | contig 23471 bp, 25 predicted proteins | sample 5384161 | NCBI WGS metagenome assembly VOFC01 (sample SAMN12384722, study PRJNA508395) | human gut metagenome | isolation source: healthy gut B | host: Homo sapiens | reverse complement strand
TGAACGCCGGCGCCTACGGTGGGGAGATGAAGGACGTCGTCACCTCCGTAACGTTTCTCGACGAAGACCTTTCCGTCCGCGAGACGGACGACGCCGGTTTTTCTTACCGGCACAGCCGCTTTTCCGATACCGGCTGCATCGTCCTCGGCGCAGAAGTTTCGCTGCACGAGGACGATCCCGGCGCCGTCCGTGAGCGGATGCGCTCGCTCGCCGAGCGGCGCAGAAGCTCGCAGCCGCTCGACATGCCGTCCGCCGGCAGCACATTCAAGCGTCCCGCAGGCGGATACGCCGCCGCGCTCATTGACGAGGCCGGTCTCAAGGGCTGTGCCGTCGGCGGCGCGCAGGTGAGCGAAAAGCACGCGGGCTTCGTCGTCAACCGCGGCGGAGCAAGCTTTGACGATGTGCTCCGGCTCATTGAACACATCCAAAACGAGGTATACCGCGTCTCCGGCATTGAGCTGGAGCCGGAGGTCAAGATCATCCGCGAATAAAAAGATCGCGGGGAAAGATAGATTATACTATGGAATTTCTGATCGTCACCGGTCTTTCGGGCGCGGGCAAAACGCAGGCCGCGCACTTTCTGGAGGATCTGGGGTATTACTGCGTAGACAACATGCCCTCGGCGCTTTTGCAGCCGTTCGCGGAATTCTGCATCGCCTCGCAGGGGCGCTTTACCAAAGTTGCCCTCGTCACGGACGTGCGCGCGCACGAGAGCTTTGAACAGCTCTTCCGCGCGCTCGATTCGCTGCGCGCGCTCGACTGCACGTTCCGCATCCTGTTTCTCGAAGCGCCGGAGAGCACGCTCGTCCGCCGCTACAAGGAAACGCGCCGCCGCCACCCGCTCGCGGCGCCGGGAAAAACGGTGCAGGCCGCGCTGCGGGAGGAGATCGCGCTCATGCAGCCGGTGCGCGAGCGTGCCGACTACATTATAAATACGCAGAATCTCACGCTCGCGCAGCTGCATAAAAAGCTCTGCCGTCTGTTCACCGAGACCGGCGAGGCAAAGCTGCCGATCAACGTGGTCGCCTTCGGCTACAAATACGGCATCCCCATCGACGCCGATCTCGTGCTGGACGTTCGTTTTCTGCCGAACCCTTATTATATAGAAGAGCTGAAGGATCTCTCGGGCTCGACCAGCCGGTGTACGACTTTGTCATGCAGCAGCCGGACACAGCAGAATACATGCGCCTGCTCACGGCGTTTATCGATTTTTCAGCTTCCGCGCTTCCGGGAAGAGGGCAAGCCGGCGCTCACCGTGGCCGGCGGCTGCACCTGCGGACGGCACCGGAGCATTTCCGTGGCACGCGCGCTCACGGATCATCTGCTCGAGCGCGGGCAGAACGCGCGGCTCGTCTGCCGCGATCTTGCGAGGGTAAACGAACAATGAAAAACGCATTTCCCGCCGTCCGGATATGAAAATCGCCGCCATCGGCGGCGGCACCGGACTTTTCCACCATGCTGCGCGGTCTGAAGCGCATTTCACCGTCCATCACCGCCATCGTCACCGTGATGGACAACGGCGGCGGCAGCGGCGTGCTCCGGCAGGAGCTCGGCATGCTCCCGCCCGGCGACATCCGCAACTGTCTGCAGGCGCTTGCAAACACCGAGCCGACGATGGAGGCTCTGCTCGCCTATCGGTTTCAGGGACGGCGCGCGCGGCCAGAGCTTCGGCAATCTCTTTCTCGCCGCGCTCAACGGCATGTGCGATACGTTCGACGAGGCCGTCGCGCGCATGAGCGAGGTGCTCGCCATCACCGGGCGCGTGCTGCCGGTCACGAACGAGAACGTGCAGCTCCTCGCCGATTTTGACGACGGCGTGACCGTCACGGGCGAATCGCAGATCGCCGAATACAAAAAAGACCTCACGCGTCGCATCGTGCGGGCATATCTCTCGCCGGAGCATCCGGCGGCGCTGCCCGCCTGTCTTGATGCCATCCGGGAGGCCGATCTCATCGTGCTCGGCCCCGGCAGTCTTTATACGAGCGTCATTCCGAACCTTCTCGTCTCCGGCATCCGCGAGGCGATCCACGAGTCGGACGCCGTAAAGGTCTATGTTATGAATCTTATGACGCAAAGCGGCGAGACCGCGGGGTATACCGCCGTCGATCACGTCCGCGCGCTCTTCGACCACGGCGGCGAGGGGCTGTTCGACTATACCCTTGTAAACGATCTTCCCATCCCGCCCGAAGCGCAGGAGGAATATCTCCGCGAAGGGGCCGTTCCCATCACGGCGGACGAGGAAGCGCTCGCCGCGCTCGGCGTCACGGTTCGGTATGCGCCCGTGGCGCTCTGGCAAAGGCGCTCGTTCGCCACGATCCCGCCGCGCTCGCCGCGGCGCTTCGCGATCTTTACCGTGAAGCCTCCCTACCCGCATTTACGGATAAACACACAAAGGGGTTTTTCCCATGTCCTTTTCGTCCGAAGCCAAAAACGAGCTGTGCCATGTTCCGCTCAACCGCACCTGCTGCGCGAGGGCCGAGGCCTACGGCGTGCTTTTATACTGCCACACGTTCGGCCGGCGGGAGATCCGCATCATCACGGCGAACGACGCCTTTGCCCAGCGTCTGCCGAAGCTCTTCCGGCGCGCGTTCTCGCTCTCGTTTGACCATGTGCCGCCGGAGGGCGCGGCGGGCAAGCGCACGTTCCTCATCACAGTGCCGGAAAAGATCCTCTCGATCCTGGAGGTTTTCGGGCAGGAGAGCGCCGTTTCCCACCACATCAACTACGGCATGCTTGAAACCGACTGCTGCCGGCAGAGCTTCTTCCGCGGGGCGTTTCTCGCCGGCGGCAGCGTGACCGATCCGGACAAGCGCTACCATCTCGAGCTGCTCACGAGCCACCCGAGCGTGAGCCGCGAGGCGTTCAATCTCATGCTGGAAATGGGCTTCGCGCCCAAGGACGCCGTGCGCAGCGGCGGATACATCACGTATTTCAAGCAGTCCGAAGCCATTGAGGACGTGCTCACAACGATCGGCGCGCCGCTCGCCGCAATGGGCATCATGCAGGCAAAAATGCAGAAGGACATGCGCAACGCCGTCAACCGCCGCGTCAACTGCGACAGCGCGAACGCCGACAAGATCGTCCTCGCCGCGCAGGAGCAGCTCGACGCCATCCGTGAGCTGGACCGGGAATACGGGCTTGACACGCTCCCGGACATTCTGCAGGAGACGGCCATGCTGCGCATCGCCAATCCCGAGTCGAGCCTTGCCGATCTTGCGCGGCTCGCCAGCCCCCGGTGTCCAAAAGCTGCATGAGCCACCGGTTAAAGAAGCTATTAGAGTACAAAGGAGACTGATATGGGCTTTGTCCATCTGCACGTGCATACGGAATACTCCCTGTTGGATGGCGCCTGCCGCGTCAAAGAGCTCGCGCGCCGCGCCAAGGAGCTGGGACAGACGGCGCTCGCCGTCACGGACCACGGCGTAATGTACGGCGCGGTCTCTTTTTACCGCGCGTGTCTCGCCGAGGGCATCCGTCCGATCATCGGCTGCGAGGTATACGTTGCGCCGCGCTCCCGCTTTGACCGTGAGCACGGCATCGATAACGAGTATTCCCATCTCATCCTTCTGTGCAAAAACGACGTCGGCTACCGGAATCTCTGCTATCTTGTCTCCTGCGGCTTTACGGACGGGTTTTACGTCAAGCCGCGCATCGACTGGGCGCTGCTGCATGAGCACGCCGAGGGGCTGATCTGTCTTTCCGGCTGTCTCGCGGGCTATCTCTCCCGGCACATCGTCGCGGACGATTACGAGGGTGCAAAGAAAAAGCGCTTGAGCTGCGCGGGCTGTTCGGCGAGGACTTTTTCCTGGAAATTCAGGATCACGGCATCCCGGACGAGCGCAAGGCCGCGCTCGGACTGCGCCGCCTCGCGTGAAACGGCATCCCGCTCGTCGTGACGAACGACGCGCATTATATTAATAAGGAAGACGCCCGAAATCAGGACGTTCTTCTCTGCATCCAGACCGGCAAGACCGTGGACGATCCCGACCGGATGAAGTTTTCCTCCCGAGCTTTATCTCAAAAGCGAGGAGGAGATGCGCGCGCTCTTCCCGAAGAGCCGCAGGCCGCGGACGTCACCGAGGAGATCGCCGCGCGCTGCCATTACGATTTTGAGTTTGGCCACTACCACCTGCCGGAATATAAGCTCCCGGAGGGGGAAACGGACAGCTTCGCCTATCTCACGCGCCTCTGCCGCGAAGGGTACGTCCGGCGCTACGGCGAGACCGGCACGAGCGAGATGGAAGCGCAGCTCCGGTATGAGCTTGACATGATCCACCGCATGGGGTTTGTGGACTACTTTCTCATCGTCTGGGACTTTGTTCACTACGCGAAAAGCCACGGCATCCCCGTCGGCCCGGGGCGCGGCAGCGCCGCGGGCAGCATGGTCTCCTATACGCTCGGCATCACGGACGTGGACCCGATCCGGTATTCGCTCTTTTTCGAGCGGTTCTTAAACCCCGAGCGCGTGAGCATGCCCGATATCGATATGGACTTCTGCGTGCGCCGCCGCGGCGAGGTCATCGACTACGTTACGCGCAAATACGGCGCGGACCACGTTGCGCAGATCGTCACCTTCGGCACGATGGCCGCGCGCATGGCCATCCGCGACGTCGGCCGCGCGCTGAATCTCAGCTACGCGGAAACGGACGCCGTTGCCAAGCAGGTGCCGAGCGGCCCGGGCGCGCTCAACATGACGCTCGACGAAGCGCTCAAGCTCTCCAAGCCTCTGAAGGACATGTACGAGAGCGACGAGAAGGTCAAAAATCTCATCGACACCGCCCGCGCGCTCGAGGGCATGCCGCGCCACGCCTCGACCCACGCCGCCGGCGTTGTCATCACGCACCGGCCGGTTTACGAATATGTCCCGCTCGCCACGAACGACGGCAACCCCGTCACGCAGTATACGATGACGACGCTCGAGGAGCTGGGGCTGCTGAAAATGGACTTTCTCGGCCTTCGCAATCTCACGGTGCTCGAAGACGCGGCCAAGCTCGTCCGGCGCAGGGAACCGGATTTCTCCATCGACACCATCCCGATGGACGATCCGGCCGTGTTCGACATGCTCGCCGCGGGCAAGACCTCCGGCGTATTCCAGCTTGAATCGGCGGGCATCACGGGCGTATGCGCCGCGCTGCGGCCGAAGTCTCTCGAAGATATCACCGCCGTCATCGCGCTCTACCGCCCCGGCCCGATGGACAGCATCCCGAAATTTCTCGAGTGCAGCCAGCACCCGGAAAAGATCCGCTACAAGCACCCGAAGCTCGAGCCTATCCTCAGCGTCACCTACGGCTGCATCGTCTATCAGGAGCAGGTGCAGCAGGTGTTCCGGGAGCTTGCCGGATACTCGCTCGGCCAGGCGGACGTCATCCGCCGCGCGATGAGCAAGAAAAAGCACGCCGTCATCGACGCCGAGCGCATCGCCTTCATCCACGGCGACCCGGCGCGGAACATCCCCGGCTGCGTTGCGAACGGCGTGCCGGAGGACGTCGCGGGCAGCATCTACGACGAGATCGTCGATTTTGCCAACTACGCCTTCAATAAAGCGCATGCCGTTTCGTACGCCTTCGTCACCTACCGCACGGCGTATATGAAATGCCACCACCCGCGCGAATATATGGCGGCGCTGCTCACGAGCGTGCTCGATAACAGCACGAAGGTCGCCGAGTATATCGCCGAGTGCCGCGACATGGGCATCAAGCTCCTGCCGCCGGACGTGAACGAGTCGGATGCCGACTTTACCGTCTCGGGCGAGAACATCCGTTTCGGTCTTGTCGCCATCAAGGGGCATCGGCTGGGGCTTCATCGAGGAGCTCAAGGCCGAACGCGAGAGCGGCGGGCCGTTCCGCACGCTCGACGAGTTCTGCCGCCGGATGGTGCCGCGCGATCTGAACCGCCGCGCCGTGGAATCGCTCATCAAGGCCGGGGCGTTCGATTCGCTCGGCTTCAAGCGCCGGGCGCTGCTCACGGCCTCGGGGCCGATCATCGACAGCGTCACCGCCGACAGCCGCAAAAAACATTGCCGGACAGCTTGACCTTTTTCGGCATGGGCGGCGACGACTCCGAAAGCGAGAGCGTCCGCACCATCCCGCTGCCGGATGTGCCGGAATTCACCCGGCAGGAGCTTATGACGATGGAGCGCGAAACGACCGGGCTTTATCTCACCGGTCACCCGATGGACGACTACCGCGACCGGGCGCGCGACGTCGGCGCGGTCGCCATCGGCGCGATCCTGAACGACTTCGCCGAGGGGAACCCCCAGCGCTTCCGCGACGGGCAGGAGGTTTTGATCGCGGGCGTCGTGGCGAGCTACAAAACGCGCACGACGCGCAACAACACCCTTATGAGCTATATTCAGCTCGAGGACGACACCGGCTCGATGGAGCTTCTGGCGTTCCAGCGCGCGCTCGATTCCGGGCGGGAGCTATGTGCAGGACGCCGCGCCCCTGCTCGTGCGCGGAAAGATCTCCCTGCGCGACGAGAAGGAGCCGCAGGTCATGGTAGACTCCATCCGCCCACTCTCCGATCTGACGTGCCGGGCCGCACCGCCGTTTCTCCCGCTCCTCCGGCGGCGAAGCCGGACGGGAAGCCGCGCACGCTCTACGTGCGCATCCCGAGCGCGGACCATCCGCTCTGCCGGCGGGTAAAGCTCCTGCTCACGATGTTCCCCGGAAACGAGAGGATCGTTCTTTATATGGAGGATACGAAAAGCGCCTCGGCGCGCCGTGCCTCATCCACCCGGCGTTCGTCGCCGAGCTGGAAGAGCAGTGCGGAAATGAAAACGTCATCGTGAAGTGATTTTCCTATTTTAATAAAGTCTTAAACAAACCCCGCTTTATTTTTAAAGCGGGGTTTGTTACCATATTGTCACCGGCATAACAGAACCGAATCCGGTTTTGGTACGTCTTATAAATATACTATCCGAAAAAATCTAGGGACTATAGGAGACCAAACGTATGGATGAAAAGAAGGTAACGTCCGCCCCGGAGCAGTCCGGGGATCGGGACCAGGCGCTGTTCGCCTCGATCCGACGCGAAAAGCAGCGCAAAAAGCGCCGCCGCATCATTGTGACGGTGTCGATCGTTGTGGTGCTCGCGCTCGCCATTTTCTTCGGCGTGCGCGCGGCAAAGAAAAAGGTCAGCGAGGCCGTCGGCAGCATGAACGCCCCGACCGTGAGCGACGCGACCGTCACGACCGGCAGCATCAGCACGACCGTTTCCGGCTCTGGCATACTCACCGACGCGGACACGCAGCAGATCGTCCTGCCCAAGGGCGTGAAGCTCGAAAAGATCCTCGTCAAAGCGGGCGAGACCGTGAAGAAGGGCGACGCGCTCGCCACGGTGGAGCTCTCCTCCGTTATGGGCGCGATGAGCACTGTGCAGGCGGAGCTCAATAAGCTCGACGAGCAGCTGCGCGCCGCGACCGGCGAAACGGTGCAGCCGTACATAACGACCGGCGTGAACGGCCGCGTGAAGATCGTCTACGCGCAGAAGGATGACGACGTCTCTGCCTGCATGATGGAGCACGGCGCTCTCGCGGTGCTCTCGCTTGACGGGTACATGGCCGTGGATATCGACGCCGGCTCTCGCCGCCGGGCGACAAGGTCAGCGTGACCGTAGACGAAAAGACGTACCCCGGCACGGTGGACAAGCTCCAGAGCGGCAAGGCGACCGTCCTCCTCACCGACAACGGCCCGGCGGTCGATGCCGCGGCCAGCGTGCAGGATGCGGACGGAAATGCCGTCGGCAGCGGCACGCTCTATATCCATAACCCGCTGCGCATCACCGGCTACGCGGGCGTTGTCTCCGCGGTAAACACTGCCGAGAACCGGCAGGTGTACGCGGGCAACTCCTCTTCACGCTGCGCGACACGGCCTACAGCGCGAACTACGAATCCGTCCTCAAGAACCGCCGCGAGAAAGAGGAGGATCTCATGGCGCTGCTCGGCATGTACAGCGCCGGAGCGGTGACAGCGCCGTTTGACGGCTCCGTCTCCTCCATTGACTACAGTGACAAAGCAGCCTCTTCCTCCGATAATACGGACTCCTCCGCCGGCGGCGGAGGCATGGTGTACGGCGGCATGATGAATGCCTACGCTTCCTACGGCCCGGACGGCTCGGATTCCTCCGGAGACGGCTCGTCCTCTTCCGGCAGCACGGCGGCAAGCGGCGAAACAAGCTCCCTCACGCTCTCGTCGGATACGAGCATGAAGCTCACCGTGAGCGTGGACGAGACGGATATTCTCTCCGTGCAGAATGGGCAGAAGGCGCAGATCACCGTGAGCACGATCGGCGACGAGGTGTTCTCCGGCGTCGTAACGGCGGTGGAGCGCTCGGCAAAGAGCAGCTACGGCATCACGAGCTACAGCGTGGAGATCACGCTCGACAAAGACCCCCGCATCCCGGCATGACCGCCAAGGCGCTCATCCGCATTGAGGGCGTGGATAACGCCTGCTCATCCCCGAAAAGGCGCTGCGCCAGACGCGCGCGACAGCTCGTTCGTCTATACGACGTATGACCCCGCCACCGGCACGCTCGGCGGCGAAACGGCGGTCATCCCCGGTCTTACCGGCGGCGGCATGGTGGAGATCACCGAGGGTCTCACCGAAGGACAGACCGTGTACTATCAGGAGGCCTACGACCCCTACGCCTATTATTACGGCACGGGCGGCAACGCGAGCGGCGGCGACGCGTGGGTCGAGGACGCGAGCGGCGGCGACGCCGCTATCGCCGAGGACGACGGTGCCTACGCGGACAGCGAGCCGCTGGAAGGATAACGCTATGATCGATTTACATGACGTTTCCAAGGTCTACCAGATCGGCGAGGAGCGCGTCCACGCGCTCGACCATGTGACGCTGCACATTTTCCCGAAGGAGTTCGTGAGCGTCATCGGCCCTCCGGCAGCGGCAAGTCCACGCTGATGAACATCATCGGCTGTCTGGACGTGGCGGACGCCGGGACCTACCGGCTCGACGGCATCCCCATCGAGGACTACAGCGAAAAGCAGCTCGCCCGCGTCCGCAATCAGAAGATCGGCTTCATTTTTCAGAACTTCAATCTGATCGCCAAGCTCTCCGCGGAGGAAAACGTGGAGCTTCCGCTCGTCTACCGCGGCGTAAGGCCGGCGGAGCGAGCCAGGCGCGTCGCCGCGGCGCTCGAGCGCGTGGGTCTCTCCAACCGCGCCAAGCACCTGCCGACGGAGCTCTCCGGCGGCCAGCAGCAGCGCGTGGCCATCGCCCGCGCGCTTGTAACGGGAGCCCTCGCTCCTGCTCGCAGACGAGCCGACCGGCAACCTTGACTCCAAAACCAGCCGCGAGATCATGGACATTCTCCATGAGCTGCACGAGCAGGGAAACACCGTTGTGCTCATCACGCACGACAACGACATTGCCCGTCAGGCCAAGCGCAGCATCCACATTCTCGACGGGCGCGTCACGGAGGTGCAGCTATGATATCATCCTTTAAAATGGCGCTGCGCAGCATCGGCTCAAATAAGATGCGCGCCGCGCTCACGATGCTCGGCATCATCATCGGCGTCATAGCGCTCGTCGTGCTCGTAAGTCTTGTTAACGGCGCCACGAACACCGTGACGGACGAGGTATCAGCCTCGGCAGCAACTATGTGGACGCCTACGTCTGGCGGCAGGAGGTCGGAAACTCGCTCACCATAAACGATCTCAGGAAATGGGCGCAGGAGAACGAGTATGTCGAGGCCGTCGCGCCGGTCAACACCGGCGACGCCAAGGGAAAGGCCGGCTCCTCAAGCGACAGCATCAGTCTTTACGGCACGATGCCGGCGTATGCCGACATCAACGGTCTCATCGATCGAATACGGCCGTTTCCTCAAGAATACGGACGTGGATAACTCGAGCCGCGTATGCGTCCTCTCGAAGCAGGCTGCCGAGCAGATCGTCGGCTATGCCGACTGTGATGGGCGAGGATTTCTCCATCGACGGCATGCGCTATACGATCGTCGGCGTGCTCGGCGAGCGCACCTCGCTCGTCTACGGCGGCAGCCGCGTTCCCAGAGTCTATATTCCCTTTACCTCCTTCACGCGGCAGTACCCCCAGAACGGCAGCGCGATTTCCGAATTTTACGTCACCGCGCCGGAGGGCACGAAAATGGCCGACGCCGAGGCAGCCGTCAACGAATTTCTCTATGACTTTTTCGGCAACGGCGACAGCTTCTATGTCTATTCCATGAGTGTCATGGAGGACACGATGGGGTCCGTGACGAACATTCTCAAGATCCTGCTCGGCGGCATCGCGAGCATATCGCTCATCGTCGGCGGCATCGGCATTATGAACATCATGCTCGTCACCGTCACGGAGCGCACGCGCGAGATCGGCATCCGCAAGGCCATCGGCGCGGATCGCGGGACCATACTGCTGCAATTCCTCATGGAAGCGGTCGTTCTCTGCATGCTCGGGTGCGTCATCGGAATTTTTTCTTTCGTGGTGCATCCTGCGGCTTGCCTCGACCATCGCGGCGGACGCCGGCATGCAGTTTGCGCTCAGCGGCGGCGTTGTTGCGCTCGCGGCGATCTTCTGCTTTTGCCATCGGCGTGATCTTCGGGCTGTATCCGGCAAACAAGGCCGCGAAGATGAAGCCCATCGACGCACTGCATTACGGAGGCTGACATGGAAGCAAAACGGAAAAGAACAAAAAATATCATCATCGCCGCGGTGCTCGTGGCCGTCGCCATTTTGATGGCGGCGCTTCCGGCGATGCTTTCCTCCGGTCAGAAGGAGGAGAACACGGGCACGGCGAAATCCGTCGCCGTGCAGCGCGGCGACATTGACTCCACCGTCGCGGGCGCGGGCACGCTCTCCGGCGGGGACGGCGTGAAGATCACCGTGCCGCACGGCGTGGAGATCACGGAATATCTCGTGGCAAACGGCGATGTCGTCGCCGAAGGGCAGGCGCTCGCCACCGTGGACAAGACCTCGGTCATGAACACGATCGCCACGGTGCAGAACAATCTTGAATACCTCGCCGGCCAGGTCCGCACCGCGGCCTCCGGTGCGACGAACGCCTATCTCGCCGCGCCCGCCGCGGGCCGCGTCAAGGCGATCTACGCCAATGCCGGCGACGACGTGCAGTCCGTCATCCGCGAGCACGGCGCTCTCATGGTCGTCTCGCTCGACGGGCGCATGGCCGTGGACGCGGGAAACGGCGTCCCGCCGCCGCGACGCCCGGCAAGACGTCACCGTCCGCTGCGAGGACGGCACGGAATATGCAGGGCCGCATCGAGATCCGCCGCGGCAATACCTCACCGTAACGCTCACGGATAACGGCCCGCGCTCGGCGCGAAGGCAGACATTCTGCTCGACGGCGAGACCGTCGGCACCGGCACGCTCTATGCGCACAGCGCCTGAACGTGACCGCCGCCGCGGGCACGGTCGCGGGGGTCAACACCGCCGTGGAACGGCAGATCACGCAGGGCGCGACGGTGCTCACGCTGCGCGATGTGGACGCCGAGGGCGAATACCGCCGTCTCTCCCAGCTCCACCGCGACTATGAGGACACGATGCTCAAGCTCTTCCGGCTCTACCAGACCGGGACCGTCACGGCGTCCGCCGCCGGGCGCGTGTCCGATCTTGATACGGCGCATCTCGGCGTCATGCGGAATACCGGCTCCTATACGGCGGCTCCGCTCGCCAGCCCCTCCGAGGGCGTTCCGAGGAATACACCGTCCGTCCGGCGCTTCTCTCCGAGGTCACGTTCGGCAGCATGACGTTTCCTCGCCGCGCCCGCCGCGGCAGACGTCGATCTCACGGCGGAGCCCGTTGTGGATACGGAGAGCGCCGAGAGCATTCCCGTGACGAGCTTTTGACGGCGTTTCCGTCTACGACTGGGACGCGGACGCCTCCGACTGGGCCGCATCGAATCCCAACCGGCTTGCCAAGGGCGATCTCGTCTATCTTGTGTATGACGAAAACGGTGTGCTGCTCTGGGTCGTGCGCCCGCAGAAGCCGGAGGAGCCGGAATTTCCGGACGACTCGATCATCTGGGGCGGCGGAGGCGGCGGTGAAGCCCGCCTTTGAGATGTACGACCGCACCGAGACGGAGCTGATGCGTATCTCTCCATGGACACGGTGAGCGTGCAGATGCTGGTGGACGAAATGGACATTCTCTCCGTTCACACCGGGCAGGAGGCGGAGATCACCGTTGATGCGCTGCCGGGGCGCGCTTTCACCGGCACCGTGACCGCCATCGACCCGAACGGGAAAAATAACGGCGGCAACAGCAAATACACCGTCACCATCACCATGCCGCGCGCGAGAACATGCTCGACGGCATGAACGCCATGGCGGTGCTCACCGTCGGCACGACGGAAAACGTCCTCTGGCTCCCCGCCGAGGCGCTCGCGGAGCAGGGCTTCAAAACGGTCGTATACACCGGCTTCGACGCCAAGACCGGCGAGCTGATCGGCCCTGTGGAGGTCGTGACCGGCGTATCGGACGGCGACAAGGTCGAGATCGTCTCCGGTCTCGAGGAAGG
>VOFC01002853.1_pt1 | contig 23472 bp, 30 predicted proteins | sample 5384161 | NCBI WGS metagenome assembly VOFC01 (sample SAMN12384722, study PRJNA508395) | human gut metagenome | isolation source: healthy gut B | host: Homo sapiens | reverse complement strand
ATTGGCGGTGTAGCAGGTGGAGCCAGGCAGCCGCCCGACTGAGAAGAAGTGGACAGAAATGGCTGAAATCCTTTTTATTGGAGAAAAAGGCCCTTACATCTCGTATGCTAATTGTAGTTTTACGCTATTATTATATAGGTCAAAGGTGACAGCAGAGCGCGAGAAGCTGTTGGTGAACACCCGAATCTTTCGGCTTAAGCGCTTTCGCATTGATATTGCGTGTGCAGAATAAATGTCCGCCATCCATCCCAAAAACAAGACCGTTACCATACATGATAATGGAAGGCAAGGAGTACGACGAAGCTATGACAGCTTTTGCTTTCTCGGTGCCAACCCGTAAACCCCCTTAGGCATTAATTCCAGAAGCATCTTCACGTTACGCAATGTAGAAGATACCGACCATATCAAGGCTTATATCTCGGACATAGTCGAAATGGGTAATCAGGTGATGGCGCATCGACTTCTCTATGGCAGCACCTGTTCATCAGCATCTGTTGCAGAAAGGCGTCTCTCTCTATCTGGAAGAAGGAAGCGGCATTTAAAGCGTACGGACAACGGAATCACCGTATTCACAAAGAAAAGCGGAAAGCCATTCCTGCCGATATGGTGTTGCTCTCTCCATCGGTGTGCGTCCTGCCACTGCATTGGCGCAAAAGCCGGCCTGAAAACTGGGCGAAGATGGGCGGTATCTGGGTAGACGAACACTTGGGAACTTCCGAAAAGACATCTATGCTGTGGGCGATGCCATCGAATATCCTCGCTGACCGGAAAGCCCTGGCTCAATTATCACAGCAAATCCTGCCAACCGCCAGGGAACGTATCGTTGCTGATAATATGATTGTTTGGCAATACTGTTTCCTACGAAGAGCTATCAGCCTCCATTGCTGCCAAAGTATTCGACATGACGGTAGCCTCTACGGGCACTTGCAGCCAAACAGCGAGCTTGATGGGGCATGGAGCCATCAAAGCTCGGTGACTCACTCGGCATCTCATGCGGTTACTATCCGGATGCCCTGCCTTTGACCTTAGGCTGTTTCCATCCCAAAACCGGTAAACTCTATGGTGCGCAATGTATCGGTTACGAGGGGAGTGGACAAGCGAATCGACCAGATAGCCGGACTCATCAAGCGGGGTGGCACAGTCTACGATTTGATGGAGACCGTGCTATGCCTGTCATCTCTTGGCGCGAGCTGGTAGAAGAGAAGGATAAAGTGATGCTGATAGATACCCATACGCCCGAGGAATTCTCTTTCGGCACCATTCCGGGAGCCGTCAATATTCCGTTGGACGAAATGCGCGAGCATTTGGCAGAATACCTACAGACAAGCCGGTAGTGCTTTTTTCTGTGCTGTGGGTCTGCGCGGTTATCTGTCCCCTGCGCATCCTGATGGGGTGCGGCTATCGCAATGTGCGCAATCTGATAGGTGGTTATAAGACCTACTCCACGGCAACAGCACCTCTGCCGTCTCTATCTGCTCCGGCAGGCGGCGGCTCTTCTTCTTCTTCGGTAGAGGCTGCTACTGATGATGTTCCTGCGGATGCATCAGTGTCCAAGAAGGAAACGTTGAAGATAAATGCTTGCGGTTTGCAATGTCCGGGACCTATCATGCAGGTGAAAAAGGCGATGGATAGCATTGCTGTGGGCGAGCGTGTGGAGATTGTGGCAACCGATGCCGGTTTTGCACGCGATGCTTCTGCCTGGTGTGATACGACGGGAAATAAATTGATAGAGAAGCATGACGAGAAAGGACGCTATACGGTAGTCATCGAGAAAGGTGCTCCGGCTTGTACATCTGCTTCCAATGTTTCCGCAGCCGGGGGTAGGGGAAAGACGCTGATTCTGTTCAGTGACGACCTGGACAAAGCGCTGGCAACCTTCGTACTAGCAAACGGAGCAGCGGCAACGGGACAGAAAGTAACCATTTTCTTCACCTTCTGGGGACTGAACGTCTTGAAGAAAGTGCAGAAACCCAGTGTGCAGAAGGACTTCTTCGGCAAGATGTTCGGCATGATGCTGCCGTCCAGCTCTTTGAAACTGAAGTTGTCGCAGATGAATATGTTTGGCATGGGCAGCCGCATGATGCGCTTCTTGATGAAGCGCAAGGGAGTGGATTCTTTGGAGTCGTTGCGCTCGCAGGCATTGGCGCAGGGAGTGGAATTCATTGCTTGCCAGATGTCTATGGATATGATGGGCATCCAGCACGAAGAACTTCTGGATGAAGTAACCATCGGCGGCGTGGCTACCTATATGGAACGTGCGGACAAGGCAAATGTGAACTTATTTATATAGGAGGACAAGATATGGAGACTTTATGTAAAATCCGTGATGTTTATCGGGCTATTGCCGAGTTCGAGGTGCAGTTTACGCAGATGTATGATTTATCGCTGAATGAAGGAATGCTGTTGTGCACGCTGCTCAATACTCCTAAAAGCTTACCTCCAGTGAGATAGCCGAGGCACTGGGTTTGTCTGCCTCCAACACTTCAAAGGTCATTCGCTCTGTCGAGGGAAAGAAGCTCATTACCCGTCTGATAGGTAAGGAAGATAAGCGTCAGATGCGTTTTTCTCTTACGACAGAAGGCAAGAACCGGATTTCGGATATTAAGAATGCTACTTTCGAATTGTCGGAGTTGTTGCAGCAGGTAGTTAGCCTCGTATAGTTTTGTGTAAAAGCGAATTAATATCGTGTTTGCAGGAAGTTAATATCCTGCGGACACGATATTTGTTTTTTTTGTAGGACACGTTATTAACTTCTTGCACGACATGTTGTTAGTATCGTGTATTGCATGCTATAAATTGTTTGTATCTGTTCGTGTGTATTTCTATCTTTTATTACTGAGAAATTTACTAAGAATCTTTAATAATGTCTCTTTCGACAATTTCTTAACTCTTAATCAATTCTTTTTCTCTGTTTTAAAAAATGAACTTGATTGGAAAAGCCATTCTTTATGAATCGCCTATATACTCAGTCGTATTTCCGTAAAAGGAACACAAGCTTGATACCAAAGAAATAAATTGAAACTTTCTATGTCAATTGCCTAATATTATTTTACTTTGCTGTCAAATAGTAAGCAATACAGCGATTGATATGCAGAAATTATTGTCTTTGCCGCCTAATCTGGTGTCGGCATTCTATGAACTGGAAAATGTGGACCGTACGGAATGGTTTTGTACTTCCGACCCGGTGGGAATGAAACTTGCTCGGGTGGGGAACTACCTGGCTCTTGAGAGAATGGCAGAAGGAACGGGATAGGAAGTATTGGGCGGAGGAGCGTATTCCAACAGAAAAGTGCATTCCAACAGAGAAAAGCATTCCAATAGAGAAGCGTATTCTGCTGCATGCCGGAGGACAAAGCCGTCGTTTACCGGGATATGCAACGTCGGGCAAGATATTGACCCCGATTCCGGTGTTTCGCTGGGCGCGTGGACAAAAACTGGGACAGAATTTATTATCCCTTCAACTCCCACTTTACGAAAAGATAATGGAGCGGGCTCCCGAAAGACTGCGTACGCTGATTGCCAGTGGTGACGTATATATCCGTGCGGAAAAAGCCGCTTCAAGAGATTCCCGATGCAGATGTGGTGTGCTATGGACTGTGGGTAGACCTGTTGCTCGCCACACATCATGGTGTGTTTATCTCGGACCGGAATCAACCGGAATCGCTTGGATTTCATGCTTCAGAAACCCTCTCTGGAAGAATTGGAAAACCTCTCCAAGACACATCTCTTTTTAATGGATATCGGCATCTGGCTATTGAGCGACCGGGCCGTTGACTTGCTGATGAAACGTTCGCAGAAGGCAGATGGGGCTTTGGACGTGGATACGCCATATTCCGACTTGAAATACTATGACTTGTATGCTGACTTTTGGCTTGTCCTTAGGAAATCATCCCCGTATTGAGGATGAAGAGCTGAATAGCCTCTCCGTCGCCATATTGCCTTTGCCCGGAGGCGAATTCTACCATTATGGAACAAGCCGCGAACTGTTGTCTTCAACCGTCACCTTACAGAATAAGGTCTACGACCAGCGCCAGATTATGCACCGGAAGTTGAAGCCCAATCCGGCCATCTTTGTGCAGAATGCAGAAGTGCATCTCCCCCTTACTCCGAAGAACGACAGTCTTTGGATTGAAAATAGCTTTGTTGGGGCTTCTTGGCGGCTGGGGGCACGGCAGATTATCACGGGTGTTCCCAAGAATGACTGGAGGCTGACCATTCCAGACGGTATCTGCATTGATATAGTTCCGCTTGCCGACCAGCGCTGGGCAGTACGCCCCTATGGTTTTGACGATACTTTTAAGGGGATATTCGGGATGAAAAGACACTGTTCCTTGGAATGTCGTTTTCGGAATGGCTGGTCGAACGGGAATTGTCGGTGGAAGACATCACCGGCAGAAAAGAGGACCTGCAGGCTGCTGCCATCTTCCCGGTTGTGGAAGATAAAGAGCAGATGGGGACAGTGCTTCGATGGATGGTTTCCGAACCGGGCTTGACGGAAGGAAAGGCTGTCTGGCTGGAAAGTCGTCGGTTGTCCGCCGACGAAATTTCAGCACAAGCCGACTTGCGTCTGCTGTATGCACAGCAGGAGAGCTTCTGCAAAGGAAACTGGGAAGTGCTGGCACGCAACCATGCAAAGAGTGTATTCTATCAACTCGACTTGATGGATGTGGCCGGTGAATTCCATAAATTCGGCATTGACAAACCGGGAGTGTTGCCGACAGATGCCTCGCTGATGCAGCGTATCCATAACCGGATGCTGCGTGCACAGATTGAGAAGCTGGACGGAAGGGACTTCAAGGCAGATGAGCAGGCCGCATTCAACTTGTTGCGCGAAGGATTGCTGACTGATTTGTATGAACACCAAAGCAGTCCTCGCCTGAATGTGTATAGTGACCAGATTGTATGGGGGGCGTAGCCCCGTACGCATAGATATGGCGGGAGGATGGACGGATGCTCCCGCCTTATTCTCTTGTTTGCCGGTGGGAGTGTGGTGAATATTGCCATTGAACTGAACGGGCAGCCGCCTTTACAAGTTTACATCAAACCTTGCGCGGGCATCGCATCGTGTTGCGCTCCATTGATATGGGAGCCATGGAGGTGGTGAATACTTTTTGAGGAATTGCAATCCTATTGCATGATAGGTTCCCCTTTTCCATTCCCAAAGCAGCATTGGCGCTGGCTGGGTTTGTTCCGGCTTTTTCAGAAACGGCTTATCCTTCGCTGGAAAAACAACTGGAAGCCTTCGGCACAGGTATCGAGATTACATTGCTGTCTGCCATACCTGCAGGTTCCGGTCTGGGCACAAGCTCCATTTTGGCTTCTACTGTCTTGGGTTCATTGAGTGACTTTTGCGGACTGATGTGGGATAAGAACGAAATATGCCGCCGTACACTTGCCCTGGAACAGTTGCTGACGACCGGTGGCGGTTGGCAAGACCAATACGGTGGGGTATTGCAAGGCATCAAACTGTTGCAGACGGAGGCTGGATTTGCCCAGCAGCCATTGGTACGCTGGTTGCCCGAGCATTTGTTTACCCATCCGGAATACCGCGATTGCCATCTGCTGTATTATATACGGGCATTACGCGTACAGCCAAGGGCATCCTTGCAGAAATAGTACGCTCCATGTTCCTCAACTCTTCCCTGCACCTGGGGTTATTAGAAGAGATGAAAGCACATGCCTTGGATATGGCCGAAGCCATTCAACGGAATGACTTCAAGAGTTTCGGAACACTGGTAGGCAAGACATGGATGCAGAAGAAGGCACTTGGACAGTGGAACAAATCCTCCTGCCGTAGAGGACATCATCTGTCAGATAAAAGACTATACCTTAGGATATAAACTGCCGGGAGCCGGTGGGGAGGTTATCTGTATATGGTGGCTAAGGATCCGCAGGCAGCCCTGCGCATCCGTGAGACCTTGACGCTGAATGTACCGAATCCGAGAGCCAGGTTCGTAGAAATGTCACTCTCGGATAAGGGATTCCAGGTGTCGCGGAGCTGAAATTCATCATTCATGATGATACGGCCCCCCGTTCAGTATGGTCATCGCCCGGTAGAGTTGCTCCACAAAGATGAGGCGCACCATCTGATGGGAAAAGGTCATGCGTGAGAGGGACATCTTCTCGTGTGCCGCTTCGTACACTTTGGGGGAGAATCCGTAAGGGCCTCCGATAATAAATACCAGCCGTTTGTTCACGGTATTCATCTTGCGCCTCATATAGTCTGCAAACTCTATGGAGCGCATTTCTTTTTCCACCTTCGTCCAGCAGTACGACCACATCTCCCGGCTGGAGAGCTTTCAATATCAGTTCCCCTTCCTTTTCCTTCTGCACTTCCATGGAGAGGCTCTTGGTGTTTTTCAGTTCGGGGATGACTTCCATCTCGAATGAGAGATAACGCTTGGTACGTTGCACATAGTCGTTGATGGCTGTTATAAAGTGTTGTTCTACAGTTCGTCCTACAACGAGCAGAGTAGTTTTCATACTGGTTCTGTTTTGATTAGCGCACAAATTTAGCATTTTTTATTGTATTTTGAGACAAATGCTTACCTTTGCCTATCATAAATACTTGTGAAAATGAAAAACGGGTAATCTTTTTGTTGACCGGTCTCTTCATTTGGACGTCTGTGCTGCTGGCCCAGAATGTTCCCGAGGGAGTGATTGGAGCCTTCAAGGAAGGAAACTCTCAGGAGCTCAACAAGTATCTGGGTGACAAGGTCGATTTAATCATTCAGAATAAGTCGACCCACGCCGATAAGCGGACGGCAGAGGGCACAATGGCTGCTTTCTTTTCCAACCACAAGGTCGGCAGTTTTAATGTGAACCATCAGGGGAAGCGCGATGAGTCCGGTTTCGTCATCGGTACCTTGATGACCGCAAATGGAAACTTTCGGGTGAATTTTTCTTCAGAAAAGTACAGAACAAATATGTCATACATCAAATAAGGATAGATAAAACAGATGAATAAGGAAGAAGAATTGATTGACAGGCTGATAGACCTGGCTTTCGCCGAAGATATAGGCGATGGTGACCACACCACCCTTTCGTGCATTCCTGCTACGGCAATGGGCAAATCCAAACTGTTGATAAAAGAACCGGGCATCCTGGCCGGTATCGAGATAGCAAAGGAGGTGTTCCGCCGTTTCGATCCTACCATGAAGGTGGAAGTATTCATCAATGACGGTACTGCCGTAAAGCCGGGCGACGTGGCTATGGTTGTGGAGGGCAAGGTGCAGTCTTTGTTGCAAACGGAGCGTCTGATGTTGAACATTATGCAGCGTATGAGCGGCATCGCTACCATGACCCATAAGTATGCCGAGAAACTGAAAGGTACGAATACCCGTGTACTCGATACCCGCAAGACTACTCCGGGCATGCGTATCCTCGAGAAAATGGCAGTGAAAATCGGTGGCGGTGTAAACCACCGTATCGGCTTGTTCGATATGATTTTGCTGAAAGACAACCATGTGGACTTTGCCGGAGGAATCGACAAGGCTATCAACCGTGCGAAGGAATATTGCAAGGAAAAAGGCAAGGACCTCAAGATAGAAATAGAAGTGCGCAACTTCGACGAATTGCAGCAGGTGCTCGACCTGGGCGGTGTAGACCGTATCATGTTCGACAACTTTACGCCGGCAATGACAAAGAAGGCCGTAGAGATGGTAGGCGGCCGCTATGAAACGGAATCTTCCGGCGGCATCACGTTTGATACGCTCCGCGACTATGCCGAATGCGGTGTGGATTTTATTTCCGTAGGTGCTTTGACGCATTCTGTAAAAGGATTGGACATGAGCTTTAAAGCATGTTGACAAAGGCGGAAAGCATTATTGCAGAATAATAAGGAAAGCCTCTCATAAAGAATGCTGCATTACGGCAGACTTATGAGAGGCTTTCTCTTGATAACCAGCAGAGTAATGACTCCTGAAAAACAGATGGTGTATTGGGGTGAAACAGATGGTCTGTTGGGGACGGATAGATGATGCGTTTGGCTATAACGGATGATGTGTTTCAGAGTAATGGATAATAGCGTAGGAAGATATGAAAAACATAACATGGAATAAAGTAAAACAACTGTCAAAGATTGGCAAGTGGGAGACTACATCCGGCAGACTTCCATTGTGGTGATTGGCGTACTGATTACTTTTGTCGGTAGTGAGTTGGTTACTCAAAACTCCGAGAAAAAAGGATATTCAAGCCACCATGTCGCTGATTAGGGATGAACTGAAAAGTAACCGGGAAAATTATAAGAGTATCGTTTCAGAGTTTAGAGAGGATGAACGTCTTTCCAGCTTATTGGTGGAGCATGACTTAAAGCATCGGACGATACCGGAAGATTCATTGATACAGTTCCGCTTTCTTATGGGGCATATCCGCAGTTTTTATTATAGTCAGAATGCATTGGATATACTTAAAAACTCCATGTTGATGCAGAAGATTTCAGATAAAGAGCTACTGTTGCAGTTGACCGGAATCTATGAGGTATTGGATGGATTTAGGGCGACTATGAATGGCTATTACGATATGAAGGACGAAATTATGGTTCCTTTCCATTTGGCATTGACTGACGAACAGACGGACCAGATAAATCGTGGAGGATATGAGGCGTGGGATATTTACTTGTCGGACAGGTCGGTACGGAACTTTGTCAGGGTAGCGCGGAACTATTTTACGCCGGACTATGTAGAACGTGTGGGAAAACGTATAGACGAGGCAATACAAGCGCTTGAGAAAAAGTATCATTTAGAATGAAAAGATATGGGAAAGACAAGCTTTAACAGGTTGAACCATAAGATAAAAAGCTGGCGCATAGGTGATTATTTCCGTCAGTTCAGTATTGTGGCTGCGGGCATCATTGTCACTTTCTGGGAAACGACCGGATTACCGAGAACGCCCGCCAAAAGGAAGTGCGTGCTACGATGCAGCTGATAACGGAAGAGTTGGAATATAATAAGCAGGAGCTCCGTAATATAAAGCACTTGTTGGATATTGACATACACATGAGTCTGCTGTTGAAGGAACATGATATGGATGTATCCAAGATACCGACAGATACTCTGTGGAAGTATGGCAAGCTTTCAATAATATGGATGAATTCTCTTATAGGACAGATGCGCTGGATGTGCTGAAAGGTTCTTCATTGATGCAGTATATACCGGACAAACGTATGTTGCAGGATGTATTGCAGACTTATTTTGAGTTGGGCAGGAAACAGAGGGATGTCGGTGATTACTATGCAACGAAAACAGATGCTCTTATGAGTGCTGCCATGTCCAGGGAGTTGGCGCATGTTTTTTGATGGTGACGACAGTCTTCGGGACCAGGCCTTGTTTCTTGTGCAGTATAAGAAATTTATCAATTACGTCAACATGGTTCCCGGTTTTCTGTATTGGCATGAATTTGATGAATTGATGAAAGGCTGGCCCAAGCAGATTCAAGTATTGAAAGCCAAATATAAGTAATCTCCGTTCTTTAACATCTTTTTTATATTTAATTCAGCAGCATTTTCAAAAATGCTGCGTCTAACTAACAAACGACGCGAAGAGGCGTCCGTAAAAAAAGCACTGACATTGGAAAATGAAATAGAACTGATAGAGGGCTGCCGGGCAGGAAAGGATTCCGCACGTAAGGAATTGTATACCCTTTATTCCAAGCAGATGCTGGCGGTATGTTACCGCTATACGGGCGATGTCGATGCTTCGACGTATTGCACGATGGCTTCATCAAAATTTTCACCCACTTCACCTTCCGTGGCGAATGTGCATTGAGTACCTGGGTGACAAGGGTAATGGTGACGCAGGCGATAGACTACCTGCGGAAACAGCAACGTTTCAGCCAACTGGTGGTGAATGAGGAACAATTGCCCGACATTCCGGATGAAGCAGGCATTGCCGAAACCGAGGCCGTATTTCCGAAGAAATGCTGATGGCGTTTGTAGCGGAACTTCCCGACGGCTGCCGTACTGTGTTCAACTTGTACGTGTTCGAGGAGAAGTCGCACAAGGAAATAGCCGGAAATCCCTCCCACATCAAAGAGCATTCGTCTACCTCGCAGTTGCATCGTGCTAGTGTTTGTTGATAAAAAGAATTAAAGAATATACTGAATATGAGAGAAAATGATGAAATAACCGGTTTTTGTTCCGCAGTCGTCTTGCCGGCGCAGAGATGACAGTGCGGGAGGACTTCTGGGAAGGGTTGCAACGTGACTTGCCGTCACCGGTTGCCGCAAAAGGCAGGAGGCAGCTTTTTCTTTCTCCGAGGTTTCACCGCGTAGCGCAGCCGCCTCTGTTGTATTTGTACTGGGAGCTGCTTCTGCCGCTTTTCTGGTATTTCTCTCTCGAAAGAGGAAATCAAGGAGTGCCTTTGCACAAGTGGCGGCCGACTGACGCCGGAAGGTAATTCTGAACGGGGATGTGGTGCAGGAAAGTTTTCCCCATCCATCAGGCCAACCCCATGCACACAAAGCCTGGTACACAGCATCCTGCCAACGGCATTCCGGCAGGATTGACGGCGCAGCCGATGAGGTGATGAATCCATGTTCGTCCATGTTTCCATCCGGATTACCTGCGCATGCCGCCGGAAACCAGCCCTTGCCGAAAGGGAATTTCCATATGCCGTTCACGGCCAGGGTAAGCGATGGAACGTTGTTTGAACAAGCATTTCTCCTTGGAAGCCGGTCTTCAGTATAATTGCTTGGATGGTGACCATACGTTGCATACGCTGGGAATTCCGGTAAGGCTGAACATGATGCTGGCCAGTACGCCGAAAGTGATTTCATGCTATGGTAGGTGGAGCAGCCGAGAAATGCATTGCAGGTGCTCCGGACAATGGTTTCGGTGCAGAGCCGGTACAGTTGTCGGTTGCTGCCGGGTAGGGGTACGCTTCATAAAATGAACAACCGTTTTTGCCTTGTTTGCAGAGCCGTCTGTATCCCATCATTTCGATACGGACTCGCAGACAAGAACCTTGCGTACGGAACGGCCCACCAATCTGAATCTGTTGTGCGGCGTGCGCATGACTTATTAATCTTAAATACCATACAAATATGAAGACTCTATACAATAAATTACATATATTCGGGCAGACTATGCTGCTCGTGTTCAACTTTACTCTTTCTGTTCTCTCTTTGGGCTCTTGCAGCAAAGAAAACGTTGACTACAACCATCCGGATGTAGACTCTGTTTGTCAAGCAGTTGGTTGGCAAACATTCTCTACCCAAAGTCCGGATGGATTGAGTGAACATGCCCAAGTTCACTTCCGGAAGTATATAGAGGAATTGCTGAAGCATGCCGAGGACTCTTTGACGGTCATTCCCCTCTTTTCCCCTGGCTCCGGTATCCTATTCGGCAGGTGGCAAGCTCCCTGCTATGACGAACCGCTTTGTGGCAGCGGATATATGTGGTGGTGAACAAGTTTTTAGGGATAAGTAATCAAACTGTCAGGTGAAGATATTCATACTTGTTTGGGGGCTGCCTGTGCAGTAGCCTTCCCTTGCTGTTCAAATCTAATTCCTCAGAATGGTGAGGTTAATGAACCGGTTGCTGAAGGGCGAGGGCTGGGTACTCCGAAAGCGGTGATGGACAAGTCGTGGATGGATTTGATAATTCATTGCCCGTCATGCCAGCGCCCGAAAAAATGGTGCTTACCTTACGATCATACAGCCAATACCAAATATAATTGGGACCTTTATCAGAAAAATCAAAGTGAATAAAGAAGGATGCTTGGCGAGGAGATGAATTCTATGCGCTTAAGATTCTGATGATTCTACGAACTGGGCTAAACATCCGTTTGATGCCGGTCCGCGTGAACAGTGGAGCAATTTAGAAACAACCGGTTTGCGTTACCGGAGTGACGGGTGGGCCAATAATATGGCTGTGGGCGGTTGGCAGGGTGCCAGTGGCGGTAGGTTACGGCAAGGCCTTGGATCAGCAGAATGTTTTTCTGTACGCCGTTGGCGTTGGTCTTCTGGAAGAAGGGAGGCAGATAACCTGCTTTGCCCACTGCGAAGATACCTTTGGACGGACCTGCCACCCAGGTCAACACGCCTGCCAGCACACCGAATGCCAAAGCCACGGCGATGATAGGCGACAACCACGAAGCATGGACATACTTGAAGTAATTATCAAAGCCTACCAGCAGACTCTGTGTCAGGTTGATGTCCTTTTCGGGAATGATGATCCCCAGTGCGAAGGTGCCGAGCACGAAGATGATTACGGTAATAGCCGCACCGATGAATACAGCTTTCGGATAGTTCTTGGCAGGATTTTCTATGTCTTTTACGTGGATACCGCCCATTTCCATACCGGCATAGAACAGGAAGATGCTGGAAGCCAGTACCAGGTTGTCGAAGTTGCTGAAGTCGGGGAAGAAGTTGCCGTCAAAGTTCATCTGGCTCTGTCCGCCGGAAGCAAGGTAAATCACCGCCAGTACCATCAGCAGGCCGGCAGGAATAATTGTACCTACCATACCGCCTACTTTGGCCACTTTGCCTACCCAGCCCATGCCTTTCAGCGAAATGAAAGTGGCCAGCCAATAGATAATCAAGACCACCGCCAGTGAGTAATAGCGGTTGGATGCCAAGGCCATATCATGAGTGTCACTCATGCCGATAAAAGCCAGTGCCACGGCCCCGAAAGTCAGGACGGTGGGATACCAGATGGTGCTTTCCACCCATTGCAGGAAGATGGCGAGGAAGCCGAATTTCTTTCCGTAGGCTTCACCCCATAAGTTATGAGTTATAAGTCATTTTGCTGATTACGAGGGGTGCCTACCAACAAATAACTCATAACCTATAACTCATAACTAAAAAGAGAAACTTATTCTGTAATCGTTACGTTATCGCCGTTGAACACACCCAGGCCGAGGCTTTGTTCATGACAAAGACTTGATTGCCGATTGGGCCTTTACGGAGTTTCCGCTTCGTCTGAGGGGAGGCGAAGGCCGATACTCCCATGACACCAGGGGCAGCCTACGGCCAGACCACCGCCACCGCTTTTTGGCCCATTATGCCGGCTTGGCGGTGGCCATCAGTCGCAGGAATGCTCATGAAGCCTACGGTCGAAATGCATCGACGTAATTTTCGGTGCCAGGCTGGCTTCGAACACCGTTTGTTTGGTGACGGGGTTCACACCGTTATTGGCGATGGTTCCTGCGGCAATGCCCAGTTGCTGGGCCGTGATGCCGAGAGAACACTGGCGGGTATAGAGGTCGAGTGCCATATCCGGATCATCGTAGATGCGGTTGTAGTTTTTCAGCAGCCAGGCAATGGAGCGGTTGTTGAAGTTGGTAGCCGTTTCCGATTTGTACAGTTCGTCGATGAGTTGTGGGGCGGAGCCGCACAGCTCAGTGACATTCTGTACAATGGCATCCCATTTTTTGTCGGAGTTTCCCACTGGCTGCACCATGGAACAAGCGGAAAATGGCAATCGGCATTTACCAATGGAGGGAAGGGTGGTCGTTTTCAGCAAATGGCGATGATGGAGTTGAATGGTAGCGTCCCGTGGCATCGGCACCTATCGTGTCCAGCACTTTCTGTGCACCGTATTGGCGCAGGATAAGGATGGCCGTGTACCCTCTGAGACGGACTCTATACCAAACGATAGTCTATTACCTATAGCTGATGGTCTGCCCGTTCATCAGGGCAGATGCTGAGTCCGAATAGTTTGGGTCTATGTTGGCAAGGTAGGGAATATAATCCCGCATTCTTGCCTCCTGTGCTGCCCTTCACCTCATATTTATTTTTTATGAGTACGGCATCCGTGGTTGAATATTTTGGTTTCCACCGGCAGGTTCTTTTCCTGTGCCATACGGGTAGGAGTCGGGTAATCCAGTTTCTCCAGCTCCGTGATGGCATTCTTGATGTCACCCAGCAGCATGTCTGCCATGTCGCGGCTGAATCCTTGGCGAACAACGACGCGCATTACGACGTAGTCTTCCAGCTTTGAAGGCAGTGTATAGGCGGGTACCATCCAACCGTGTTGTGACAGCTTGTCCTGCAGGTCATACAGAGTCCATTTGGCAGCTCTTGCATATTCCGGTTTCAAATACCAGATAAACAGCGGGTTCACAACCTCGTCGGAATAGTTTACGAACGGACCATCTTGCCGATTTCGTCATGGATATACTTGGCGATGGTCAGAGAGTTGTACTGTACTTCCCTTGTAACCCTGGAATCCCAAACGGATGAACTGGTAATATTGACCCAGAATCTGTGCGGCAGGACGGGAGAAGTTCAGGCCTACCTGAGTAATGTTGGCACCGAGGTAGTTTACGCTGAATGACATTTCTTCGGGCAGATATTCCTTGCCTTTCCAGCAAACCCAGCCCAGACCCGGATAAACCAGACCGAATTTGTGTCCGCTGACGCTGATGGAGAGTACCCACTTCAGACGGAAGTCCCATTTCTTTTCGGGATAGAGGAACGGGAGGATGAAACCGCCGCTGGCGGCATCTACGTGGATAGGAATGTCGTAGCCGGTCTTCGCATTGTAGGCATCGAGGGCTTTGTCGAGGGCTTCGACGTCATCGTTCAGTCCTGTCCATGTAACGCCTTGGATAGGCACGATACAGATGGTGTTCTCATCACACATCTTCAAGGCTTCTTCGGGGTCGAGCGTGGTCTTGTCCAGTGTCAAAGGCACTTCACGCATTTCAATCTGCCACAATTGGGCGAATTTTTCCCATACCACCTGGAAACCGGTTGAAATAACGAAGTTTGGTTTGTCGAACGGTTTGCCTTGTGCCTGACGTTTCTTGCGCCAGCGCAACCAGGCTGCCACACCACCCAGCATACATGCCTCCGAGGAACCGATGGCAAGTGCGCCGGTTTTCCAGGTTTCTTTTTCAGGAGAGTTCCAGAGGTTGGCCACGATGTTGATACATTTACCATTCATTACGGCGATGCGAGGATATTCGGTTTCATCAATATAGTTGATGTTGATTGCCTCATTCATCAGCTTGGTAGCGTAATCGTCCATATAGGTGGTGACGAATGTAGCCAGATTCAAGCGAGGCTGCGTTTGGGCGAAGGTCTCGTCTTTCACCATTTGATAGGCGACTTCAGGAGTAGTAGGTCCATCAGGTATTTTCTCTACGGGTGAGGGTTGTAACATTCTGTCTGAACCGAATACATCGGTTTTTGCATCACCTTTTCTGAAATTTAAATCTTCCATACTAATTTGTTTTTTAAAGGTTTAGGGCGATGGGGATTTTCCCCGTCGAATTTCCCTCAACAACAGGGGTTTGCGGATGAAAGTTCGGGGTTTTGCATTATTTGGCGTTTATTAAAGGGTAGCGTAGTAAAATCTTAAAAACGAACATTCTGAAGGTAGGTTTGTTGTTCCCACATTATTCATTTAATTAATATACTACTATATGAAAATCAATACCGGAAGGGGTACAATCCCCCTTATCACGCTTGTCGGCATTTGGTCAGTCTCTGCATTGACTTCCTTGCCGGGATTGGCCGTATCACCTATTTTGGGACAACTTACTACCATTTTTCCACATGCCACAGAACTGGATATACAGATGCTTACCTCCCTGCCTTCGCTGCTGATAATTCCTTTTTTTGTGCTGTTGGCGGGCAAGCTGGCCGAGAAACGTGACTTTGTGCGTCTGCTGAAAGCGGGGGGCTTTGGATGTTTGCCGCCAGTGGGGTACTTTATCTTTTTTCGGACAAAATGTGGCAGTTGATGGTGGTCAGCGCTTTGCTTGGCATCGGATCGGGGGTGATTATTCCGTTGTCCACCGGTCTGGTTTCACGCTATTTCACGGGGAGTATAGGGTAAAGCAGTTTGGTTACAGTTCTGCCATCACCAATGTGACGCTGGTTGTGGCAACGGCGGTGACTGGGTATCTGGCAGAGGTAAACTGGCACTTGCCTTTCGTGGTATATCTGCTTCCGTTGGTTTCTCTGCTGCTTGTCGGGTATTTGAAGGGAGATACCGGTCAGCCGCAGAAAACAGAAGATACGGCTACCGTTGTTCCGGAGGAATCCAAGCGTGCGATTCCCGGTAAATACGGCATCCATGTCCGCCATCTGCTACAGTTGATGCTGTTTTATGGCGTCACTACGTATGTAGTGCTGGCGGTTACTTTTGACTTGCCTTTTTTTGATGGAGGCCCATCACTTCTCCAGCGGAAATTCCGGATTGATGATCTCCTTATTCTTCCTTGCCATTATGGCTCCGGGTTTCTTCCTGGGGCATATCGTGAAGTGGATGGGGAAACACACAAAGTTTTACAGCCTTTTGTCCATTGCAGCGGGTTTGCTTTTTGATATGGATTTCGCCTAAAGAATGGCTGATAATACCGGGATGTATGTTGGTTGGTTTGGGATATGGTGTCATTCAACCGCTGATTTATGACGAGACAGTAGATACGGCTATACCAGAAAAAAACAACTTTGGCACTGGCCTTTGTAATGGTAATGAATTATCTGGCGATTCTATTGTCCCCGTTCATTACAGACTTCTTTCAGACCTTGTTCCACACTAATTCCAAGGAATTTCCGTTTATTTTCAACCTCTGCATCACACTGCTCGCTATGTGGTGGGAGTATGCGAGGAAGAAGGATTCTTTGTTGGGGGAGTTATGAGTGATGAGTGATTTGTTGGTAATTGTGCTGCGCTACCATGCTGAAAGGAAAATACCAACAAATCACTCATCACTTATAACTTATAACTCAATCGCCTCATATTTCAGCCCCGAAGACGTCGGCTACAGCTTTGTATGTTACTTTGCCTTCCACTACGTTCAATCCTTGCGCCAGAGCCGGGTCGTCCTTGCAGGCTTGTCTCCAGCCTTTACATGCCAGGGAAACAGTGTAGGGCAGGGTGGCATTTGTCAGTGCCATGGTGGAGGTGAAGGGTACGGCGCCGGGGATATTGGCAACGGCGTAGTGTACAATTCCGTCCACAATGTAGGTAGGGTCGCTGTGCGTGGTGGGGTGGGAGGTTTCGAAACAACCGCCCTGGTCGATGGCTACGTCTACGAGTACCGTACCGGGTTTCATCATCTTCAGCATTTCGCTGGTGATGAGGTGTGGGGCCTTGTCACCGGGGATGAGGACGGAACCGATTACCAAGTCGATGTTCGGCAATTCCATCTTGATGTTATGGGTGGAAGAATAGAGTGTCTTTACGTTTTTCGGCATCACTTCACTCAGGTAGCGCAGGCGGGGAAGGTTGATGTCGGCAATCAGTACCTCGGCACCCATTCCGGCAGCTATCTGTGCGGCATTGGTGCCCACGATACCACCTCAAGGATAAGTACGCGTGCGGGACGTACGCCCGTTACCCGCCCATCAGTTTTCCCTTGCCGCCTTGTGGCTTTTCCAGAAAGCGGGCTCCCACCTGGGTAGCCATACGTCCTGCCACTTCGCTCATGGGGGGTAAGCAGCGAAGTGAACGGTCTTCTTTTTTCCACGGTTTCGTAGGCGATGCAGACGGCACCACTTTCAATCATGGCCTCGGTCAGTAATTTATCGGCCGCAAAGTGGAAATAGGTAAATACCACTTGTCCCTTTTTAATCAGTTTGTACTCAGGTGCAATAGGCTCCTTCACTTTGACAATCATGTCGGCTGCGGCATACGTGTCTTCAATGGTCGGTAAAGTCTTTTGCACCTACGGCGATGTAGTCATCGTCGGAAAAACCGCTGTTTACGCCTGCTGTGGCCTGCACATACACCGTATGACCTTTTTTTCACCAATTCGGCTACTCCGGCAGGGGGTCATTCCCACGCGGTTCTCGTTGTTCTTGATTTCTTTAGGTACTCCGATAATCATAACCTTAAAGTTTTAATTGGGGGTTAAACATGGCGCAATATAGCGATTTCCCGGCTTGGGTGTTATTGGTGCTTCTATGTTCTTCAACAGAATTTTTATGCATGTTTTAATCAATGATAATTGTAGCTTTCTGTAGGTAGAGAGAACTATTCTTTTTATATTTGCATGCATTTAAAATAATATTGACTGTACAAAATATGAAATATCCTATATTTTTCTCTCTTTTGTTCTTTATTGGTAGTGTGCAAAGCGGCTATGCCCAAGAAACCGATACAGACAAGACCTCCTTCACCCCGCCTTTTGATTTCCCCATCACCTTCTCCGGTAACTTCGGCGAGATACGTGCCAACCATTTTCATGGCGGACTGGATTTCAAGACCGGTGGAACCATAGGCAAGCCGGTACGCGCTCTGGCCGACGGATATATTTCGCGTATCCGCGTTACCCACGGTTCGGGCTATGTGCTCGATGTGGCTTATGACAATGGTTATTCGACGATAAACCGCCATTTGAGTGCCTTTGTGGGCGATGTGGCCCGCCGGGTTGAAGACTTGCAGTACGAGAAAGAAAGTTGGGAGGTGGAAATTACTCCCGAACCCGATGAATATCCCGTGAAGGCCGGTCAGATAATAGCTTTGAGCGGAAACACCGGATACTCTTTCGGTCCGCACCTGCATCTGGATATGATAGAGACGGCTACGGACGAATATATCGACCCGCTGCCTTTCTTCATGAACAAGGTGAAAGACAAGACTGCCCCGCGTGCCGAAGGTATCATGCTGTTTCCACAGCCGGGAAAAGGAGTGGTGGAGGGCAAGCAGACGCGACGGGCTTTTCCGGCACATCCAACGAAACCCATTACCGCCTGGGGACTGATTGGTGCAGGCATCCGTGCCTACGACTATATGGACGGAGTGCAGAATAAATATGGCGTGAAGACGGTGATTCTCGAAGTGGACGGTGAAGAGGTGTTCCGCAGTGTGGTCGACCGCTTTGCTTACGAAGAAAACCGCTATATCAATTCATGGACGCACGGACAGTACATGAAGTCGTTCATCGAACCCGGCAACCGTCTGCGCATGCTGCATGCTTCCAACGGCAATCGCGGACTGGTGGAAATCAACGAAGAACGTCCTTACCGATTTGTCTATACACTGAGCGATGCGCTGGGAAATACCTCTAAAGTCCGCTTTACAGTCCAGGGACAGAAGACGATAATTGCTCCGGTGGAATGTCGTGAGAAATATGCCCTCAAATGGGACAAGGTGAACTATCTGCAGGAACCGGGGCTGGAATTGGTCATCCCGAAAGGAATGCTCTACGATGATGTCTTGCTGAACTATTCCGTGCGGGCTGATAGCGGCGACATAGCTTTCACCTATCAATTGAACGATACCCGTATTCCTATGCACAATGCCTGCGATTTGCGTATCGGCTTGCGCCGGCGTCCGGTAGAGGATGTGACCAAATATTATGTGGCGGGCGTAACGGCGCGCGGTGGAAAATACCGTATCGGCGGTAAGTATGAGGATGGTGTCATGAAAGTGCGTATACGGGATTTGGGGACTTATACCGTGGCAGTGGATACGGTTCCGCCGGTGATAACTCCCGTGAACCAAGCCCAATGGGGACGTACGGGAAAAATCATCTTCAAGGCCAAGGACAAGGAAACCGGCATCAATACCTATCGGGGTACGATTGACGGGAAGTATGCCTTGTTTGGAAAGCCCAATTCCATCAGTGGTAACCTGGTGTGCGAGCTCGACCCGAAACATGTGGAGAAAGGCGGCAAGCATGTGGTGGAGATGACGGTGACGGATGGCTGTGGCAACCGTACCACCGGACAGTTTGAATTTGTATGGTAAAGACTGAAATATTTAGTAACATTATAATTTAGAAGTATGAAAAGTAAAAGACTGACTCTTTTCGTCTTGTTTGTTGTGGCAGCCGTGGCGAATGCACTGGCCTGCACCAATCTTATCGTGGGCAAGAACGCCTCCGCGGACGGTTCTACCATCGTTTCTTATTCTGCCGATTCTTATGGTTTGTTCGGCGAGTTATATCATTATCCTGCCGGTATGCACAAGAAAGGTACGCTGATTGACATACACGAGTGGGACACCGGCAAATACCTCGGGCAGATAGAGCAGGCCCGCCAGACGTACAATGTCATCGGCAATATGAACGAGTTCCAGCTCACTATCGGTGAGACGACATTCGGTGGACGTCCCGAGCTGGTGGATACCACCGGCATCATCGACTACGGCAGTTTGATTTTACCTCGGTCTGCAACGCTCACGCACCGCCCGCGAGGCCATCAAGGTGATGACGGAACTGGTGCAGGAATATGGCTATTACAGCAGTGGCGAGTCCTTCACCATCGCCGACCCCAACGAAATATGGATTATGGAGATGATTGGCAAGGGACCCGGTGTGCGCGGTGCCGTATGGGTAGCTGTCCGCGTGCCCGATGATTGTATCTCCGCTCATGCCAACCAGAGCCGCATTCATCAGTTCAACATGAACGACAAGGAGAACTGTATGTACTCCCCGACGTCATCTCTTTTGCACGCGAGAAGGGCTATTTTGACGGTGTGAACAAGGATTTCAGCTTTGCCGATGCCTACGCTCCGCTCGATTTCGGTGCCCGTCGCTATTGCGAGGCACGCGTATGGAGCTATTTCAATATGTTTACCGACCGCGGCAACGAGTTCCTGCCTTATATATTAGGTGAGACGAACACTCCGATGCCTCTGTTTGTGAAGCCCAACCGCAAGGTTTCCGTGCAGGATGTGAAGAACGCCATGCGCGACCATTATGAAGGTACTCCTCTCGACATCAGCAAAGATTTCGGCGCAGGCCCGTATCATACCCCGTACCGCCTTTCTCCACTCTCTTTCAAGGTGGATGACCAGGAATACTTCAATGAGCGTCCCATCTCCACCCAGCAGAGCGGTTTCGTATTCGTGGCACAGATGCGCTCCGAGTTGCCCGATCCTATCGGTGGAGTATTGTGGTTCGGCACAGATGATGCCAACATGACGGTATTTACGCCCGTATACTGCTGTACGGACAAGGTTCCCGTATGCTACACCCGTGTGGACGGCGCCGATTACATTACTTTCTCCTGGAACTCCGCTTTCTGGATTTTCAACTGGGTGGCCAATATGGTTTATCCCCGTTATGACTTGATGATGGGCGACGTGCGTGCCACTCAGACAGAGTTGGAGACAACCTTCAACGAAGCGCAGGAAGGCGTTGAGGCTGCTGCTGCCAAACTGCTGGAAAAAGACCCTGCCAAAGCAAAGGCATTCCTTACCAACTATACGAACATGACTGCCCAAAGCACTTTCGATACTTGGAAACGTCTTGGCGAGTTTCTTGTCGTAAAGTATAATGACGGCGTTGTCAAACGTATGAAAAACGGTCAATTCGAACGTAATTCCATCGGCCAGCCGGCAGGCGTAATCCGCCCGGGATACCCGAAGGAGTTCCTTGAAGAGTATGTTAAGCAGACGGGAGACAGATATAAAATGCCTGAATAAAATTAGGATATTTGAACTTATTCTTCTACATTTGTGTCTTACAAAAAGTTTATATTAACCCTTAAAACAATAACAGTCTTATGGAAAATCAGGAACTGATTAAGCAGGTGACTGAGAAAGCCGAAAAATGGCTTACCCCGGCATATGATGCCGAAACTCAGGCAGAAGTGAAACGCATGTTGGAAAATCCAGATAAAACCAAAGACCTGGAGTTTGGAACGGGTGGTCTGCGTGGCATCATGGGTGCCGGTACAAACCGCATGAACATCTACACCGTAGGTGCCGCAACACAGGGCTTGTCCAACTATCTGAACAAATGTTTTGCCGGAAAGAAGGATATTTCCGTTGTTGTAGGGCACGACTGCCGCAACAATAGCGACAAGTTCGCAAAGATTTCTGCCGACATCTTCTCTGCAAACGGCATCAAGGTATATCTTTTTGATGACCTTCGTCCTACGCCCGAAGTTTCATTTGCCATTCGCCACTTCGGCTGCCAGAGCGGTATCAACATTACAGCCAGCCACAACCCCAGAGAATACAACGGCTACAAGGCTTATTGGGATGACGGTGCGCAGGTGCTCGCTCCGCACGATACAGCCATCATAGACGAGGTGAATAAGGTGACGGTGGCCGACATCAAGTTCAACGGCAACAAGGACTTGATTCAGATTATCGGCAAGGAAGTGGATAAGGTTTATCTGGACATGGTTCACTCCATCTCCATCGACCCCCGAAGTCATCCGTCGCCAGAAAAGACCTCAGCATTGTGTATACTCCGCTTCATGGCGCAGGCCGCGTGCTCATTCCGGACTCATTGAAGGGTGGGGATTTGAGAATATCAACTGCGTGCCCGAACAGATGGTGAAGGACGGTAATTTCCCGACAGTAGTTTCTCCGAATCCCGAAAATGCCGAAGCCCTTTCCATGGCCATTGCGCTGGCCAAGAAGATTGACGCTGACATCGTGATGGCAAGTGACCCGGATGCCGACCGTGTCGGTATGGCCTGCAAGGACGATAAGGGCGAGTGGGTGCTTATTAATGGTAACCAGACTTGTCTCATTTTCTTGTACTACATCATCAAGAACCGTATTGCAATGGGCAAGATGAAGCCGACCGACTTCATCGTGAAGACCATCGTCACCACTGAACTCATCAAGGCTGTGGCAGACAAAGAACAAGATTGAAATGCGCGACTGCTACACGGGCTTCAAGTGGATTGCTCATGAAATCCGTCTGAGCGAAGGCAAGCAGCAGTATATATCGGTGGTGGTGAAGAAAGCTATGGCTTCCTGGCCGAAGACTTTGTCCGTGATAAAGACGCGGTTTCTGCCTGCTCTTTGCTGGCCGAAATCTGTGCTTGGGCCAAAGACCAGGGCAAGACACTCTATGACGTATTGATGGAAATCTATGTAGAATATGGATTCTCTAAGGAAACTACCGTGAACGTGGTGAAACCAAGTAAGAGCGGTGCCGAGGAAATCAAGGCGATGATGGATAACTTCGTGCCAATCCTCCGAAGGAAATCGGCGGTTCGGCTGTCAGCCTGATTGGCGATTACAAGACGCTGGAACTTACTGATGCCCAGGCAACGTGGGGCAAGCTGATATGCCTGAGACTTCCAATGTACTTCAATATTTCACTGTTTGCTGAAGTAGGTGATGTTCTTTACCTCAGCCCTGTTTCACTCAAAAACTTCCTGTTCCACATATTCTTCCGAGTGTCGCCGGCTTCGAGGAAGCCTGCCACCAGTCCGTAGAAGGTTCCTCGGAAGTTCCGGGCATGCACCAGCAGGATTTCGTCTCCTTTGCGTATCAGTACTGATGATGGCGGTGGAAACGGGAGGGTACACATCTGCCGCAGTTGGGACACTTCTTCATGATGGGGTCTGGTGCTCCATGGCGGTACCACACACGAGGGGCAGAGGCGGCTGGCTCGTCCCAATAGAGTATCTGGAAGGCCTTTCCTGCAGAACGGTACTCGTCCGGCGAGATGTAGTCGTACGATGCGCGCAGGCCTATCCATGACCCATCCGTCGGTTCTGGCCACGGGCTGTTCCAAGGCGAATGCACGTACTTGCTTGCCGTTGGGGGAACACTTCGTGTATATTACTTCCGGCTTCCGGTGAGGAGGCTCTATACTGACG
>VOFC01005511.1_pt1 | contig 23474 bp, 30 predicted proteins | sample 5384161 | NCBI WGS metagenome assembly VOFC01 (sample SAMN12384722, study PRJNA508395) | human gut metagenome | isolation source: healthy gut B | host: Homo sapiens | reverse complement strand
TTTTTTTTTTTTTTTTTTTCATTGTGTCGTTACATGAACCAGACGGCGATCAGACTATATTGATTAACTGAATGCGTTAACATCGAAGGCGCAAGAATTGATGAACTGGAACGGTAAAAGCGAACTATTAAGGACTGAAGTATGAAACCTGTTTTTCGAAAACAGACAACGAACAACATATCGAGGAAATTGAAACCAGAGAACAGATGAACGAACGACGGTTAATGTTAAGAAACAGGACGTGAGTTAATAACTGAACAACCAGCAAAGATGGAAATGTTAAATCGTAAACCAACCGAAACGAAATCGATAAGGTGTCGTTTAACGAATTGATTCCAGTAAACGAACCGATTGGCAATGAAACGTTCAGACCATCCCGCAACTGACCAGATAGACAGCGATATGATGAAAATGATTATATCGAACCAGCGGAATTACGAGATCAAGACATTGGGTATTGTCTGGGGTAATGAACAGCAATCAGACCAATTATGATGGTCCGGAAGATATGTCTCAGTATCTGCGATGGTCACATTGATCATCGACAGAAACAAACCAGGTCTGGCGCGCAACAGCATTAGAACGGTGAAGCAGACACAGTGTGAATTGAAGAAAAGATAGACAAAACGGTTAACATGAAAGGAATGAACGGTTAAGATAAAATTGTCGCTGGTTCAATCTTTAATCTTTTATTCATATTTATAAGATTTCAAGAAAACGGCGCAAGTCCTGATAACTTGGTAGATAAATATTAATGGCAATTTACCATGAATCGACAACTGTGCAGAATAATCGAAGGTCCAAACATTCAGCGAAACCAAAATGACGGTGAAACGTTTCGAAGATGATTTTCGCCACCGATAATTTTACGGTTCCGGCAGAAGGGCGAAAACAGCACGAAGAAACCGGCGAAACAGCAGAAGAAACGGAAGAAGTCGACCGGGTAACGAAAAGATCTGAAGACGTTCAACCAGACAATGTAAAGAAAACAGATTGCCAGATCGTGGATATCCATAAACCAAAATGCTAATGTTAGGCGGAACGGACCTTCAGCGCATCTACAGAACGAGAAATCAGCGACGAGGAATTCATTCCTCATATTTTCGAAGGAAACAATAATAAGAAAACCATAGAACCGACGACGACATCAGAAAATGACATCGAACTTATAGTCATCAGGCACCAAAAGGCGCATTCACAACGAATTGTGGGTCTGAAAGAAAAGATGATCGAGACATCAAGAAGTTACGAAGTCTGAAGATTCAACGGTCGAAATTGAAAGAACATATTGTACCATAATTCGCCATGAAGATTGCCAGGCGAAAGTTGTTCCAAAACACTGTTATCGGTCCAGAACAACGCGAAGAGAAATGTTCAAAGACGACGAAACATACCGAAAGGCGCGAAGATGACGAAACAAAATCCACGAAGATGCGAAAAACAATACACCTTAATTTCAGCGACGAAAGAGACCGTAAACGCATCGATGTAAATGAACATGAAATGTTAATGACTGGCGCACCTGAAACGGGATGCCATCAGCGCAATGGTACAGTTGGTGGCGAAATCACAAGACGTTTAGTTCAAAAATTCTGGATTAAAACCAATGAGCGGAAGTTATTTAAATAAATAACTTATCGAATAAAAGTTTTGAAAGATAGGAAAATCCTATCTTTTTAGTGTTTTGTAGTATAACATGTAGTCCAAACGAAAGGGATAAAATGAATGCAACAATAGAAAACACAAAATTATGGCGTTCGCGTTCACGACAATTGACACAAGAAGTAATAGAATATCAACAAATGCCAGAAGGACTCAGAAAAGCAAGCGAAATGTGAAAAATTATGATGGAGAATGAACGCATTATTTTATCAGTTTGCAAAACGATATCTAAATCAAGTAGAGGAGGAAGATTTGTTGCAAGAAGCTAGATTGGGATTTTTTCAAGCTATGCAACACTTTGATGTTACGAAAGAAACGCATTTTATATCGTATTATCCAAACGGAATTAAAATAGCTATTAGTCGCTTTTTGAAAAACAAGTGAATCCAATTCGCGTTTCGCCAACTGTTATATCAAAAGAAAATATATAATGAAAGAAGCATCTATTCAGTTTCAACAAAAAGCAACATCGTATGCCGAACCTATTTGAATTATCAAAAAATAACTGGCATCCCTGTAAATGATGTGAAAATGATTCTAACACTCCCCTAAAAATTTCTAGAACTATTGATGAACCAATCCATGTTGATGATGACGTTCTATTAAAAGATATAATAGAAGATGATTCTGCATCGTTAGAAGAACTTTGTGAGGAAAAAGAACATCGGCAGAAATTTTAAAGTTATTTCATAGTGTCTTAACAGAAAGAGAACAAGCAGTTGTTTGGGCACATACAATTCAAAAGCTGAGTTTAAATTCAATTGCACAAAAAATGCACTTATCAAGAGAAAGAATTCGTCAAATTGAACAAAATGCATTTTTAAAATTTTCAGAAGCATACATGCGATTTTAAGGATAAAAGAGGCTATGAAGAACCAGTCGAGCTTCGTTCACGTAGTATGTCAGAGAGTCAAGACATAATGATTCCACTACAAGATAGGTATGAGCGAAACTTAAAAGAGTTTTCTAAAGTCAATGGTACACCAGAACAGTACTTTTGCTGTATCTCATATGCTTTGTTTAGAAGATGCGCCATATATTTCGCAAATTTATCTTCGTGAAACTTGTCACATCAATCCCAACACCTTATTAAATAAAAGCTATGTGCGATGACACGTTAGCTCAATCGTTACGGGTAATTAAGGAAAAATCACGTTCTCAAAGAAAAATATCTGCGCTAGAGAATGCAGCAATTTTTATCAAATTTTTTGAATCGAAACATTTCAAAAGTGGAAGTGGATCTTGCGTTTACCACTCTTTCAAAAGAAGCAAGCAAATTATCATATCAATACTTTGGCGAAGATTTAAATAATCAATTAGATTGGTCATGTCATCAGCATAGTTCAGAAGATACTATCTTGAGCAACTTTGTAATTCGACCTCTATATGCAAAAATATTGTATTTTCGTGAATTTGGTCAATATCCACTTTCTTTCCCAGAGAAAGAAGATGCAAAGTTACAGGAAACTTTGGCAAACCTAAAAACAACCATTAGAAATGATACCAATTGTTACGAAAAACAAAATTAGCATCACGAGTTTATCAATATCAATAATTTCGATTATAACAAGAAAGATGGGTGAGGAAATGCAATCAAAAAGAAGCATTGAAATCACAGTTAGATAAAGAATTTATAAAAAAATATCGTTGTCTATATAATAGGCGTTATAAGCCTGTTTTTAGAGCAGTAATTAGCCATTATGTAGATAATGTCACGGATATCAACGAAGAAAATTTATTAGAACGACTAAAAACTCAAATTGATTACACGATGACAGAATGGATGAAGGACTCTATTCAAAAAGAGAAGGACTATTTTCTTTTGGAAATTATGATTGTGAATAAAAAAGAGCATATAATCCTAATGCAAGTGTAGTTACTAGAATCAAATCATTGACACCGGTGTATACTTGGCTAAAGAGTCTTGGACTTCATACAGATAATGAAGTGATGGATTATGTCTACAATCAAGATGAAGTGTTTACGTATCTAACTAGTCTCATTGATTGGAACCATTTAAATATGGATGAATTACAGATTAAATTGCCAGAAGATGCACTTTTTTGTGAGTGATTACATGACGAGAATGAATATAACTCAATCCACGCCATCTCAAATGAAAGAGACTTTTTACGCAAAATAACTTGGAAAGTAAAATCATGAGATATCGTCAAATGCCAGAAGGAAGACAAAAACAAGAATATTTTGAAGCATTATTAAAGTCTTATGAACCGTTTTAAGAAAAACAATTTCTAATTACGATATGAATGAGGCAGATAGAGAAGACGTCTATCAACAGGCATGCATCGGTTTTATGCAAGTTGTGTTATATCAACAATTTCCTGTTGCCAATCTTGCTGCAACAGTAAAAGGACAGTATGTCAAAGTATCAAAAACTATCTTCAAAATCAAACGAAGACAATCGCAATTCCGAGTGCTATTGCCAATGCTAAGCTTCGCCTAGAAGAAGATATTCAATACTTAACCGCAGAGTTAGGAAGAGCACCTACTTACGATGAAATATCCGAGTATGTGGATATACCATTGGAAACGGTAAGAAATTATTTGATGCAACCAGAAACAGTAAGTTTAGAATCTTTTGGGAAGTGACATTCCGTTAGATACGACATTAGAAACTCGTTATGAAGAACAAGAATACATTAAGAAAATGAAAACACTTTTAAAAACCAATTTAGTGCTGAGACACAAAAGTTCTAGAAGAAATAATTTTGAAGGGAAAAGTTAAGGAAATTAGGACGAGAGTTACATGTATCCGCTACTTATTTGCGGCAAATGAAAGTAGAAACCTTTAAAAAAGTTGCAGCAAATGATCGAATGTCAAGAAGCAAGACGACTAGTAAATAGAGACAGTGCAAGTGCATCAACAGGTTCTCCAAATTCACAAAATCTATCACCAGAAAATCGTGTTTACACATATGTAAAAGACAATTATAATGAAGAGACACTTTTTGCAATTAATCATTTATTATGTCTACAAACAAATCAATACATATCAAAAATGTTATTACAACGAGTTTGTAATATTAAGATGTATAACTTTTTCAATAAAGTGACTAATTATCATTGGCTCACTCAATTAGTAGACCAAATCAAGAAACAAAATCGTTGTTTTTATAAATTGATTTCTGCATTAGATGACAAGGACTTCTATCGAATTTTTGAAAGAAAAGGAATTAGCCGTGATGAGGTAGACAGTGCATTTATGACATTATCTGGCGAAGTGAAAGAACTAGCCTATTCCTATTATGGAGAAGAATTATCTAACCCATTGAACTGGCGAGATTATCGCGAGGAAACAACGTATATCAATCGTTTGATTATCCAACCGATTTATGTTAAAGCATTGTATTTTCGTGAATTCAAAAAGTATCCAATTTCAAATGCTATAGCAGAAGAAAGACTATGGAAAGAAGCACAGCAAAGAATAAAAATTTCCTTCAAAAGCCACGAATTCCAAAAAATAAAACTATGAAATTGTAAAAAGAGTGTTATAATAAAAGTTATTCAGAGGGAGGTTTGAAAATGCAAGAATTTAAAGATAAACGCATAAACCTCGCCTTGCAAGAAATGAAAGACACTATCAAGAAAAAAATCTACATAAAGAGTATGGATTTTAGATCATGAACCGTTCCGCGAATCGCTTGACCAACTATTAGACCAATGTTTAGTAGAGTCGGTTTCTAGTTATTCACAGTCCAGTGAAAAAACATTAGCAGAATTTGTAACAGAAGAATTCGAAGAACAACTGCAATCGTGGCTACGAGATCAAATCCAAAATCATCATAATTACATATTATTGGATTTGATGATTTTTAAATAAGAAAAAATATGTTGGCAAAGGTAAAACAACTCAATGCATTAAAGGGTTGACACCAATTTATATTTGGTTAAAGAATATTGGATTAGATGAGGATGAGGAAATACTTCAATATGTGATGAACGATACAGTTGTCCAGACGATTGCCAAAAGAGTAGATTGGAAACACTTGAATTTAAAAACGTTAGAAAAGCAATTAACAGAAGATGAAATGTCATTTGTATATGCTTATTTAATGGTGTTTAATATTGATGTAACAACGGATAATAATTTCGTTGTATCTGAGCAGTCTCAAAAATTAACAGAGAAAGTTGTTCGATATAAAAACATGCCAGATGGATACAAAAAAGAATTTTTATTTGAAGAAATTTTAAAATGAGAATAAGAGTTTTTTATATAAAATAGTGAGTCGTTATTATAATTCTGGAGTTGAACAAGACGATTTAATGCAACAAGCATCATTAGGACTTTTCACCGCAATTAAACGGTTTGAACCCACAAGAAACATAGCATTTTCCACATACGCAATGTGGTGGATTAGACAAACATATCGTTCGATATATACACGATCATAACAGTACCATTCGATTCCAGTTCATTTGCACGAGCAAACACTAAAATTACGAAGAGTACAAGAAAAATTAGAAGCAAACTCTAGTGTGACTCCGACGATAGAAGAGTTATCCAAAGAATCTGGGTTATCAGTAGAGCGGATTCAAACCCTTCAAAATATCCCGACGGTTTCCACGTCACTGAATGCTTTGGTTGGAGATGAGGATACAGAATTAGGATCTTTTTTCTCTGACCAAACATCTTTAAATTACATAGAAGAAATAGAAAACGATAGTATCATTCAGGCATTTTCAAAATTGTTAGATGAAATGAAGTTGAGTGATCGCCAAAAAGACATTACCATGCGTCGTTTAGGACTCGGTCCAAATGGAGTAGAAACATTGGAAATGATTGCATCAGACTATGGATTAACAAGAGAAAGAGTACGACAAATTCAAGCAAAGGTAATAAAAAGAATACAGAATCCAAAGTATATCAAGCGAATGAAAGAACTATTGAAGGATCCAGAAAAGTTGCCTCCAAAATCAGGGCAAGAATTGCAAAAGAAAGAAGAAAGAAAATTTTTACATGTAGCTTGAATGTCAAAAAAGTCATGTACGTCCAATAAAAAGAAAGCCAAAATCAACCAAGATTGCTACCGCCAGATAAAAATGCATTATCAGAAGCAGATGTTATAACAGTGGCAGAAGTACCACAATCAAAATCAATAGAAAAAGAAGGAGAAAAGAAAATGATGTCAGAAGATAAAACAAAAAGAAGAAAAAGGAACCGAAGAAACCAGGGAAAAAAAATAGAAGGGTTTTATCAAAGTTTTTTGGATGATGGATTTACAAAAAGAAGAAATTGACAAAGCTTTTGAAACCATGACAGATAAGCAGAAGAACGTTGCCTATGCCAAATGGGGCGAAAATTTAGGAGAACCAATAAAGGCTACTACAAAAAAGAACAATACCAGTTGCAATGTCAAGTTAGTGCTAATGTAATTAGACCAATGAAGAAAAAGATGCTTTACTATCGTCGTCAGTATGGTCGTTTTCCACAGAAAGGGGACCGGACATATATGATCAACGAGCAATTAGAATCGCTTTTAAAAAGAGTGGGGCAGTTCAAACAAGAAAATTGTCACCAGAAGAAATAGCAGACTTAGATGAAAAATTAAAGTTACAAAAAGAAGCACCTCAAAGTGCTAGTGTATCAGCAATTCTAGAACAGGTTCAAAGGAAATCAAAGTACTCCACCACAAGATGCACCGAAAGAAGAACCGACCGGAAGTGAGATTGGCAAACCGGTTGCAATTTTACCAGACGAGCTGCCATCTAGAAAATGAGCTGCCATCTAGAAATGAGCTGCCATCTGATTCTGTCACCAATGAGGAACAACCAGCAGTGTCAGCGTCTTTAGATAAGCCGGATGTTACAAAAGGCTATGGTACCAGAATCAGTTTCTGCACCTATTGTAGAAGCACAACCTGTCCCATCGCTAGATAGATTACCATTAGATAATTGTTCGCTAGAACAATTGACAAAATTAAAGAACTTATTGCAAAGCGAAGCATTTACAAGATTATATCAATCCCTTCCATTATCAGAATCATTTGTTTTAATTTCAACTTTCTGCTTAGGAAAAAAAGTCTTCAGAGATTGCAGATTATATGGGAACGACAAAAAGAAAAAGTCGACCTAGCATACGATGATGCGATCGAACTTTTGAGCACGTTTATCAGATATTGTAGAAACGAACAGTTCATTTTCAAAAAGTAGCGGCAAGGGAAGAAGATTTGAAAGTGAAACGTCTCCATACAAATCCATTGGAACCTTCAAGCAAAAATTAAAAGGTTTCCTAATTGCTTAGTTTATAGTATAATGAATAGTATAGAAAGAGGGATAGTATGAAAATAATGTCAATTAATGCAGGTAGTAGTTCACTAAAGTTCAGTCTGTTTGAAATGACAGATAAGAAACTGATTGCCAATGGTTTATTTGAACGAATCGGTATTGAAGGAAGCCGTTATAAAATTAAATACAACGGTGAAAAAATTAGAACAAGATGTCGATTTACCAAATCATACCAGAGCCGTAGAAATTTTATTGGATAAGTTAGTTGCACTTGGGAATTGTCGATTCCTTAAATGAAATTGGTGGTGTTGGCCATCGTTTGGTTCATGGCGGGCGGAGATAAGTATAAAGAGTCTGTCATTATCACAGATGAGGTAGTAGAAGACTTAAGAAAAATTTAGCACTCTTGCACCACTTCATAACCCAGCAAACATTTTGGGAATTGAAGCCGTTCGCAATGTTTTTTTTACCAGATGTTCCGATGGTAGGTGTATTTGACACTGCATTCCATCAAACGATGGAGAAAGTAAACTATTTATACCCAGTTCCATATGAATGGTACGAAAAACATGGAGTTAGAAAGTATGGTTTCCATGGTACAAGTCATTGTTATATTACTAAGACGATTAGTAAAGAGTTAGGTCGCGATGACTTACGAATTATCAGTTGCCATTTAGGAAACGGCGGATCGATTACTGCTATCAAAGATGGTAAATGTGTCGATACTTCAATGGGATTTACACCACTTGCAGGTATTATGATGGGAACTCGTTCTGGCGATATTGATCCATCAATTATTCCTTATGTAATGGAAGCAGAAGGAATGAGCGCTGGTGAAGTCGTAGATGCTTTAAATAAGAAAAGTGGTTTCTTAGGACTTAGCGAATACAGTAGTGACTCTCGTGATATTGAAGAAGGAATGAACAGTGGAAATGAAAAATGTGCTTTAGCGCATCAGAAGTTTGTTCAGACCGTTGTGAACTACATTGCAACATACTATGTTGAATTAGGTGGTGCTGATGTGATTACATTCACTGCCGGTATCGGTGAAAATTCTATTGCCACACGCCGTGATATTGTTGAAAAATTAGCTTGTTTAGGAATTAAACTAGATTTGGAACGTAACAATGTTCGTGGTGAATTGAAAAAAGATTAGTAGCGACGACTCATCTTGTCTAGTCTATGTCGTACCTACAAATGAAGAAATTGATGATTGCAACTGATACACTAGATTTAATCACTAGATAGGAAGATATTATGTGGACAGAAAAATACAAAACGCATCATAAGCTGATTGAAAGCTTCGATACGATTGTAATTGCAAGAGACATGTTGGCGTAGATCCGGACGCAATGTCAAGCCAACTTGCTCTTAGGGACTCCATCTTAAAAACGTTCCCAAACAAGACGGTATTGGCCGTCGGTAGCGGATCTGTAAAATTTACGTATTTAGAAAATTAGATAAATTAAAAGATGACATTCACGATGCGCTTCTGTTTGTATTGGATACACCAGATCAAAAAAAAAGAGTCGATGGCATTTCTAACTTCGATGTATTTGCGAAGAAAGTAAAAATGGATCACCATCCTTTTATGGAAGAATTTTGTGATATCGAAGTAATTAATGATAAATCTTCAAGTGCAAGTGAAATTGTATTGGATTTTATCAAAGAAACAGGCCTAGTCTTAGATACTTCGATTGCCGAGAAGTTATTTATAGGTCTTGCCAGTGATACGAATCGATTTATGTTCAACAGTAGCAAAGATACGTTTCGGAAAGTGGCTGAATTACTAGAGACATACAATTTAGATATTCCCTCTCTTTATGAAAAGTTGTATTTACGACCAATCAATGAAGTACGCTTACAAGGTTATATCGGTGAAAACATGGTTGTAACCGAACATGGCGTTGGGTATGTAAAAATAACGAACGATACCATTACAAAATTCAAGCAGATGTCAGTAGTGCCGGAAACATGGTAAATAACTTTAACTACATCGATGGCGTCTACGTTTGGATTACGATGACAGAAGACGTGAAAAATAATCTCATCAAAGCAAATATTAGAAGTAGAGGACCAATTATCAATACAGTAGCAGAACACTATCATGGTGGTGGTCACAAGTTTGCATCTGGTGCTAGAGTATTCTCTTGGGAAGAGGCCGATGCTTTAATTCGTGATTTAGATACTGCTAGTAAAGAATTTTTTGGTTCATCAAAGGAGCGATGAAGAATGAAAATCACTCATGCAGAGTTGGCTGTCAGTGCAGTAAGAAGAAGCCAATATCCAGAAAATAAAAAGAATCTGAGTTTTTGTTAGTTGGTAGAAGTAATGTCGGCAAGAGTAGTTTTATCAACACAGTTTTTAGAGCGAAAAGAATCTTGCTAGAATTTCTTCTCGTCCAGGAAAAAACTCAAACATTGAATTTCTATCATGTGAACAACTGTTTTTACTTAGTCGATGTACCAGGTTACGGATATGCTCAGGTAGATCGTAAGACTCAAGAAAAGTTCGGCAAAATGATAGAGGAGTACCTAGAAAAAAGAGAAGAATTAAAACGGGTATTCATGCTTGTGGATTTTCGTATGAAACCGACAGAAGACGATGTATTAATGTATAACTTCTTAAAAGTATTACAATATGCCAGTGACGATTGTAGCAACGAAAGTAGATAAGGTCGGTACATCAAAATTAGAAAAAGAATAAAAAGATATTTTAAACACGTTGGATTTGGTTGTCGGCGATAATTTAGTTCTTTTCTCCAGTGTAAGTAAAATGGGAAGAAATGAAATTCAAGATATTATCGAACCACTAATTGTAGAAACCATTTAAGACATGTTATTTACGAAAGGTATGAGAAATCATATCTTTTTTTTTTGTCCGAAAATCTATATAACTTCTTTCTTTTTAAATGAATATCTACGGTTTAATGATATAATAAATACAAGTATAATGATGAATACAGATTTACATTTCAATCAATCGGAATGAGTTAAGAATAATTAAAAAAGATATAACTATAAAGTAAGGAAGTGAGATAAATGAATATTCAAAAAATTAAAACAAGAACTAATCAAACAGAAAGAATCTAAATTTAAAGGAAATATCTATCATTTTTCACAAGTAAATTTTTCTTATAATTCCAATAAGATAGAAGGAAGTAGATTGACAAGTGAACAGACAGAGGCCATTTTTTGAAACTTCCAGTTTTATTTCTTAAAACGATGATTTAATTAAATTAGATGATTTAATAGAATCTGAAAAACCATTTTAAATTATTTGATTATATGTTGGATTATGTAGATGAACCGTTATCAAAAAGAAATGATAATTGAAATGAATAAAATATTAAAAAAGAGGTACCAGTGACGAAGATAATCCTAGATATAATGTTGGTAGATTTAAAGTTGTTCCCAATACAATAGGAGTTGTAAATATGATTGAAACGAGCAGTTCTGAGACGACAGAACAAGATGTCGACAGCCTGTTAGATGATTATTCAAAATTAACACAAGTTACGTTAGAAGATATCATTGATTTTTCACGTTAAATTTGAAAGAATTCATCCGTTTGGTGATGGAAATGGCAGAGTTGGCCGCATCATCATGTTTAAAGAATGCTTGAAAAACAATATTATGCCGTTTATTATATTAGACCAAGATAAGCCTTTATTATATAAGAGGATTGAAAGAGTATAATCGTGATAAAAAATATTTGATAGATACTATTTTACATTCTGAAGACATTTACGAAAATAGTTGCGAACAATTACTAGATTTTGACATAAAAAGAAGATTAAATGTAAAGAAACGATTTCAAAATCAATATTCTGACGAAGAGCAAAGTGATTTTGAAATTCTTTTTTTATGTAAAAAGCAATATCTATCATATACTATATTAGGTGATGAAATGAAAATTATCTTTTACGACATTGAACACTTTATCATATACGATTTTCATCCATTAGATAGAGGTAGAATCAAAGCCCAAATTTCGAAACTTGTTGCACACTTAATCAAACAGTATCATGAAAAACCAAACGGATTATACCAGGTTATAATTCGCTCTGATCATCTCATCACAATCTACGAGTTTCAAAAAACGATGGATCTTTTTTAGAGGAGATGGAACTCAAAGTTGTTTTAGTAAAAGACGATATGTTATATGAATTTGAAGATTATTTTATGATTCAAGATAAAAAGATGTTTTTGTTACCAAGATAAATTTTACAAAAAAGTATTCTTTTATCAGAAGTAGAGTACTGCAAACGAATTTTTGGTGAAGAAAAAGAAAAAAATTGAGCCATTTTTACAGAAAGTAGAATAGAGAATGTTTGAATATAAAAGCAAAATCTGATATAATACAGATAATTTGAAAGGGGAAGTGTTTATGGCAACTGTTGCATTAGTAGGAAGACCAAATGTCGGAAAGAGTACAATATTCAATAAAATTGCTGGTCGTAGAATTTCTATCATCGACGATATGCCAGGTGTTACGAGAGACCGAATCTATAGCGATGCTACTTACTTAAATAAAAGTTCAGTATTATCGATACGGGTGGAATCGATGCTGGTACGGGAGATTTCAACGATGAGATTAAAATGCAAGCGATGATTGCAATCGATGAAGCAGATGTTGTCGTTTTCGTTGTTGATGGAAAAGAAGGCTTAACGGCCAATGATTTAACGGTTCGAGATATTTTAAGAAAGAGTGGAAAACGTGTCATTGTAGCAATCAATAAATGTGACAATAAGGTGAGTGAATCGCACATTTATGATTTCTATGAATTAGGGTTTGATGAATACATTCCAATCAGTGCCATTCATAATACTGGTTACATTGAGTTACTAGAAGCAATTACGCGTGACATGAAAGAAATGACAGAAGAAGAATTAGATACGAGAATTAAGTTTTCTGTCATTGGAAGACCGAATGTTGGAAAAAGTAGTTTAATCAACGCCTTTATTAAACGATGAACGCGCAATTGTATCCAATGTTGCAGGAACGACGAGAGATTCTGTCGACAGCATCTTAACGTACGACCACAAAGAATACGTCGTAATCGATACAGCAGGCATGAGAAAAAAGGTAGAATTTATGAAAATGTCGAAAAGTATAGTCTACTGCGAAGCTTGAAAGCAATCGACCGTAGTGACATTTGTCTACTGGTATTAAATGCTGAAGAGGGAATCATCGAACATGACAAACACATCGCCGGATATGCCATTGAAGCAGGAAAAGGATTAATCATTGTCGTAAACAAATGGGATACGGTAGAAAATCCAAACATCAAAGAGTACACCAAAAAAGATTCGGGCTGAGTTTCAATTTGCAACGTATGCACCAATTGTATTTGTCAGTGCCTTGACAAAAAGAGAATTGCTACGATTATGCCAGAAATTATCAAAGTTAGTGAGAACATCAACCGTCAAGTAAAGACAAGCGTCTTAAACGATGTCATTTTAGATGCATACAACTTGAATATGCCACCGACTTACAAGACCAATCGTTTGAAAATTTACTATACAAGTCAAACGGGTGTCAAGCCACCGAAGTTTACATTCTTTGTAAACAATAAGAATTTAGTTCATTTTTCTTACGAAAGATATCTAGAAAATAAGATTCGTGAAAATTTTGATTTGAAGGAACGCCAATTGTGTTACAATTTAAGAATAGAGGTGATAACTAATGGGTTTATTCAAACTATTCGATCGTAAAGATCCAAAAACAGAATTGAAGGATTAAAACGAGCACAAGCGATGTTGGACGAACGCTTTCAAAGAAAAAGAAGTATCTAACGAAGTCTATCAGAAACAGAGTTTGGCATTCCGCGAAAGAATTGAAAAATGTGAGAAAAAGATGGGAATCGATAAATACGACCAATATAATTAGAACAAAGTAAAACCTCCTACATATATTATGGTAGGAGGTTTTATGTTCGGAGATTCATTATTTAAAAAAGTTCAAGATAAAACGAATGTCGATAAAAGACGATTTTAGAACTCGCTTCCAAATTGCAAAATGCCAATATGAAAGATGAGGCAACGTTACGAGCATTTATTCAGGAAGTGGGTGCGGTGACAGGTCGTGAGGTTAGTAAAGAAAAGAAGATAAACTGGTAAATACGATTATGAATGATAAAGTACCGACCGATTTGGATTCGATGATGTAAGTACCAACAGGTACTTTTTCTTTGAAAAGAACAGACTTGGTTGGATATATAAGATGTACAAAAATGTCGAAAAAATGGTATAATGACTTTGTATACTAGCAAGCGTAGGGAAGTGATAAAGTGGCATCGAAAAATAAAACCTTGAACATAACCTTATCGATTTTATTAGTTGCTTTCTTTATCTCTATGTTTTGTTTACTTTTTTATTACGACGTCTTTTTCGAATGTTTTAGAGAAGACGAGTATTATTCTTATGAAAGTTGGGATGGTATAACAGTTTCTGAAACCTTTTAGCAGTGGCACTGGTACAGAAGAAGACCCTTACAGTATCACATCCGGTGCTGACTTAGCACTTTTAGCAAATAAAATTCAAGAAGAGGAGTCTTACCGCACCGCGCATTATCAGTTAAATCATAACATCAACATGCAAAATTTTACATTTGTAGGAATTGGTAGTGAAGAAATTCCTTTCGCTGGAACGTTTGATGGAAACGGATATTCGGTTGCAAACATCAATCTGACAACAGAAGGAAAAACAGCAATCGGTTTTTTAATCATATTGAAAATGCAACCATCGAAAATTTAAATTTAAAACAAGTGACTGTAAACTCTACTCTAGAGGAAACAGACGCAATCGGAATTTTACTGGTGTGAGTTCAAACAGTACCATTCAAAATATTGGAATTTATGACTCTACAATTGAAACGATAACAGAAAATATTTCTGGTATGGTAGCAGGAAAAAGTGATACATCCATTTATCAGACGATAGTAACACGTGGTGATATAACTGAAAATGGAATTGTGAAAGAAACTCTTTTTGGAACGAGTACGAACGATGAAACAAGTACGATTGTCATATATCAAAAAGGAGAGAATATAACACTTGCTAGTCTATTAGATACCTTGACAATAAGTAACGTCTATACATACCGAGTAGAAGAAGAAAACCTTTTGATTAATACAGTTACTGTAAACGAAGATGGAACCATTTCACTAGATGTGGCAGATCAAACATTGGAAACTCTTGCTAGCATGTTGACTAGTTCCATAGATGACCGCTTCGCTTGGCGAAGAGATGAGGATTACATTCGATTTGATCGAAACGACAAATGTGGAATCTACCATTCAACCATTAACGATCGCTCCCCCAGAGATTGCTACTATGACACCTCACGATACTGGTATTGAAGGAGATACCGTTTACTTAAATGATTTGACTGCTGATTGGAATTACTATCAAGGAATGAACTATACAGAAAGTGACGATGAAACGTTGCCAGATGGTACCAATCAAGAAAAATATACGGAACAGACGATGATTGCTGTAGAGTTGAACTATCATGGTAGCGATGTAAAAAAGGATTGAATACCGGTTATGTTTCTCTAGAAGAACAACAATCTAATTTCGTCTATTATAAGTGGTATCCAGTCAATAACAATGGAACACCTAATAATATGACGGATGATTACGTTGAGATTGAACTAATCGATAACCCATATGCAGATCGTCCAGATAATTTAGCATTCAATGGTTGGGTAACGACTACTGCTGGTGCAGTTGTAGAACATCATACGGATTATTATGCCCGTACAGTAACTGTTCCAGTAACGTATACAAATGGAATTCCCAATGAACAAGTAATCGATTTGTATGCATCTTGGACGACTGCAATCTCATCGACGACGATATCTGGTAGTAACTGGGATAATGCATTCAGAAATCTTGCTACGGCAGGAATGCATACGGTAAGTTTTGATGACTTTATCGTTGAACTTCCATATTACATGGAAGGATATTACATCCGTGTTTCTGTTGCAGACGGAGACTCTTGTACAGGATTATACAACAGCCGTGGTGAATATCAAACGAATTGTACGTGTAATGGTTTCTGGGGTATGAGTTGTACCTATTACCAAGATGCTAGCGATTTGGCTTACTCAGAAGATGAAACCTATTATCAAGTATCTCGTTGTTGATCAATGAGTGTGGTATATCCTGATATCACTCCCGATACTGAAGTAGTAGAAAATCCATTAAAAATATAGCAATATGGCTGGATTCTTCCGCCAAGTATCTATCTCTTACAATCAAAGTATGGAAGGATACTACGACAGTGATGGAAAATTACAAACTGGAAATTGTACATCAAGATGGGGATGCACAGCATACGAGTTAATTCCATATCAAGATGGAAATGACTATGTAACAGGAAATACGTACTACTATTTAGCAACGCGCGATACCAACATTATCGTTATGAATGGCAATACTTCTTCTGAATGGGACTATGATATGACAAAACCATTCACGTTAACCTCTTTGAATAATGGAGTAGATTATCGTTCTTCAGCTACTTGGACGACAAGTAACACGATAGGAACTGCTTATGCAGATACGAGAATCGAATGGGTAACAATCAGTACTTCACAGAATTTTTTCAAATAGTGACCCGCCATCATCTGCGTCCTCTAGAAGAATGTTCTACGGAAATTATCAAAATGTAAAATTTGGTCGTGGGATTAGTCAAGTCGGTAATTATACGAACTTTTCTTCTGTCATCGGCGGTAACAATACGAGTGGAACTGTCGGAAGTAGAACGAACTTAACAAAATATCGCTTAATCATAGAGTCGGGGGCTTACAATAATATCGTTCTAACAAATGGTCCGATGTACAGTACACGGTACAATATTTATATTGCGGCTCAAGGAGTGTACGGTAATGACTACGATCGTGCTACTCAAAACAATGATAATTTACGTGTATACTTCGATACGAATGGAAGTTGGGGCGGTGTTTATTACGGTGAAGATGACGCCTCTATTATTTTTGATACGACCGTAAAAAGCGGTCAGTTTGGTACATCTCATTATGATTATACGACGGGTATTTACGTCGGTGGAAGAAGTTATGGTGAACATCACGGTCTAAAACGTCTAAAATTTGAAGGTGGATGGGTTTACAATATTATTGGTGGACCAATCTCTGCAGATGATGCAAATGTAAATGATACCTATATTCAAATGACCGGTGGCCAAGCAGATATCATCTTTGGCGGTGCCGGAACCTCTGCAACATATGGAAACAGAATCATTCAAGTAACTGGTGGTCAAGTGAACTACAGTGTTTTCGGAGGTTCTAACAGTTATCAAGGTACTTCATCAGAAGGAACGATTATAGGAGATTCGCTTGTCTATGTTGGTGGCGATGCGATAATCGGAAATGAAAATAATTTAAATGGTACCTTATTTGGTTCCGAAGCGGGTTCTGTTTTTGGAATTGGAAACGGTCGAAGTGGAATGTCGTCCCTTGGTTCTAATGCAAACTCTAACATCATCATCGATGGTGGTACAATTTTAAGAAATGTATACGGTGGCGGAAACTACGGTGCTGTAGGAGCATCTTCTAGCAGTGCAACGACGACAACCAAGATTCAAGTAATCGACGGAACTATAAACGGCTCAGTCTATGGTGGTGGTAATAACAACGGTGCCGGTGCGACGAATAAACGAGCAACTGTTACCATCGATATGTCAGGTGGGACTGTAAACGGAAACGTATATGGTGGCTCTCGCCAAACGGGAACAATCTACGGTAACGTCAACGTCAATGTGACGGGTGGAACAGTAGAAACATCTGTATACGGCGGTGGAGAAGGAGGAAGTACCGGTTGGTCTTCTTCTGGAACATTCGTAACTGGAAACATTTATGTAACAATTGAAATAGAAGTTTAACAACACTTCCTACAATCAATCAAAACGTATATGGTGGAAGTGCTTTCGGTACTGTTAACGGTTCTAGTGCTTCGTCGAATCTATCTAGTGCAACGACCAATGTAACTGTCAATTGTGGTACAATCAACGGAGCAGTATACGGTGGTGGACAAGGAAACGAAACGTATACACCGTATGTATTAGGAAATATTACAGTCAATATCAATGGCGGAATCATCAATCAAGTATTTGGAACAAACGATGCCGCCGGTACTCCAAACGGATATGCTAGAGTCTATTTAAATGGTGGCTCTATCGGTAAAGCATTCGGTGGTGGAAACCAAGCGGATAGTAGAGATACCTACATCTACTTACAAGGTGCGACTGTTACGGAAATTTATGGCGGTGGAAATCAAGCCGGTGCTGACAATACCTATGTCGAACTTTCAAAAGGAAGTGTTGTCGATACCTATGGTGGCTCTAACCAATCTGGAGATGTCGCAAGTAGCAATGTGGTCGTACAAGAAACGAAGACAGAAAATACCCAAGAGAGTGTGACAGTAGACATAACCTTAAATAAAACTCCAAAACCAGACTGGGATCAAACCGATTATGCCTCTTATATTGAAGGAACGATTCAAATTTTGAACAACACAAGTTCCAACATTACAGATTGGACATTGACGTTCGATTTCCCAAGTGCTGATTTGGATCATAACTATTCTGAAACAGAATTCGTTCAAAATGGAAATACAATTACATTGACAGAAGCCAACCGCTATTGGGGAACTAATATCGTTCCAGCAAACGGCTCATATACGATTTCTCAATTTGGATTCTCATCTTACGTAAGTGCAGAAGACTTTAATTTAGCCAATGTAAAATTAGTGGCAACCGATGAAGTTGGTAAAACATATGAATATACAATCGATGGCTTACAAGTGCACACAATCTATGGCGGTAACAACGCTGGTGGAACAGTAACATCATCCGATATTCAAATTACAGATTCTACCGTAACGAACGTATACGGAGGCAATAACGAAGCTGGTACAACAGGAGATACCAATATCGTTGTTACCGGATCTACTTTGGACAGCATCTATGGAGGCGGAAACTTAGCCAATACGACTGGTAATACGAACTTAGCATTGACAAATTCCACTGTTTCTAACGCGGTATATGGCGGTGGAAATAATGCTCAAGTGTATGGAAGTACGAACCTGTCAGCATCCAATCTAACAGCCGGAAACATTTTTTTTGGTGGTGGTAATGCTGGTGATGTACTAAACAACAGTCAAGTAGAAGTGTCGGATTCGACAATAACAGGTTCCATCTACGGTGGCGGAAACTCTGCAGAAGTATTAGGGGATACTGTAACGACGGTTGCAGGTACAACGACAGTTGGCGAATCTGTCTTCGGTGGCGGTAATTCAGGAGCAGTCGGTGAGCAAGGTGTCGATGCCTCTACGACAACGGTCAACATTTTAGGAGCATCGATTGCGAAAAATGTATATGGAGGATGTAACACCTCAGTTGTATACGGCGAAACTTACGTCAACATCGGTAGCAGTGCAGCAGAAACAGACACCTTAAAACGGGATAACATCGAAATTGATGGTACTGTATTCGGTGGAGGAGAGGCGAACGCATCCGGTAGTGAAGATTACGACTTCACCTTCATTAGTGTTACACAAGGTATCACCATTCAAATCGATGGAACAGATTATACAGCATCGAAACTTCTACTTAAACGGAAGTATCTTCGGTTCTGGTAACGCATCTTCTAGTTCCGGCGAATCTAAGATTTACGTTACAAACTTAGGAACGAGAGAACATCCAAACCGCGCAATTTCAATCCAACGTGCAAATCTAGTAGATATCGATTCTTCTACAATCGAACTAGTTGGTACGACCGACCGTACGAATGAATATTCAGATATCTTATATTCTTTAAACCGAATTGATCATTTAATTATTCGCAATAATACAACGTTACTATTACAACGAAATGCAAACTTACTTCAAAAAGTTTGAAAGTTTGACAAAAGACGGTGAGAAAGCAACCGTAGAGATTACCGATGATGGCACGACGACACGCAATGTCGATAATCGTCTTTACATGATTGCCAACCGAAACTTAAATATCACGACGAATGAACAAGCAACTGCTTATGGCGAAGTACTGGGAATGACGTTCTTTGGAATGTATAACTCCTATGGTAACGGCAGTTACTCTTACGGTATTTACAACATGGAAAATAACGATGCCGCCGATGCCGGAGATGTCATCATGGGTGGATCTTTACGTATTAGGACTACATGCCTTAAACATGGACTATTACGAAGATGGATTCTATACGAACTATATCGATGATGAATACACCAAAGTAACAACTGGTTACATCATTCCAACACCAGAAAGTGCCAATTATTATATGTGGACAATCGGAATGGATGCCATTAACTATTCGTTTACATTGACGGCATCTAAGTACGCATCCCTTGGTACGTATGAGTTATCTTTGATCGATTTCTCAGCCGGAAATACAATCTTCAACGTCGTCGGATTCAATGCCGAAGGACTAACCGAAGGCATTAGTTTAGTAGACGCCAATGACGTTCCGAAAGTCGGTATGACTGAAGAAGAAGCTAACAGTGTCTTAGGTCTATCGATGAAATCAGAAACGCAAGAGTGGACTAGTAGCAACACGACCAAATTCCTATCAGAAAATCAAGGAATGTTTACAGGTGACGATGTATATCGAACCGATAACCAAGCGACTGCACCGTCCTTGACGTTCTACTTGTACCATGCCAAAAACATTTCCCTAGAAGGAGAACTAGGAACCATTGTCATTACTTTGCAAGCAATGGTACCAAAGAATGAAATTGAATACGACGTGCAATTGATTACGATTACGATCGATTTAACGGCTCGTACTTATACCGATGCTGCTAGTTACGATGCCAGTATTACGTACGGTAAAAAGTATGAAATGCCATCTGCAACGGATGTAAACATTACCAATCGAAGTCAATTTACGGCGTATTACTCACTTTATTACGATGCTCAAACACCAGCCGATATTTATGGCCCAGATGAAAATTATCATCGTGTGTTAACTTCTAACTTTGCACTTCCAGAAAACACCAAAATAACGATGATCGATTTAGGTAGTGATCAGTGAATCCAAAATACTATTACTATACGGTCACTGCTCAAGATTACAATGAGATGGTAACGGAGTTGCAAACAGAAGGAGAAGCAAGTATCCCATTATCGAAGTTCATTGCCATGGATAGTACGAGTACCAACAACACCTATGATGATGTGGCAGAAAATCAAAATTACTTTCATAACACACTGCATGCTGTTATGGAAGAATTCCCTTTCATTGTAGACTTCTACGATACGACCATTACCGGAACGCATCAGAACAATACCTTCATCATGGAACTTCGTACTGATGAAGATAGAACGAGTATTTCCGTTTTAGGTATTCGTCAAAATTTGATGCAATACAATCTATACGATAGCAGTAATGCAGTCTTAGAAGCAGAACATGCAAATGGATAACAATTATTTCTATGCTGAAAGCAACAAAGCAATCAACTATAACATTCATGTTGGCTACAATTTAACGGGAAATTTACAATCGATTATCGATACGAACTATGAAAGCAGCAGTATGGGTATTAACATCACATTACAAGATGCTACCGGTAACATAGTCAGTTCATCGATGCTTGTTGGTACAAGATTACCATCGACAACGTTCAAAACTATCCAAGTAGCGATGGTATCTTCCGTATTAAATTATCGGATAAAGTATCGAACTTATCGAAAGTACTGAATTTCTATACCGGAAACATGTTACCAGCCGGCGTCTATACGATGAAGATTGAACTGTTCTCGTCTAGCGATGGACTTCACATGACTGGTGCTCCAGACCATACAGATGAAGTGACAATTACCGTCATCGGTCAAGGAAATGCCATCGTATCGAACATCTTAGATACTGCAAAACTAGTCGATGGTACTTTTGACCGGCCTAACTCAAGACGGAACCAATACGATTATGACGACTTTAAATTACGAATCCGTTTTGGTAAATCAAACATTCGTCTCGTCGTCTACCGTCGAAACACTTCGTCTTATCAAGATACGGAATATACTGAAATTCCATTAGCAGAACTGTTCAAAGATAACTTACAAACGGTACAAGATTACGGACTACAGACAACACATACATACGAATACATCGTTACATCTAGTCCACGAGATGGGTTCCAAATCACCATGAACTGCAAGATGCTTTAACATCAGGAACTTATAAACTAGTCTACGGCTTGTATGACAACAATCAATTGATTGACAGTGACACAGAATACATTATTATCAAAAATGAGTTGAAGAAGAAAGGGTATTATGATACGATAATATTGGTGATAGTATGAAAAAAGTAGGGAAAATAATAGGGAAGACAATTTGGTATTTATTTGAAATTGTATTAATTTTATACGTCATAGCAGCAACATCGTTACTACTATGTACGAATGAATTTGGATTTACACAATTTGGTAAAACGACCGTCGTAGTTGTAGATGAGGATACGATTGATCAATTATCAAGCTATAAAAGAAAACGATGTTTTATTGATTAAAAATGAAAAATTTGACGATTTAAATGTGGGCGACAAAATTTACTATTACGATACCCTAAATAATCAATATATCGTAAGAGAAGGAACTATCATGAGTAAAGATGGAAACAATGAATCTGCTCTTTACTTTTTAGAAGAAACAGGCAATGCAATCTCAGATCGAAAGATTAATCGGTGTGCATGAGAAAACCTATGCCGGACTTGGAACCGCATATACGATTATCAAATCCCAAGTCGGTTTCTTATTGTTAGTTATTTTACCAATTTTTCTTGTTATTTATTTATCAAGTATATCAATTATTATTCTCATCAAAGATTCAGAAGAAGAGTAAACTCTTCTTTTTTTGAAAGTATTTCCATGGATAACACGTTTACTAAAAGGTAAGTTTTGATATAATAAATGTATAATGGAGGGCCATATGAAGAATATTAAACTGTTAATTACTATTCTTGCACTATCTTTTTTCTTATTCTTTTTCAGTGCCAGAACGTATTCTTCTCTTTCCTCAACGACGTCTGGAAATACGACTGCCGAACTAGCAAAATGGAATATTTTAATCAATAATACGAACATTTCTAGTACTTATACAGAGACGGTTTCCGTTAATAACATCGATTGGGAATCGGATCATGCGATAAACTACAATGCCGCACCGGGAAGTACTGGCGTCATCCATTTGACAATTGATCCGACGGATACACAAGTTGCCATTCGTTTTGGATTTAACTGTAATCGATCATACAGTAGATGAAACGAAACTATTAACAATCGAATCGATGACACTAGATGGCAAAGAACTCGTTCAAAACTGCTCCGAATACCTATACCGGAGTGTTCACACTAGATGATATTGAGGCTCATCAAACGAGGTGAAATCACAATCGAAGCAACTTGGATAAACGATGAAGCAAATAACGAAAACGATTCTAAAATTTGCCCAAGGTGAACTAGAACCGGACTATTTAGGATTAGATTTCAAAAGCGATTCAATACCACGGAGAAGAGATTGTC
>VOFC01005017.1_pt1 | contig 23484 bp, 39 predicted proteins | sample 5384161 | NCBI WGS metagenome assembly VOFC01 (sample SAMN12384722, study PRJNA508395) | human gut metagenome | isolation source: healthy gut B | host: Homo sapiens | reverse complement strand
TTTTTACCATCATGAGCAATTAAAAAAGCAATATTCATGATATCTGCACCTTCCTTTGTCAATTATTATATTTCCTGACACATTGCAGTCTCACATTCAGAACAAATCCCATTCCAATATAAAGACTTACAAGTGACGTCAACCCGTAGCTTACAAATGGCAGCGGCTAACACCGGTATTAGGAAACAGTCCGTTGCTAGTGCTATATTAACGAAGCTTTGAAAGCCGACTAACGCAGCCATTCCACAGCATATACACGTTCCGGCAAGATCCTTTGCCTTACGCGCCACGCTCAAAGCACTCCAGTGTGATCAGAAACAGAAGCACAATAACTGCACAGCCTCCTACAAATCCCAAACTCTTCGCCGACTATTGTATATATAAAATCCGTCTGAGGCTCTGAAATGAAATTACCATTCTTCACGAACTTATCATATTATTGTTCAGTCCCTTGCCCCATAGCTGTCCGGAACCAATCGCCATCATTGCATTCGTCTGCTGATATGCAGCACCTGTTGCATATTTTTCAGGTTCCAGCCACGCAAGGATTCTAGTCTGCTGATAAGTCTCAATAATCTGCTGATCCGGCTGTAATACAAGGATAAATAAGATCACAAAGCAGCCAATTTTCCCGCCAGTACTCAATAATCAACTTAGAACTGAGTCCCCCACATACCATAATGTACAGAATATCAGGAAAATAACAATACTCGTTGACATGTCAGGCTGCTTATATACTAAAAAAAGCGGAGGTATCAGTAAAAACAATCATCAGTAGTATGTTCCGCAATGAATTTATTTTCTCCCTATGTTTCATAATAAACTGTGAAAAGAATAAAATCAACATAATTTTTTGTTAATTCTGACGGTTGAAATTGAATACCTGCTATTTCCAACCATCTTCTGGCGTTATTTACATCAGCACCAAAGAAGCGGACCATCAGAAGTAACAAAATATCAAAATATAGATTACCCAGCTGAATCGCAGGAAAAAAGAATAGTCAAAGAAAGACAGGACTATCATAATAAAAAATCCAACAATAAAACCAAGTATCTGCTTATTCTGTACAGACTCTTTTGCACTTCCTATTGCAAGAATTCCTATAATGGTGATCGCTACCAGCATAAAAATCAATTTAAAATCATAATCACGAACTCTATAATTCTTAAACATTCTTTCTTTCCTGTCTTTCTTTTATCTGCAAACCAGATAGCCTTTTTGTGGCGGCCTTCCTATGTAACAATTCAGTTCTTCAGATCCAGGATCGGGATATTCGCGTATAATACAGGCATTTTCGTATTCCTGCCGGTTACTCCCGTCTTGGTGATCTGAATATCCATACTTGCTGTATCAATCTTCATGTACTTGGAAATGACATGTGCTATATCATTTTTGATCAGCTCCATCATCTCCGGTGAGCAGTTTACTCTGTCTGATATCAGAAGGATTTTCAACCTGTCTTTTGCTACTTGTCTTGAACTTTTTTGTGAAATAAAGAAAATAGTCTCATATGCGTTCCTCCTGATTTCTATGGAATAATCCGGTTACGCGGGTCACATATTGTAATAGACTTGCCAAAATCCATAAAAGGAACTTCCATCCAAGCCAGGGCATATATTATAAAATGCCATCCCAAGTACCCTGAATTCCCACCACAGAGGCTCACCCTGGTTCGTTGCAATGACTACATTCTCATCATCCGGCACAACACCCAGTAAAGGAAGTCCAAGAATATCTATTACATCCTCCACTGTCATCATTTCTCCACGTCTTACCAGATCGGAACGTAATCTGTTAACAACCAGATCTACTTTCTTTATCTCATTTGCCTCCAGCAATCCTATGATTCTGTCTGCATCTCTGATTGCTGATACTTCCGGCGTTGTTACAACAATTGCATGATCTGCACCTGCAATTGCATTCTGGAAATCCCTGCAATTCCCAGCAGGGCAATCCAGAATAATATAATCAAACTGTTCTTTTAACCCGGCTATCAGTTTTACCATCTGCCCCGGTGTAATACAGTTCTTATCTCTTGTCTGTGCAGCAGGCATCAAATACAGCCCTGCATGACGCTTGTCCTTGATCAATGCCTGTTTGAGCCGGCATGTTCCCTCGATTACATCTACAAGATTATGAGACAATACGATTCTCCAATCCCATGACGACATCCAGATTACGAAGTCCGATATCCGCATCGATCAAAACAACCTTCTTACCCATTTCTGCCAGACCGGTTCCTACGTTTGCAGATGTAGTGGTCTTGCCTACACCGCCTTTACCTGACGTGACAACAATTACTTCGCTCATACTATGTTCTTGCCTTTCCGTGATCTGCTGTTTTTACATGATCACTGTTGTCATTTCAGTTCTCCGGATTTCTATAAGGTAAAATTATCCAGCAATTCTTTGGTAATCGGTTCTACCTGTACCACTCCATTATACGTATATGCAATTTTAGGTACAGACTTTGGCTTTAGTCCCCATTTTGAACTTTTTCCCGGCTGTATATAATGAAGATCTCCTATGCGAAGTTTCTCAGGATTCATATCAAGTGCAACAACAAAGTGATGATTGTTGCCAGTTGCTCCCGCATATGCTTCGCCCTCCAGACTGCCAATTATTACAATGTCTTTGGCTGAATATACGCTGCATCCCTTTACTCACATCTCCCAGAATCACAATACTGTGTTCTGTCTCGATGCTTTGTCCATCCCGTAAAGTACCACGATAGAATTGTCCGCAGTTTTCATCCTTCTGAAAGGTCAGATTATTCTGAATTCCTAGGAATTTGATATTCTTCTCTTCATCCCGCCCCCCATGAGGCACAGTACTTTTTAACTGTGAATTCTCTGTAATTGCATCCAGAACCTGTCGTTCCTCTGACTCATCCAGTGTTCTGCCTTCAAGTGAAATTGCCACAGCAGCATCTTTGAAAAAAAATTGGCTGCACTTCTAAACTTCTCTGCAACAGCCTCCAACAGCTCATCAAAAGGAACTGTAGCATCCATAATTACAGATATTCCACTGGAAAAACTTTTTAATACAACTAAATTCTTCACACTTACTCCTATCTGCGCTTCATGCGCTTCATGCAGTTCAAAACCTTTCTACCCGGTTATCAGTCTCCTGTGCCTGCTGTGGCATCAAGAGTATCTGCTGTTCCGGTAACAAGCTCCTCTTCTTTAGCCAAACCATAATAATATTTATATACATCTCTTGCTGTCTGAGCCGCATAATCAGAAGAATATCCGTTTGCAATACGGACTGACACAGATATCTCCGGGTTCCTCATATGGTGCGTAGCTGACAAAAAGAGCATGGTTTGCACGTGTTTTATCCTGCTGTGCAGTTCCTGTCTTACCTGCAACATGAACTGCCAGATCATCATAATATTTCTTTTTTTCAACAACCTGACGCATGCCGGAATGAATCGCATTCCACAGACTGTTATCCAGGTCTACTGTATTTCTGACCTCAGGTGTGTAGTCTTCAATAACATTGCCTTTTGAATCTGTCAGTTTATCCAATATACTCAGATTATAACAGGTTCCACTGTTTGCGACTGTTGTCACATATCTGGCAAGTCCTACTGTTGTATAGTTATGCGTACCCTGACCAATATAAGAAGGTACTGCATACAAATTGAGAACTCCGGTTCTGCTTCCATAATTTCCACACCGGATTTCTCGGTCAGTCCAAATAAGTCTGCATATTTTTTCAGTCGTGACAGACCATAGTCACTATTGTATCCTGTTCCATCCTGACTTAACCGATAACCAACCTCATAAAAATATGAGTTACAGGAATTGGCTATTGCATTAGACAAATTCATGGCGCCGTGCGCGCTTGGATAAATCCAGCATCTGTGAATGGTTGGTGCCAGCTTGTCAAATACACCTGTACACAATATCGTTTCACCAATTGAAGCTACTGCACCCTCTTCAATTGCAGCAGTAGCCGATACCATCTTAAAAGTAGAACCAGGAGCAGTCTTCTGCTGTGTCGCCATATTCCACTGTGGCACAGACAGATCAGCCTGTAATTTGGCATAATACTCTGCATCTACGCCATTTGCCATCTTGTTAATATCATATCCTGGATAAGATACCAGCGCCAGTACTTCTCCGGTTCTGACATCTGTTACCACACAGGAACCGGAACATGGGTCCAATGCCAGCTGCGCCGGTGTAATCTGCAATGTCTGCACCATTTCCAGCATAAAATTATAAGGACTGATGGTGCCTTTCTTCACTGCTGTGATCTTACTTTCCTCTACACTGATAATATCCTGTTCCCACAACAACATACATATCTGCTTACCTGTGATCTGCTGGCTGCTTATCATATATTTATACAGTTTCTTGGAAAATTGATTATTATCCTTCAGATTATCCATAATATAATCAATCATGGAATTTAATATTTCTTCTGAATCAGAATACTGGCTATCCAGTGAAAGTTTGGTAATGTCTATCCAGTTCTGCGCTATCGCATAATTGAGATATTCGTTTAAGCTGATTACTTCATCCCTGGTCCAGGCAATATAGGTTGCATCTTCTTTATCTATGGCACTGTTGACCAGAACACCCTTCTTAGTCAGCATAGATACAATATAGCTCTCATAATTCTTATACTCTTTTGCTGAGCTGATCATATGGTGTCTTCTTATTCTGTAATTCATCTTTTATTTCATTCAGTACATTCTGCTGTTTATTCAGGAATATCTGATAGACTTCCCTTTCCGTTACATCCGCATTATCGCTCGTAAAATGTGTAATATCAATAACGCTGTTATTAAACAGCGCATAATATACATCATCAATCGGTATGATCAGATTACCTGCTGACGAAACACTGGACGCATCATAGTTCATGACATTACGCATCTTGAGTGCAATAATACCTGCAATTTTCTGTTCAAGAATACTATAAATTGCCATCTGCAAGTCTGAATCAATGGACAGATACAGATTATTTCCTGACTGTGATTCCACCACATCTGTAGTCTCGATAATCTTACCCAGATTATCTACATATATGGTCTCAGAGCCCTTCTTACCCTGCAGCTGCAATTCCATAACCTGTTCGATTCCTGCCTTACCGACAGTGTCATTCAGGGTATAGGAAGAATCCTGTTCCTGCAAAGAAGCCAGTTCTGTCTGTGAGACCTTACCGGTATAACCAAGTATATGTGCGAACTGATATGGGATTGTTATATTTACGAATGGTATCTTCTTCAATGGAAACACCATCCAACTGATCGGCATTTTCCATAATGACAGCTACTGTCTTGTCTGATACATTTGTTGCCACAGTCGTAGCAATGTATTTCTGGAAGCTGTATAAATTCATTTCATAACGAATGGTGACCAGTTCAAGAACTTCCTTAGGGGTATAGCCTTCACCAGGCAAAAAATACTTTAGTATCTTCGCCTTTTTCGTTCTTCTCATAAGCTCCAATCTTAAACGATTACACAGATAGTCTATTACTTCCTTAGCTGTAGCGGTCTTCTGCTCATACTTGAAATCCGCAGAGTTAATGTCACTGTGTCCATAAATATCTGCCAGAAAACGAAGCAGCGCCGTGCCTTCCAGATTATAGGCATATTCGTTGTTCTCATCCAATATAATATTAAAGTCGCTGATGACGCTGTCACCATTATCTTCAATCAGATGAATCAGCTTATACAAAGTTCCGTTTAACTGGCTGTTCTTTTTTTCAGAACCGGACTCGTATACATCTTCGATCGTAACAGAATAGGCAAGTTCATTATATGCAAGAAGTCTGCCATTTCTATCATATATATTGCCTCGTGTTCCTCTATAATTTTCTCTTTTGTATTTTCAGTTGGAAGTTGTTCAGATAGGATTCTCCATTTACGATCTGTAAATCGAATATTCGATAGATCAATACTGCTGCCATTGCAATAAAGATGATAAAAAGCAACAACAGTCTGGATGTGACCATATCGAACAGACTTTCTTTAATTCTTTTAGCAAACCAGTGGTCACTCCTTTTATCCGCATCATCCGGAGTCCTGTTCAACAACAGGATCACAGGGTATAGAAATACCGTAACAAATATGGTATAAACAATCTCCGGCAAAATAACGCTCTTAAAATAAAAAACCGAATTGGAATCTGCCCCGAAGAAGGAACAGAAGAACATAACATACAAAAAGAATACAATAGATCACTGACTGTAATCAAAGCTAATGGCAGTTTGATATCATTCTGATAAAATACTCTGTGGAAAACACCATTTCCTGCTCCTATGTACAAAAAAATAAGTGCATAAAATCCCAAAAACACTGCCATAAAAGATATCCATCAGCAATCCACTGATAAAACCTACTACCATTCCATATCTTCTACCCAGCATAAACCCATAGGATGCTGTCACAATAATCAGAAGATTAGGCGCTATCCCGCCAAAATTAAAGAACTGAAACACAGTAGTCTGCAATACAAAGCTAATTAGAATGGTAAGTACCATGATAATATTTCTTTTCATTCTTCACCTTCAGATCATATCATTTAATCTGCAATCTGCTGTTTTGTTTTCAGTATTACCAGCACTTCCTCCAGATGTTCAAAATCTACTGCCGGTGTCAATTTACCTGATTTGGTAATATTATTGGAATCCTGCTCCATACTGCTGATATAACCGATCAGAATTCCAGGCAGATATTTGTCACTGATATTAGAGGTAACTACCTTGTCTCCTACTTCTACCTGCTTTCTGGAGTCAATAAGCTGCTCATATCCAATACATCCTTCTGCCATAAGCTGCAATGAGCCCTTTACGATTAACGTATCGGAGCTTGCAAGAACCATACCACTTACATTGGAATCATCATTGATAATGGAATTCACTTTAGCCCAGTTGGATCCGATATCTGTGATTCTGCCTACCAGACCACCTCCGGCAATGACATTCATGTCAATAGCCAGTCCATCATCCAGCCCTTTGTCTATTGTAAAGGCATGAAACCAGTTGCCCGAATCTCTGGCAATGATCCTGGCTCCTACCTTATCATATCCGCTGTACTGTTCATCCAGCTTGTATAGTTCACGCAGATTATTCAACTCATATTTATCCTGCTGTAACTGTGTATTCTGAATCGTCAATTCATCAATCTGCTGTTTCAATTCCTGATTCTCCTGCAACACAACCCGCAGTTCTCCAAGCTCATCCACTCTGGTAGAAATCCACTGTCCCACGTGACTGACACCCTTCTGAAAGGGTACAACAACGTACCCTGCGACTTTATTTAATGGCAGTGTGGAAAAATCCGTCAGAAATGTAACTGCCATCAATATCATGCAGACTACTGTCAACAACAAAAGCAGATATTTACTTGGAATCGAGAATTTATCCCGCTTTCTTTTTACGATAGGACTCATCTACTCATTCCTTCTAAATAAGCAACTGATTTATAATTGTCATCCTTGATGATCTTAGCCAGTCAAGCGCAACACCTGATACAGGATTCTCACTGACATTTACCTTCAGTCCAGTTCCCTTGGCAAGAAGCTCTGCAAGATGATTTACCTGAGATGCACCACCAGTCAGATAAATACCTCTTCTGAAGATATCTGCTGATAATTCTGGTGGAGTTCTCTCCAGAATCACACGGATATTATCAATAATTACATTGAAGTTCTCCAGCATACTCTCGCTGACCAGATCTGTAGGAATTTCTTTTTCCATAGGAAGACCGGTAACGATATCACGTCCATATACGATAGCACCTTTGCCGGCTTCTTCCAGCTCTTTAAGGGATATCTTTACGCTCTCAGCAGTCTTATTTCCGACAATCAGACTGTACTCTTTTACGAATTGCATTCTTGATAGACTCGTCAAACTTCTGTCCACCGATCTTGATGAGCTTGCTCAGTACAATTCCACCTAATGAAAGAATGGAAATTTCTGTGGTGTGGAAGCCTACATTTACTACGAGAATACCCTGGGCATTCTTTACATCAATATCCAGACCAAGTCCGTCTGCAACAGCCTTCTCTACACGCATGATCTTCTTGGCTTTGATGTTAGCATCTTTTTACAAGATCAAAGAAAGCTCTCTTCTCTACATCAGTAATATCGGATGGAACAGCCATGTAGAACTCTGCCGGCTTAATCACACCCTTATTACAATCGATGATGAAGTTACGAAGTAAAAGCTGCATATTCTTAATATCCGCAATGACACCGTTGCACAGCGGATAGGAAATTTCAATATTGGATGGTGCCTTTTCAAACATTTCAAAAGCAGAATCACCATATGCGAATAAATTTTTCTTGTTTTTCAATAGCAATCATGTTCTTCTCAACAGTAACTGTGTCACTGTGAGCGCTGTAGATTTTAATTGTTCTGGTACCTAAATCAATACCAAATGCGTTGTTAGCCAACATAACAACTCCTTTCTGTTTCTCATAAAAGTCCTTTTTGTTTGAAACTCGTATATCTCTTGTCTCCAATCACGATGTGATCAATGAGTGGAATGTCAATTAAATCGGATACTTCCTTTATCCTTCTGGTCATGATAATATCCTGTTTACTGGGTGTAGGATCACCGCTTGGATGATTATGCAGCAGCATAATCCCACCTGCCCTTCCCGCAGGGCATAGATCAGTATTTCCCTTGGTGAGATCAGGCTGGCATTGACTGTGCCCAAAGAAAAAGAACTTTATCGTGGGATCCAGACGGTTCTTACTATCCAGCAGGATCAGTATTACCTGCTCTGTATTCTTATGACGCAGTCTTTCCATATAGTATTCTGCTACCGTATCCGGTCTATGAAATGCAAGATTGCTTGCTGCCTGTGCAACTGATATCCGCTTGGCAATCTCTGCAATACACAATAGTTGTACTGCTTTCACCTCACCAATTCCAGGAATTTTCTGTAGTTCACGTACCGAATAATGATGCAGCCCAAGAAGCCCCCACTTACTGTCACACAAACGACAGAATCTGTCTGCCAAGTTCCACCGGATTCTTGTCTTTCGTTCCTGTTCTCAGCATAATAGCCAATAATTCTGCATCCGTCAGGCTTTCAGCACCTGTATGCAGAAATTTGTCATAGGGAAGCTCCTCTTTCGGATATAAATCTTTAAAATCACTCATTTTCTCTGTAAAACATTGTTTTCCGGACGAAGTTCTATCAGATATCAATGAATCAATAGTTATATTACCACACCCATGCAGGTCTGTACACTAAAAAGATTAGTTTTTTTTCGACCTGCATATGGCAGAATTTGTCTTTTTCAGTATAATTACAGTTTTGCAAGACCCTCATCTACAATATACTGTAAGGTCTTCATAATACCAAATATTGCATGCGGAGCTGTCAATCCACCCTGGAAATAAACAGCATAAGGAGGTTTAATCGGTCCATCCGCACTCAGCTCGATGGAAGAACCGGACACAAATGCTCCTGCTGCCATAATAACCTGACTGTCATATCCCGGCATATCCCATGGTTCCGGCGTTACAAAGCTGTCAACAGGGGCTGCTGCCTGGATTCCCTTGCAAAAGGCAATCACACCCTCCGGTGTTCCAAACTCTACTGCCTGAATAATATCGTGTCTGGACTCGCTGCCATCAGGAACTACATGAAATCCCAGACGCTCGTAGATATTCGCTGCCAGAATTGCACCTTTTAATGCGCTGGCTGTGACTGTAGGAGCAAGAAACAGCCCGTGATAAAAATCTCAATACTCCCAGTGAAGCACCTACTTCCTTGCCAAGTCCAGGTGAAGTCAGTCTGAATGCTGCATTCTCCACACATTCCTTCTTACCTGCAATATAACCGCCTATCGGAGCAAGGCCACCGCCCGGATTCTTGATCAGGGAACCCACTACCATATCTGCACCTACCTGACGTCTGACGGCTCTACACGCTCTACGAATTCACCATAGCAGTTATCTACCATGCAGATTACATCCGGCTTAATATCTTTTATGAAGGCAATCAGTTCGCCGATTCTTGCTACAGAAAGTGTTGGTCTTGTCTGATAGCCCTTAGAACGCTGGATTGTTACAAGTCTGGTCTTCTCATTGATTGCTTTTCTGATATTCTCATAGTCAAAGCTTCCGTCTTCCAGCAGATCCACCTGTCTGTAGCTGATGCCATATTCTTTCAAAGAACCTTTAGACGGTCTGATACCGATTACTTCCTCCAGGGTATCATATGGCTTACCTACAGGAGAGAGCAATTCATCACCCGGACGCAGGTTACTCATCAATGCCAGTGCCAGTGCATGAGTACCGCAGGTAATCTGTGGACGCACCAGTGCATCTTCTGTATGGAAAATAGAAGCATATACTGCTTCCAATGTCTCTCTTCCCAGATCATTATAGCCATATCCTGTAGTTCCCAGTAAGCATGCCTCACTCACCTTATTGTCCTGCATAGCCTTGATTACTTTTAACTGATTGTACTCTGCGTTCTCATCAATTTCCTTAAATCTTGGTTCCAGTCCTGTTAATATCTCCTGGCAAAAGGAATATACTTCCCTGGAAATACCAAGATCCTGATACATTTTTTCTGTTGTTGTATTACTTATCATTTCTTTATCCTTCTTCTCTCCTGCATTGCACTTATTTATCATATATTTCAGTATTTGATTATTATCGTATGCAAATTTGTCTTTTTCAATCCAGATGACATCCCGTTCTCTTCGAAACCAGGTCAATTGCCTTTTGGCAAAATGCCTCGTATCTCTTTTGATGAGATAAACAGCCTCATCCAGCGTGTTCTCGCCAAGCAGATAAGCAATGATCTCTTTATATCCAAGTCCCTGCATAGCGGTAGATTCCCGTTTACATCCCATTTCCATGAGCTTACGCACTTCTTCAACCAGTCCGTCTTCCAGCATCTGATCTACTCTTTTTATCTATGTTGGCATACAGCTTCCCGCGCTCATCTGTTAGAACAAAATAACGGGAATCATAAGCTGATGTCTTCTCCCTCTCCTGCTCATTATGTTCTGATATCCTCTGTCCGGTCTGTCTGTAGAATTCGATTGCCCGAATCACACGCTTTACATTATTGGCATGAATCATTTCAGCAGATTTCGGATCACATTCTCTTAACATCTGATGCAGATATTCTGCTCCCTTTTGCCCTGCTATCTGCTCTAATTCTTCACGCAATTGTGTATCTTCATCATTTTGCGTAAAATCAATATCATAAAGTACAGACTGAATATAGAATCCCGTTCCTCCTACCAGAATCGGTATCTTGCCTTTGGCATAGATCTGCGCCATGGCATCTTTTGCATATTTCTGAAAAAGCACAACATTAAAATCCTGTGTCGGTTCCAGTATGTCTACCAGATAATGAGGAATTCCTTCCATTTCTTCCGGTCTGATCTTGGCAGAGCCAATATCCATATGACGATATACCTGCATGGAATCAGCAGATATGATCTCGCCATTTATTGCCCTGGCAAGCTCTATTGACAGTTTGGTTTTCCCTGCTGCCGTAGGACCTGTCAGTACCACTAACGGTTGTTTCTCCATGATTACACAATCCTTTTAAATTTCTTTTCGATTTCATACTTGGACATGGTAATGATCGTTGGTCGTCCATGAGGACAATTATACGGATTATCCAGTTCCAGAAGCTGTTCAATCAGCTTATCCGCTTCCTCATAAGTCAGGGAATTATTTCCCTTGACCGCAGCCTTACATGCCATGGAAGCAATCTTCTCCCGGATGATCTGTGGAACACCCTTTACCGGACTTTCTGACAGTTCTGTCAGAATTTCTTCAAAAAAGCTCTTTTTCATATCATAACTGAACAGATCATAGGGAACACCTCTGATTGCGTATGCATTCATTCCAAAGTCTTCGATCTCAAATCCAAGCTCGGCAAAATATTTTCCATAGTTGTGAAGAACATCTGCTTTTTTGCCGTTACGCTGATAATAATAGGTGGTGTCAGGGTCTGCGTGAGAGTATCCTGACTTGCCACTCTCTTGAGTATCTGTTCATACTTAACCTTCTCATGGGCTGCATGCTGATCGATCATCAGCATCTTATCACGATACTCTATAATCCAGTATGTGTCAAATACCTGTCCGACAATACGGTATTCCTGTTTTGCTTCCCTGGTCAGAATCTTCTCATCAAAGAAATTCAGCTGTTCCGGTTTCTCGATGATAATCTGTTCTTTAGCCTTAATCACCCCAAGATTAGAAGGTTCAGAAGGCTTATCTGTTCCCAGTATCTTGTGAAGCAGTGAATTCATATCCGGTTTTGGTTCTTCTTTTTACTCTGTTATCCACAAAGAAATCATCCTGCTCTTTGGGCGAAACCACCTGTTCCTTCTGTGGTGCAGCTTCTTCTTTGTTATAATAAGCTACTTTATTGTTATAAAGGAACTGTCCGACTTCCTCATGTTTTGATGCTTTGCCTTCATGATTATAGCTGCTTTCTCTCAGCAGATTATTCTGGATTCTTTCTTTTTCAAAAGGCTCCGGCGCCTGTACTTTTAGGTTCTGCTTCCGGTTTCAGTGCTTTGTCTTTTCCAGGTGCAGCCTCCGGTATCATCTCCTGATTAGCCAGAAACTGTGCAATATTGGAAGCAATCTTCTGATATACTGCATTCTGATTGGCAAAACGCACTTCCATCTTATTCGGATGAACATTTACGTCTACGTTTTCAGGTGGCACCGTAATATGTATCACACAAAACGGATAACGATGCTGCATCATATAGGACTGATATCCCTCTTCTATTGCCTTGGACACCAGCTTATTCCTGATATAGCGGCTGTTTTACAAAGTAATTCTCAAAGTTCCTGTTGGCACGATTTAACACCGGCTTACCAAGAAATCCTTCTAATACCAGATCTTCTTCCACTGTCTGAAAAGGAATCATTTCATTGGCGATATCTCTTCCATAGATACGGTAAATAATTGCTTTCAGATCACCGTCCCCATTGGTAAAGAATTTCGTCTGTCCATTCAGTACATATTTTATCGAGATATCAGGTCTTGACAATGCCAGATGTTCCAACAGATCATTACATAGCTGCCCTCTGTCATAGCAGTTTTGAGAAATTTTCTTCTGACCGGTGTATTAAAGAACAGATTTCTTACAATAAATGTTGTTCCTTCCGGCGCTCCGATTTCCTCATAGGAGACTTCCTGTGCCCCTTCCAGGCAATACCTGATTCCTGTCATATCCTCTTTGGTCTTGGTAATCAATTCTACCTTGGATACTGCTGCGATACTGGAAAGCGCTTCACCTCTAAATCCCAGACTATGTAATTTCAACAGATCAGATACCTGTGTTATTTTACTGGTTGCATGACGCATAAAAGCATTTCTTACTTCTGACTTCTCAATACCTGCGCCATTATCCGTTACTCTGATAAATTCAATGCCGCCTTCCTTGATCTCCACTGTCACCGCAGTAGCTCCGGCGTCAATGGCATTTTCCACCAGTTCCTTAATTACGCTTGCAGGGCGCTCTACTACTTCACCCGCTGCAATCTTATCTATTGTACCATTATCCAATACATGAATCTTTGCCATACTCTCCCTCATTTCTGCGCACGTTCTTTGCGCATATCGAGTTTGTGTCAAGTATACGCAGACACAAATCTCGTGTGTGAAAAAAACTGCCATATATGGTTTTTTCACACTACTTACACGGACCATCTGTTATTGAGCTTGTTTTGCAGACGATACAGGGTATTCATAGCATCCATCGGTGTCAGATTCGTAATGTCTATCTCTTTCAATTCCTGAATAATGTCTTCATCTTTGACTGTATCAGACAACGTCATCTGTCCCATCGTTACATCATCATAATGTACCGGTTTGGATTTACGCTTATCTCCCTTGGTATCTACTGCAATACTCTGTACTTTCTCAGTAATATCATTATCACTTAACTGTTCTGCAATTTCCTTGGCGCGGTCTATTACCATATCTGAACGCCGGCAAGCTTCGCTACCTGAATACCATAGCTTCGATCTGCTCCACCCTTGATAATCTTTCTGAGGAATACAATGTCATCGCCTTTTTCCTTTACCGCTATGCAGTAATTGTTGACATTGTTCATCTTGCCTTCCAGTTCTGTCAACTCATGATAATGTGTTGCGAACAAGGTCTTGGCACCTAACAGTTTCTTATTACTAATATGCTCGATAACTGCCCAGGCAATACTCAGACCATCAAAGGTCGAAGTACCTCTTCCGATTTCATCCAACACCAACAGACTCTTGAAGTTGCATTTCTTAATATGTTGGCTACCTCATTCATTTCTACCATAAATGTACTCTGACCACTTGCCAGATCATCAGAAGCACCTACACGTGTGAAGATTCTGTCCACAATTCCAATGTTGGCGCTCTTGGCAGGGACGAAGCTGCCCAGCTGTGCCATAAGTACAATAAGTGCTGACTGTCGCATATAAGTTGACTTACCAGCCATATTAGGTCCGGTAATGACTGCAATGCAGTGATTGGAATTATTCAAATATGTATCATTTGCCACGAACATATCATGGTCGATCATCTTCTACTACAGGATGTCTGCCATCCTTGATATCAATTACGCCTTTTTCATTCAGAGCCGGTCTGACATAATGATTCTGTTCTGCTACGACAGACAGGGAAGCAAAGACATCCAGTCTTGCCACAGCCTTGGCTGTCTTCTGATTCTTTCAAGTTCTTTGGCAATGTCATCTCTTACCTTTGCAAAAGACATCATATTCCAGCGTATTTAATTTATCCTCGGCATTCAGAATCGTATCTTCCAATTCTTTAAGTTTGGGAGTCATATATCTTTCTGCATTGACCAGAGTCTGCTTACGGATATAGTCATCCGGCACCATATCTTTATAAGAATTCGTAACTTCAAAATAATAGCCAAATACCTTGTTATATTTGATCTTCAGATTCTTAATGCCGGTTCGCTCTCTGTCTTCCTCTTCCAGCTTGGCAAGCCAGGTCTTACCTTCTGTCTTCGCAGTCCTTAACATATCAATGTCTTTATCAAAGCCTGTCCGGATCATTCCTCCTTCACGGATCATCACTGGCGGATCATCGCAGATGGCATCCTTTGATCAAATGATACAAGTCTTCCAGACCATCCATTTCCTGCTCAATTTCAGATAAGAGCCTGCAATCAAATTCCTTTAATACTGTCTTAATGTGTGGCAGCATCTCCATGGAATTGGCAAAAGCCAGCAAATCTCTGGGGTTGGCTGATTTGTAGCTTACCTTGCCAAGTAGTCTCTCCATATCATAGATTGATTCAGATATTCTCTGATCTCATCTCTGGAGACTGTATTCTTACAAAGCTGTTCCACAGCATCCAACCTGGCATTGATATCATCTATATTAATCAGGGGCTGTTCAATATCACTTCTGAGTCTCCTTGCTCCCATTGCAGTTTTGGTTTTATCCAATACCCATAATAATGAGCCCTTCAGTCTTTTTTGCGTCTCCATACTGCATGGCAGCTCCTGGGAAATCATGCATGGGAAATCTTCCAATCAAGCCCAGCCAGTGTATTGACCTTAAAATGATTCATCAGGCACTTGCGGCATCCATCATCATCAAAATACCAGGGTTCCAATGTAGACAGCCATACCAAGTCTGCCCTTTAAGTCCTCAATATCATATCCGCTCATCACAAATGCATCATTGCATATGATTTCTGTTGGCATATATTTGTAGATCTCATCCTGAAGTTTGGCAAGTCCTTCTACTTCTGTCATATAGAAATCACCCGTTGTTACATCTACAATGGACACTCCGATTCTATTCTGGAAGCAGGCAATGCACATCAGATAATTGTTCTTGGATTCCTCCAATGCCTGTGTATTCAGGTTCGTACCTGGTGTTACGATACGAATTACTTCACGTTTCACGATTCCCTTGGCAAGCTTGGGGTCTTCTACCTGTTCACAGATAGCCACCTTATATCCCTTGGATACCAGTCTGTTCAGATAGCCATCCACTGCATGAAAAAGGAACCCCACACATAGGAGCTCTTTCTTCCAGTCCGCAGTCCTTTCCTGTCAAAGTAATCTCCAATTCTCTGGATGCTGTTATTGCATCCTCAAAAAACATCTCATAAAATCACCGAGTCTGTAAAATAAAATGCAATCTTTGTACTGTTTCTTCGTCTCCATATACTGTTGCATCATCGGTGTTAATCCAGCCATATTCTACCTAAGCCTTTCTGTATATAATTTTACATAATAAAGAATTCTTGCCTATTACATGAAAAACGGGCAAAAGCACATTGTTTTGCCTGTCTCTGCCTATTCCATATTCTAACACATTCATGGAATTTTTCAAAGTCCATTATTTACATAAATGTAATTTAGTTTGTTGAAACTAACTTATCTTAAAAAAGCCTTTGTATCCAGTCTATCCTGTACATCTGCCAGAATGTGTGCTCTCTCCAGAGCTTCATCAATATGAATACAGAAGTTTTCCTCTCCAATCTTCTCTGTAAATCCAGCTTTATCCATAACAGAACGAGGCTGTTCATTTACATGGGACAGAATAATCTGGATGCCTTTTGCATGGAAGCTTTCATATAACTGTTCCAGAGAATGCATCGCTGTTGCATCAATGGCATTTACACTTCTCATACGAATAATAAGGAACTGTGTGTCCTCTTTACAGAGATTTTAAGAATCTTATCTGCTGCGCCAAAGAACATAGGGCCAGACACTTCATACACCAGTGTATGATCAGGAACTGCCCTCAGGGCAATACTATCCGGATCATCCTCTTCATCCAGATATTTCCAGCCCTCTACTTCTGTTACATCGCTCATTCTCTTCATAAAGAGAATAGCTGCCAGTAAAATGCCTACCTCAATAGCTACTACCAGATCAAAAAAATAACTGTCAGTGCAAAAGTCAGCACAAGAACGATAATGTCACTCTTTGGAGCGGATTTGCACAATCCAACGAAGGTACGCTATCCGCACATATTATAAGCTACCATGAACAGAATTGCTGCAATACATGGCATGGGTATTAAGGCTGCATAAGGCATTAATACCACAAGAATCAGTACCAGAGTAATAGAATGTACCATACCTGCAATCGGAGTACGTCCGCCATTCTTAATATTTGCTGCTGTTCTTGCAATTGCACCAGTTGCAGGAATACCTCCAAATAATGCGGAACCGATATTACCAACGCCCTGCGCGATCAGTTCCATATTGGAACGATGCTTAGAGTTGATCATACTGTCTGCTACTACGCAGGATAACAATGACTCGATAGCTGCCAGAATCGCAATGGTAAATGCATCAGGTAAAATCTCACCCACATCGGTAAGCGTAAAGACAGGAACATGTGGAACCGGAAGCTTATTGCTGATTTCATATAAATCACCAATCGTATTCACCTGCATATGCAGAAGCTTCACCATCAGAATTCCAACTATAACTGCAATCAATGAACCTGGGATTGTCTTATTAATATAAGGCCATACAATAAGGATTGCAAGGCACACTGCACCTACCAACAAAGCCTGCCAGTTAATTGTCGTAATATTGTCAATAACTGCCTTGGCCTTCTGCATTGTTTCGATGGTAACTGTTCCTGCCGGATAAGCAAGTCCAAGAAAGTCCTTGATCTGTCCGATTGCAATTGTAACTGCAATACCTGCTGTAAATCCTGTCGTAATTGTATATGGAATATACTTAATCAGATTACCCAGACGCAGGAATCCCATAACTACAAGGATGATACCTGCCAGAACAGTTGCCAGCACCAGACCATCCATGCCTTTCTCTGCTACGATTCCTGCTACGATTGTTGCAAAAGCAGCAGTCGGTCCTGCGATCTGTACGCGGCTTCCACCAAGAAATGAAATCAGAAATCCCGCTACAATCGCTGTATATATACCCTGTTCAGGACCTACACCAGACGCCAGTGCAAGTGCAATGGACAAGGGCAATGCTATAATCGCTACAATAATACCTGCTACAACGTCTTTTTACGAACTGTTCCTTGGTATATGTCTTCATGACAGAGAACAGCTTCGGCTTTAATTTTTCCATATGTCTCCCTTCGACTGTTTTATAAACAGTCTCTTATGTATTTCTAAAAATTCTGTAAAAACCTTTTTCATCATATGCCTAAAAAACGCAGATTTCAAGGGTAAATCATAAGATTAGTTAAAACGACAACAATGCCACGTTTTTCCAACGTGGCATTGTATATTTTGATTGTAGTATATTAATTATATTACCATTTCACCTATATAATAGAATCCATGACATTCTTTCAGGTTCACTTTCACGATAGAGCCAATCAGGCTGGAATCTCCTGGAAAATGTACGATCGTATTATTAGACAAACGACCTGTTAGAAGAGAAGCATCCTGTTCATTTACTTCTTCCACCAATGCTTCCATGGTCTGTCCCTGAAGTCTTCCCACACGTTCTCTTGCTGTATCCTGCACTACCTTGAGTAATCTGTCAAAGTTATCCTTGATCTCCTGTTCTGACACCGGATTCTCCATTGCGGCAGCAGGTGTACCTGTTCTCTTGGAATAGATAAAAGTAAAGGCATTATCATACTGTACCTCTTTTACCACTTCTATTGTCTCATCCACATCCGCAGCAGTTTCCCCAGGGAAACCAACAATCAGATCTGTTGTCAGGGAAATGTCTGGAATCTCCTGGCGAATCTTCTTAGCCAGGGCAAGATACTGTTCCTTTGTATAACGTCTGTTCATTGCCTGTAGAATTCTGGAAGAGCCAGCCTGTAGCGGCAAATGCAAATGACGGCATATTTTCTTGATTCTTTCATCACCTGAATCAGATCATCTGACAAATCCTTGGGATGTGAAGTCATAAAACGGATTCTCTGTAATCCTTCTATCTTCTCTACTTCCCTCAGAAGCTCTGCAAAAGTCATAGGCTCTTCCAGAGTCTTGCCATAAGAATTCACATTCTGTCCCAAAAGCATGACTTCAACTACGCCCTCTGATACCAGTTGTTCAATCTCTGATAATATCCTTTGGGATTACGGCTTCTCTCCCGTCCCCTTACATAGGGAACAATGCAGTATGTGCAGAAATTATTACATCCATACATAATATTCACACCTGCTTTAAACGAATACTTACGTTCTGCCGGAAGATCCTCTTCACAATCTTATCAGTATCCTTCCATATATCAATTACCATACGGTCACTGTTATATACCGCAACCAGAAGCTCTGCAAATTTATAAATATTATGAGTTCCAAAGATCAGATCAACAAAGAATAACTCTTCTTGATTTTCTCAATTACCGTTGTCTCCTGCATCATACAGCCACACAAAGCGATAATCTTATGGGGGATTCTTCTTTTTCATGGTATTAAGGAAACCAAGTCTGCCATATACACGCTGGTTTGCATTATCGCGTACTGTACAGGTATTATAAAATACCAGATCTGCAGACTCATCTTCAATCATTTCGTAGCCGATTGTCTCCAGAATACCAATCAGTTTCTCGCTGTCCTTAGCATTCATCTGACAGCCAAATGTCACCGCACACGCTGTCGGTCTGTGCCCCAGTACTTCCTCCTGCTGTGCTACGATCTGTCTTGCCCTCTTCATATAATAATACTGACGCTGTGGTTCCTGTGCAGGAGCCTCTTTTGTCAGATCTATATCATCAATATCCGTTCCAGTTCTTCGTGCTTCATTCTAATAACCATGCCTTTCCTGCATCCGCGTATCTTCGCAGAACACACCTTTGCTGATTATATATTATTTTATACAAACTTGCAAGGGTCAATGAGCACGCACTACAAAGACAGAATTTTCTTCAAAATGTTATACATATCTGCTCTTGTCTCATCATCATTCGTATAAGATCTGGAAACAGCTTCTGCATTTGACTTGTAAGCTGATGCATCTTGTAGAATTGCACTTAATCTGTCCCCATGGAAGAAGTGATTTATCTACATAATATACTTCCCATATTTTTCTTTACTGTTCCATGTATATTTTCCAAGCAGCTTGTTATTCTTCTTATCATAATAGAAAGTAAGTGGATATTCTGAATAATACATCATAACTGCACGTTCTTCATAATATGTATAGATTTCCTGTCCACTCAGATCAAAAAGCTCCGGAATACCATCACCTGTAACATCCAAAAGTGCAAAAGCACTGCTGTAATCCTTCATTAGTTCAAGCTGATTCTGATAAGCCTTGGCAAACTTGTCAAAAGGTTATCCAGTGCTTTCTGTTTCTCTGTCTTATCGGGCTGCACAGAACTGATCAGATACGGTCCCGGTATATAATAATCTCCATTCAGATTCACACGATAAAACCCATTATCTGTAATTCCTGTTACAGTCACATTCACAAATCTCTCCAGATATACCACAATCGTAGAATTCAGATCAGGTGCGGCATACACAGGTGTACCTGATGTCGTATACATTTTACATCTGTCTGTGTCACTTCTAACGCATAAGCAGGTGTTGAATACAGCATACTTACCGTAATACTTTTTAAGCAAAAATGCAGCTACTGTTCTGTTCTTCTTATTCACAAATTTAAACATATCATTCCCTCTTTTCTACATTACCAGGCTTTCCTGCTGGCTGTCTTCCTTCTGATGGCTTATGAACTCAATGAACTCTAATAACGGCAGCGGTTTGGAAAAATAGAATCCTGAATATACTCTATTCCCAATTCTTCCATAGTCTCAAGCTGTTCCTTTGTTTCGATACCTTCAGATACAATATGCAGTTTCATGCCCTGAATCATATGCATGGCAGCATTCATGACAAAACGACCCTTGTGGCTTTCAAAAATATGACTTCGTCATTTCTCTATCAAACTTTACAATCTGAACCGGCATTTCCACAATATAATTCAGGTTGGACTGCCCTGTCCCAAAATCATCCAACGAAAACGTAACTCCATATGTGATTAATTTCTTCATGTTAGCCAGTAAAGTCTGCTTCATTTCCACTGTCGCTGATTCCGTGATCTCCAGATTGATAAATTTCGGATTGATGCTATGTTTCTCCATAATACGGATATATCGTTCTGCAAGTTTTTTCGTCAGAACATTGTACTGTGGACAGATTGATTTCAATGTATTCTATGCCATATTCCGCAATATTGTATTTATTAATCATCCTACATACATTTTCAAATACAATCTCACCGATTCGGTGTATCTGTCCCACTGTCTTCAGATGCCTTTATAGCGTCATATACCGGAAGCATTTTACCATCCGCATCAAACATCCGGACTAGTGCCTCGGCACTGACAAATTTTTTATTGTTGGTAGAATAAATCGGCTGGTAATATACTTCTATCCGATTGTTGTTGATTGCTTCCTCTATGGTTTTAAATAATTTATTTTCATCCAGCATCTCATTCATAACAGATTCATTGATATCAATGAATTGCCGTACAGACTGCGTTATCTTCTTTCTTCTGCAATAGCGGGTATTGCAAAAAAATCTTCAGGTTTAGGTGCAAGAAGGCAATCGTTCATAAACAGGACTTTCAAATTATCATTCTCATCATGCTGCCCTAGTTCATTGGTAGTCAGTTTTTCCACCATTGCAGTGCTAAACTCCTGCACATCATGATTCGGGATCATCATGACAATTTCATCATCCGCTGTTTTAAATACACACGCATTTTTTACATGAAGCAGCGCATTAATCAATCCCGGCATTGTCAGCTGAATATAGTCTCTGGCAAAACGATGGTCATTAATAAAAGTAAATACTGCATATGACGATTTCTCATAATAAATCTGCCGAATAAGCTGGTAGATTGCAGTCTGGTTGAACATTCCGCTTTCACGGTCCATATTGATCTCCGGATTCTCATACTGGAGATAAATGATCACAACCCCAAGGCAGCTGCCAAATCCAACTACAAGGAATTGAGGATTCAGGAACTGGATCAATGCAGAAGCAAACCATATCAACATCCACAAAAAGCATCGCACTATGCCGTCTCTTCTGAATATAACCTTTATATTTTACCAACAAATAGCAGCACGTAAGGATAATTCCCACTGTTCCCAGATAAGTCATCATCGCCGCCGGTTCCATATGTATATACAACATGAGTCTCAGAATCAAAGAAAATATCCAAAGGCAGTGCCATAATACATATACTGATAGCAAGCGCCAGAATCCCACATACAATCTCAGCCCGTCTGAAGGAGTTTTTATAAAATACAATATCAACACCTATATATATAATACTGCATAATGCAGTTGCAATCAGGCTGATCAGATAACTCTTACATATAAATTTTACAAATACTACGGGCAAGTACGCTGCATTTTCAATTACAACAATTGACACAACATCCAGAATAACACAGCAGAGTGTAATAAAATAAAACCACACAAAAGCACGCTTTGAAGATGTCTGCAGTTTTTTTCTTCGGATAATACAACAAAAATCCTATCAATAGTAGTACAATTCCACATAACTGAACTTTGATATTCATAACCCACCTGATTTACATAAAGTTATAGTCAATTTTTCCTATTTCTATGGTATCACATTTTCTTACAATTTTGTACCATCTTTTAAAAATTTATGCATAAAAAGAACGCATCCCATGTCTTGTGCATATGAATGCGTTCCCCATATTTCTATTTCAAGTCTTTAAAGTGAAATGACTTCCTGCCACTTGCATAGTCTCCTACAATCTGTCCATTACCAAACAGCTTATATTTGTATGTAACAAGCCCATCTAATCCAACCGGTCCTCTGGCATGTATCTTGCCTGTACTGATTCCAACCTCTGCTCGAATCCATATCGGAATCCATCTGCAAAGCGTGTTGAGCAATTCTGATATACCCCCGCAGAATCTACCATCCGCATAAAGTATTCTGCTGCCTTATTATCCTCTGTGATAATGCAGTCCGTATGATGTGAACCATATTTATTAATGTGCCATATTGCTTCATCTATGTTCTCAACTGTCTTTGCTGAAATAATCAGATCCAGATATTCTGTACTGAAATCCTCTTCTGTAGCCAACTCACTGCCGTATCTGTCTGCAATATCACTTGTAGCACGCAAAGATATCTTATACTCTTCAAAAGCCTTCTGTAGTGGCGGCATCAGCTTCTCCAAGGCATCCTGATGTACCAGCAGGGTTTCTACGGCATTACATGCAGCCGTATACTGTGTCTTGGCATCAATAATCACCGGGATTGCTTTCTCCAGGTCAAAATCCTTATCCACATAAATATGACAGATTCCATCTGCGTGTCCTAATACAGGAATCTTCGTGTTATTCATAATGTATTGAACAAATGCATTAGAGCCTCTGGGAATCAAAAGATCTACAGACTCATGGCATGCCAGAAGCTCTGCAATCTCATCTCTTTGTTCAGCCTGAAATAAACACCCCTGTGAAGTCCACTGGATAATGCAGCTTCATAAATTAATTCAAAAAAAGCTTGTTCGTTTCTCTGGTCTCACT
>VOFC01006984.1_pt1 | contig 23486 bp, 44 predicted proteins | sample 5384161 | NCBI WGS metagenome assembly VOFC01 (sample SAMN12384722, study PRJNA508395) | human gut metagenome | isolation source: healthy gut B | host: Homo sapiens | reverse complement strand
ACTGTTCATTCAACAATTGACTTTCCTTGCCGAAAGATTCTTTGCTGCCTGTTAATTGAGTTAACCACGTTTACAGCTGTAATCATCTGTTATCTTGGACAATTGTGCCGCTGTATCTTCTTTTATTTGCATTTGCTGTTCCAATTGATGAGAGAACTGCTCTTGTTCTGACTTTTAGTTGCCGCAAAGCTTCCTCGATGGCTTTGCGCTCATTGAGAACACGGTTATACTCCGCTTGTATCTGTACAGTCTCTTCCCGTCTTTGATACAACATATTTTTTTCGCATGTTCAATCGCCTGTTCTGCTTTGATTGTACGCTGTGCGGTTGCCTGAAATGTCTCTTTGGCTTTGCGGCCTGCTGTTCCAAAGCGGCAATTTTTCTTTGCCCTGGCGATGTCAGCACTGCGGCTTAATAGCCCTGCACTGCGTGCTTGGGAACCTCCGGTCATGGAACCGCCCGCATTTACTACTTGTCCGTCTAATGTCAAATACGAAAACGATAATGACACCGTTTGGCAATCTGAGTGGCGGCATCGTAAATCCCTCGCTACTACGATACGCCCCAGCAAAAGACTGCAATACGCTGCGATATTGTGCATCACATTGGCATAAATCTTCCGCAATACCAATGAATCCTTCACAGGAATCCAATCGATTCAGTCAACTTATTTGCTTTTTATGGTAGACATAGGCAAAAATGTCGCTCGGCCTTTTCTTTCTGTTTTAAAAAGAGAATTGCCTGTTTGGCGTCTTGTTCATTTCCAACTACTATATGCTGCATCGAAGCGCCCAACGCGGTTTCTAAAGCAACGGCATATTGTTTCCGAACTTCTATCAAACGAGACACAGGACCGTGTATCCCGTTTAAATGACCATTTGCAGCTTGATTCATAACCGCCTTAACGGAATGATGAAAACCTTCCAAACTGCTTTCCAAGTTCTCTAAAAATTTGATTTTTCTACTCTGCTCATTGATGTCCAGCATAATACGGTCGGCAATTTGTTTTTTCCTGTTCCAGTTGTTTGCGGCAATCTTGATAATGCTGTTGGCAGGTTTCAATCTCTTGCGCCATAGATTCTAGCTGTGCTTTCGCATCGGCTACCATATGGTGGTAATCATGTTCTTCCGATTTTAACTTCTCTATTTGCGCTTGATAAGCATTTGCTTGCTGTACATACGTATTTTGTCTTTCTTCCGCCTGACTCATTTCCGAATCTGCAACCATTTGCTGCAATTTTATCTCTGAGTTTTGTTCCGTTAAATTATGTAACTTTTGCGTTGCCTGTGCAATTTCAGAATCCGATTGATTCATATCGTTTCTGATTGATTCCAACTTTTCTATATAAGATTGCTGTTCTCTATGATTGTTTAAGCATAGTTCCTCAGTTTCTTTTAGTCTATCTTTTTTTTATAATCAACTCTTGTTCTGATGATTGATGTGATAAAGAAGCCAAATCCAACTCTTTTTGATACGCTCAATACTTTGATTGTTATGAAGCATATCATTTTCTAAAACGGATATTTCGCCTTCTTTGCGTGCTGCAAGTGCTTCTGCCTGTGATGTTTTGGTACGTATTTCATCCATTTGTACCGTATAACTGTTAGCACGATTAAAACTCATCTCAATTTCGCGGCTGATTTCTTCCAGCTGGGCAGAAACTTGTTCTTCCTGATTTCGCGCGATTGCAGTTTTTTCTTCCTGTTCACGCAATACATTACCGGAACGCTCCAGTGTATTGAGCCAAAGACCAATTTCAAGATTGCGTTTTTCTTCATAAAATTCCAGATAGCTCTTAGCTTTTTCCGATTGTATGCGCAGAGGTTCCACCCTGTCTTCCAATTCAGAAACAATGTCATGCAGACGAACCAAGTTTTCTTCCGCCTGAAATAATTTTCTCTCGGATTCCTCTTTGCGATAACGGTATCTGGAGATACCTGCCGCCTCTTCAAAAATTTCGCGGCGCTCCTCCGAACGGGCAGATACAATGCTGTCGATTTTGCCTTTGTCCGATGACGGAATAACCGTCACGTCCAAGACCGGTATCCATAAACAGTTCGTGAATATCTTTTAGTCGGACAGTCGCATTATTGATTAAATATTCACCATCGCCGGAACGATAATAACGGCGTGTAATGGAAACCAAATCTCCGTCAAAGGGAAGTTCACGATTTTGATTTTCAATGGTCATGGTAACTTCCGCATAACCGTGGGCTTTACGGCTTGTTGTTCCGCTGAACACAATATCTTCCATTTTGGAACAACGCAGATTTTTGGTAGATTGTTCGCCCAAAAACCCAACGGATTGCGTCACTGATATTACTCTTGCCGCTTCCGTTTGGACCAACCACAGCAGTAAATCCATGATGAAAAGTTAATTTTGTGCGGTCGGGGAACGTTTTAAATCCGTGAATTTCTAATGACTTTAACCGCAAACTTCCACTCCTTTCTGTTCCTTATCTGCATATGCTAATAAAAAACGATTTCTCTGTATCGTCTCTTTTGTTTTTATCTCTATATGATAACCCATAGAAGTAAAAATTGCAAATTACTCTTTTTTTGCCCTACTGCTTTGGAATAATCCTTTGGATGGATAAAAAGTTCAATCTTTTTTCCTATTACGAAAGAATGCTCCAAATCTTGCAAAATAGCATTGCGATATCTTCTGCTTTCACAAAGTTCTCTCAATGCAGGATGCCAAGGTCCTGCCAAACGGTCTCGCTCCAATTCGGGAGAACTGTGCAGTCCCAAACGAATGACCCTAATTTGTTCTTGTTCAAAAAATGCAAGCAGTTCACTGCATAGGTCAATTGTTTCTTCTAAAGATAACGTATCATACTTTCCACTCTCATACAGCTGTCCCAAATAAGTATGCCTCATGATTACAGTAGGATAAATGCGCACCGTATCCGGTTTTACACTTAGCGATTTCAATCGCTGTTTGTTTTGCACCTTGCACCGTATCCCCATATAATCCCGTCATCATTTGAAGACCAAGTTCAAAACCAAAGGTTTTGATAAGAGCAAGCCTCTCTCACTTGCCGTGCCGTATGTCCGCGCTGATTGACAGTTAACACGGTATCCAGCATACTTTGCGCTCCCAATTCAATGGCTGTTACCCCGTATTGCTTCAGACACTGCAATACAGATGCATCAATTGCATCAGGACGAGTAGAAATACGGATTCCCTTTATGGTTCCTCCTGTTACAAACGGCTGTGCCGCCTCTAACAGTGAAACCATATAATCATGGTCCAGCGCTGTAAAACTACCGCCAAAAAACAAAGCTCCAGCTGCATGGTTTCATGACTTTATGGTTAACAGCTGCTTGTATTGCATCTGTAACATCTTTAGGAGCAGGTTGTTCTTGTATTCCCGTAATGCTGACTTGATTACAAAAGCTGCATTGATGAGGACATCCATTGTGCGGAACAAAGATTGCAATATTCCCGTGTTTAATATCCCATCAGCTCCAATGCTTCTCTGGCAGCCTGTTGTTCCGCATCTTTTTTGCTTCTTCCTCCACCCTTGCCAATTACATTCTGGTTTAGGTGGACTTCAACAGTGAAGTGTTTATTGTGGTCAGGGCCACTTTCACCTGTTAATACATACGTTAAGTGCTCCTCAGGGTTTTGCTGAATAATTTCCTGGAGCATTGTTTTATAATCTTTAAATGGTTTTGGCTTTGGCGTTTGAATGGCAGGTTCAATAAAACGCAAAATAAAAGAGCGCGCTTGTTCCATACCGCCGTCCATATAAATGGCCGCAATGATTGCTTCAAAAGCATCTGCCAAAATAGAAGGACGGGTATCTCCGCCTGTATTTTTTTCTCCATTGCTCAATAATAAATGATTTCCTACACCAATTTGAGTAGCAAATCCGCACAGCGCTTTTTCGCAGACCAGTGATGCGCGTGTTTTGGTTAAATCACCTTCCGGCATATTTGGACAGTGCTTGAACAGATAATCTGCCACAACAACACCCAAAACAGAGTCACCCAAAAATTCCAAACGCTCGTTGCTTGGGCCTGCTTTTTGTTTTCATTTGCATAAGACGAGTGTGTTAATGCAGTTTTCAAATACTTTTTATCTTTAAAATGATAGCCGATTTTATCCTCAAGTTCTTGCAGCATGAAAACCTTACCTTTCCTATTTTTTAATGGTATATCCCATCATGTAACATTTATGAGTTTTCTTTTTGTTTGATAATCTGAAATGCTGTCGGCAATCAAACCAACCACATTGGATTCCACATATTGTTTGGTCAAACGAATTGCACTTTTAAATGTTCTTGCGTCCGCACTGCCGTGTGCTTTAAATACAGGTTTTGCCGCACCTAAAATAGGCGCGCCTCCAACTTCTGTATAATCAAACATCTTTTTCAATTCTTTCATATCTTTTAACACAACGGAGGCTGCCAGTTTGTTTTTGTACTCTTTGTGAAAATACCTTTTATTTTACTCATGAGCACCATAGCAACGCCTTCATATACTTTTTAGAATCATATTCCCTGTAAATCCGTCTGCAACTACAACGTCGGCAGCATCCACAGGCAATGCTCTGCCTTCCACATTACCCACAAAGTTTAATTTTGACGCTTTCAACATCTGATAGGCGTCTACTTGTACTTGAGTGCCTTTGTTTTCTTCGCCGCCAATATTCGCAAGTCCAACACGCGGATTATGTAAATGCATTACTTTTTCCATATAAATGCTGCCCATTACACCAAATTGCTGCAACATTTCGGGACGGCATTCATTATTTGCACCTGCATCCAAAAAGCATAAAATGTCCTTTGCTTTTAGGCATAATCGGCGCAAACGCAACACGTTTAATTCCTTTGATTCTTTTCACCAACAAGGTAGCTCCTACAACCAAAGCACCGCTGTTGCCGGCTGAAATAAATGCGTCTCCGTTTCCCGCAACCAATTGGCGGCATCCTTCTGCCATGGAAGAATCGGATTTTCCTTTTGTAATCTCCGTAGGCTCATCTTCCATGGTAATGACACCGGGCGCATGAACAATTTCCATACGATTTAATGAAATATTATTTTCTTTGGCAACACGACGAATCTCATCCTGATCTCCTGTCAACAAAATATCAATATCAAAATCTGTTACAGCTTCGGCGCATGCCTTTAAAATTTCAAAGGCGCATTGTCCCCGCCAAATGCATCTACGATTATTTTCATGTTTTCGCACACCCTTTACTTCAATTCACACATATTGTTCCAACAGATTCAGTGAACGCTGTGCTAAGGCAGCGTAACGCTCTTTTTTTCTTTGATATGCTCACTCAGTGCAGGCAGCACACCAAAAATTTGCCCCCATGGGCTGAAAGTTTTGGAAACACTGTTCGCCACGTGGTCGCTTAAAGCCCCCATCATGGTTTCTTTCGGTAAAATCAACGCAGATGCCCCATGTTTTCGGTTTACCGCGTTGATGCCCGCCAAAATGCCCGATGAGGCGGATTCCATGTATCCTTCTACCCCTGTAATTTGTCCTGCAAAGAATAAATTGGGATTTTGTTTGAAACTGAAATCCTGATTCAACACTTGAGGCGCATTCAAAAATGTGTTGCGGTGCATCACACCGTAACGCATAAATTCGGCATGCTGCAAACCCGGAATCATAGAAAATACACGCTTTTGTTCGCCAAATTTTAAATTGGTCTGAAAACCAACCAAATTATAAAGCGTACCTTCTCTATTTTCCCTTCGCAGCTGCACTACAGCCCAAGGACGATGACCTGTTTTCGGATTGATTAAGCCAACCGGCTTCAAAGGGCCGTAGCGCATGGTATCTTTTTCCGCGCTGAGCCAAAACTTCGATTGGCATACACCCTTCATATACTTTTGGATTGGCAACATCAAAGTCGTGCACAGGAGCACGTTCTGCCAATACCAGTGCATCATAAAACGCCTCGTATTCCTCTTTGTTCATGGGACAGTTGATATAGGCATCATCTCCGCCTTTATCATAACGGGACGCAGTAAAACAATCTTCCATAGAAAGACTTTCCGCTGTTACAATCGGCGCGGCGGCATCATAAAAACTAAGGCTGTCTCCGCAAAGAGACACAATTTGTTCTGCCAATGTATCCGATGTCAGCGGACCGGTTGCAATCACAGTAATGCCTTCTTTTGGAATCTCTGTGACTTCTTCAGATACCACCTTTATCAAAGGATTGCTTTTGATTTTTCTGTAACCATCTGAGAAAAACGGTCGCGGTCTACTGCCAATGCCCCACCAGCAGGTACACGGCATTGATCCGCACATTCCATCAGCAGAGAATGAAACCTACGCATTTCTTCTTTCAACAAACCCGCAGCGCTTTCCCACACGATCTGCTTTGAAAGAATTGGAACAAATCAACTCAGCAAACTGTTCACTGGAATGAGCAGGAGAATATTTTTCGGTTTCATTTCATATAGCATAACTGCCTCTCCTTTTGATGCAATCTGCCATGCAGCTTCACATCCCGCTAATCCTGCTCCTATGACTGTAATGCTCATTCTTCCTCCACTTTTTCGTACCCACAATCCGGTGTAATACAGTATAATTTTGGTTTTTTACCTTTTTTCTTCAGCAAGGTTTTTCCGCACTGCGGACATTTTTCCATAGAAGGTTCGTCCCAGGAAACAAAGTCACAGTTTGGATACTCTTTGCAGCCATAAAATACACGGCCTTTTTTTGGTCTTTTTTCACAATGACGCGGCCGCCGCATTTTGGGCATTCCGCGCCTGTTTCATTGATAATCTTTTTGATATTCTTGCATTCGGGATAACCGGGACATGCAATGAATTTGCCGTAGCGACCTGTTTTTACCACCATTTGACGACCGCACAATTCGCATATAATATCTGTTTTATCTTCTTCCAACTGAATTTTCACGCCGTCCATGGCCTCTTTGGCTTTTTTCAGCGTATCAGAAAATTCATCATAGAAGGTATGCAGCTGCTGTGTCCACTCTTCCTTGCCATGCTCTACTTCATCCAGTTCGCTTTCTACTTGTGCGGTAAATTTAATGTTCACAATTTTCGGAAAATGTTCTTTCATCAGTTTTGTAATCACTTCCCCAAGCTCCGTTGGCTTTAGGGTTTTATTTTCTCTTGTGACATATTCTCTTGCCGTAATGGTAGAAATAGTAGTTGCATAAGTGGAAGGACGTCCGATTCCGTTTTCTTCCAGAGCCTTAATCAAAGAAGCTTCCGTATAACGCGGAGGCGGCTGTGTAAAGTGCTGGTTTCCAACCAATTCTTTGCATTTCAAAGGCATACCATTTTTCCAAGACAGGCAATGCGCCTTTTGCCTCTTCCTCTTCATCTTTGCCTTCCTCATATAATACGGTATAACCGTCAAATGTAACCGTATAACCGGAAGCTTTGAAAATATAATTTTTTTGCCTGAATATCTGCCTGAGTTGTACTTTGAAGACAATTTGACATTTGGCAGGCAATAAAGCGCTCCCAAATCAATTTGTACAGTTTATATTGGTCTGACGTTAAACTGTCTTTTTACCTGGTCGGGAGATAAGTTGGGCATCGTCGGACGAATGGCTTCGTGTCCGTCTTGTGCGTTTGCTTTACTTTAAATTTACGTGGGGTATCAGGCAAATACTTTTACCCCAACGCTCTAAAAATATAATCGGCAGCTTCTTTGACTGCATCTTCGGAAATACGCAAGGAGTCGGTTCTCATATACGTAATCAAACCGACTGCACCCATGTCAGCTACTTCAACACCTTCATACAGTTCCTGCGCTACTTTCATGGTTCTTCTGGCCTGAAAACCCAGTTTACGAGAGGCTTCCTGCTGTAATGTAGAAGTGATAAACGGAGGCGCGGGAGATTTTCTCCTGGTACCTTTTTTTCACTTTTACCACTTGATATTCCGCATCTTCCAGCTCTGCCAGAATTTTATCTGCTTGTTCCTTGTTGGAAATTTTGATTTTTCCGTCAACATCTCCGTAAAAAAAGCGGGGAATGCTTTTCTTGAGCCTTTTGGAATAAATTTTGCATCCAAGGTCCAGTATTCTTCCGGCACAAATTTGCGGATTTCGTTTTTCACGGTCTACAATAATGCGAACCGCTACTGATTGTACACGTCCACCGGAAAGTCCTCGTCTGATTTTTGAGATAAAAACGGACTTAATTTATAACCCACCAAACGGTCTAAAATACGGCGTGCCTGCTGTGCATTTACCAAATCCATATCAATGGCACGCGGATGCTCAATTCCATTGGTAACCGCCGTCTTTGTAATTTCGTTAAAGGTAACGCGGTTATGATCTTCCATCCAGTCCCAATAAATAAGCCAAATGCCACGAAATGGCTTCTCCTTCGCGGTCCGGGTCAGTTGCAAGAAAAATTTCATCACTTTTATCGGCAGCTTCTTTCAACTCTTCCACCAATTTTTTTTTTGCCTTTGATGACTTCGTATTTGGGTTTAAAATCTTTTTTTAACATCTACACTTAATCGGTTTTCAGGCAAATCGCGCACATGACCCATTGAGGCCACGACATCAAAGTCTGAACCGAGATATTTCTTAATTGTTTTTGCTTTTTGCAGGGGGGATTCCACTATTACTAGTTTAGACATTGTCTAACCACCTTTGCTCACGTACTTTTCAATCTCAAATTTATCGTTTGTTCGATTACTGTCTGATGAAACATATTCTCAATAAAAGCGATAAATTCCAGAAAAATTAAACTTGTCCGGGCAGACTATAACGTCTGCCAGAGTGAGAAAAAATTGCATCACATAATTCTAATTCTGTAACGGCGATTAAAATTCTTTGCGCCGATAATCCTGTTAACACTTCTAATTGTTCTATATGCAGGTTCATTGGATAATTTACTGAGCAGCAATGCTCCGTCTTGAGAAAAGCTGTTCCTTTAACTCTCTATGCTTTTCTGTCGTTTTTTTTCATCAACTGCTTTGACAGGTCTAGGTTCCTGATAACGCAGTTGTTCTTCTTTCTTTGTAACTGAGATTCTATTTTGAATTGCTCAAGTTGAAGCAGATACGTATTTGTATATTCTTCTAAAAATATCCTGTGCTTTTGTCACAGGTTTTGCACCTGCTTTGATTAAATTATTAACACCTTCTGAAACAGGATTATAAATTCCGCAAGGAACCGCAAATACATCACGATTCTGTTCCAAAGCGGTTCTGGCTGTAATCAGAGAACCACTGCGTTCTGCCGCTTCCACTACCAGTACACCAACGGATAAGCCGGAAATAATACGATTTCGGATAGGAAAATGATGCTTAAATGCAGGTTTGGTTATAGGAAATTCCGAAATAATCGCTCCATGTTCGGCAATGGACCGTCTCATAGCTTCATTTTCCATCAAATACGGATATTCTATTCCACATCCCAAAACACATACGGAACTACCATTGCCTTGCAACGCACCTTGATGTGCTGCCGTATCAATTCCTTTGGCTCCTCCACTAACAATCACCATGCCGGCTTGGGCCAGCTGCATGCTTAGGTCATAAGTAATTTGTTTGCCCGTAGTTGTTGCATTTCGGTACCAACCACCGCTAAAGCAGGCTGTTCATCCAAATTTGGCAAGGTACCCTTAACATACAACATGCAAGGCGGATTATCAATTTGGTAAAGTCTTTGAGGATACGCTTTACAAGCGGGAGTAATGGTTTGAATTCCTTTTTGACTCACTGGAATCAATTAGTATTTTTACCATCTTCCAATGTATTTTGCGACAATTGTTTGAGTTCTTTTGGGGTAAATAATCCCATCGAATGCCATTGGGTTGGTCCGGCATCGTAAAATGATGGTATATCCGGAAAATAGGATAATATCCGTTTTGGTTTAAAAACTGCCTTCTCCTAAGGATAATTGCAGCCACGCCCAGTAAGCTTTACTATCTTCTGTCATACGGATTCCTCTAACTGCATGTCAATTCTTCCGCGCATCATTTCCCACATTAAAATTGCGGCAGAACTTGCTGCGTTTAACGATTCTGCACGCCCCATCATAGGAATGGTAACGCAAGCGTCACAAGCGTCGATTGCGGCCTGACTCAAGCCGTTTCCTTCATTACCAATCAGCATCACTGTGGGTTTTGAAAAATCTGTTTCCAAAACGCTTTGCGCCTGTTCAGAAGGAACTGCCGCAAACACAGCAAATGTTTTTCTTTTTAGCTCTTTAATTGCAAAGGACGTATCTTTTTCTATATAAAACGGTAAGCGAAAAATTGCACCCATACTGGAGCGCAATGCTTTGGGGCTGTAAATATCACAGCAATCTCCCAAAAACAACACACCACTGACTCCCAGTGCTTCTGCTGTACGCAAAACAGAGCCCAAATTCGCAGGATCTTGTATTTGTTCTAACGCAATGTACGTTCCCAATGCCTTCATATCCATCATGCTGTGATGCTGCTCCGGAATTCTGCATACACAGAATACACCTTGATTGTGCTTTGTGGCAGAAAGTGCGTCGGCCACATGTTCTTCTATCAAACGATATTAACGGCATTCCTGTATGATTTGAGTGATATAATCGTTGTATTTTGTTTGAGCAGTCCCAGTAAAGTATGCGGAGACAATTTCAATATTGCTCAGTGCGGCATCTCTGCACAGTCTTGCTCCTTCTACCACAAACATACCTTTTTTCACGGCGAAACGATGCTGAATCCACTAATTTTGCAGCCAATTTGATTTCTTCATTTTACGACTTTTGATGATTTCCAACATAACATAAAATCTCCGTGTAACCAAAATTTGCGCCCGAGGGAATCCCCCGAGCGCAACTATAGCTTTTTATAGGGCAGATTTTGCTGTTTCTACCAAAGCGGCAAAAGCAGCAGGGTCTGCAATCGCAATCTCAGCAAGCATTTTGCGGTTTAGGCCAACGTTAGCTTTTTTCAAGCCATTCATAAATGTAGAATAGTTCATGCCGTTCAATTGAGCAGCAGCAGAAATACGAGTAATCCATAGACGACGGAAATCTCTTTTCTTTGTTTACGGCCAATATATGCATAATTACCGGACTTCATAACGGCTTGTTTTGCCATTTTAAAGTGTTTGCTTTTAGCGCCCCAATATCCTTTTTGCCAGTTTTAATACTTTTTTTCTTCTTTTGCGTGTTGCCAACGCACCTTTAATACGTGCCATTATCTATATACCTCCAATATTCGGTCAATTATCGTGTTTCCATCTCTTTTATAAAAAGAACGCCTATTATTTGTAAGGAATCATTCTCTTTACTGCTGCTACATTTGTTTTATCTGTTACAGCGGTTTGTCTTAGACCTCTTTTACGTTTTGTTGTTTTCTTGTTCAAAATGTGAGATTTGTTTGCGTGTGCACGGATAACCTTTCCGTTCTTGGATAATTTAAAACGCTTTTTAGCGCCGGAATGTGTTTTTAATCTTAGGCATGAGTTTATCCTCCTTAATTGTTTAACATCACTTTGTAGGTTTGGTTGCAAGAAACATTAGCATATTGCGGCCTTCCAATTTCGCCGGCTTTTCAACATTTGCATGCTCGGAAAGCGCCTCTGCAAAGCGATTCATAATGTCATATCCGTGTTCCGGATGACCCATTTCTCTTCCGCGGAAGCGAATAGAAACCTTTACTTTATCGCCGCCTTTTAAAAAGCGCATTGCATGGCTTACTTTTGTGTTAAAGTCGTGCGTGTCAATATTTAAAGAAAGTCTGATTTCTTTAATGTCAACCACGTGCTGATTCTTTCTTGCTTCTTTTTCGCGCTTGGTTTGTTCAAACTTATATTTGCCGTAGTCAATAATTTTGCATACAGGCGGTGTAGCCTGAGGGGCAATTTTTACAAGATCAAATCTTTTTCTGCTGCCAAATCAAAGGCTTTTTGCCGCAGGCATAATACCAAGCTGGCTGCCGTCAGAATCAATTACACGGACTTCTTTGTCACGAATTTCTTCGTTAATCTGTAGCTCTTTACTGCTAATGGTTACACACCTCCAAAAATACGTTGTGATTGTTATCGTTTACAAAATAAAAACGCGGACAGAATCTTCCGTCCGCGCATCAATAAACATACTTATCCCATCGTCAAAATGAGAGATAGTGAATATTGACCCGTGTCGGACGATACCCCACAGGTGAGAGCACATGTGCTCCGCTTTGTTTTTACTCAGTTATTTTAACAGGTTACGTTCTATTTGTCAAGAGAAAATTCACGTTTCCATTCTCCCGTTACTTCTTGATTGAGATGGAACGAATATAACATACATTCTTTTTACAGGCTTTCCGCAGCATTGCTCCATTGCGTATACCTACAGTTCCAATTGCAGTCGGTAACGTTCCCACAGTTCTTTTGCATGTTTCACCCGGTCTGTTTTAAAGTCCACAATCACCAATGCACCGTCTTCTTCAAATACGCAGTCAACCGCACCCTGCAAAACAGCAGTTTCTGTTTTTAAGTGTTCCGGCAGATGTGTTTCCACAACTGATAATGGCAGTTCCACCATAAAGCGTTTTTCTCTTTTCCAAAGAGGTGGATGCCAGCATGCGTTTCCCCAATGGACTTTGAAAAAATGATTGTGCTTTTGATAAATCAACTGCTTGTGCCTGCTGCGATGTTAAATATCCTTGTTTTACGATTCTGTCGCATTCTGCCTGCGCATCATGGCTTGCAGCTTCATAATCCGCAAACTGCATAAATTCGTGCAGCGCTGTTCCCCGTTCTGCAGGCGTTAATCCAAAACTGCTCATAAAACGCGGCCGCGAAAGCGTGTTCTTCACTTTAGAAATCTTACCTGCCAATTCGGATGCTGTTACTTTTGCAGGTAATTGCGTCAGCATCTTTCGTTGATACTGAAACTCTATTTTTCTTGTAAAGATTGAAGCAGGTTCCTATTTACGGGAGCTTCCTGTTTTTCTTCCGTTTCTTCTATGACAGGTTCCTGTTTCGGAGGCAGTACCACATGCATGCTCCAAGGCTGTGAAGAATTGCGCAAAATGATGCTGTCGTCTGCCATAGCACGTTCCCGTAACTGATGACCGTCCGTATGGCTCAACGCACAGGATAAAATCCAATCTGAAAAACTGGAAGCTCGATTCACCACAAATGGCTCTTGCTTTCTCTCTCCATAGCTGGGCGGCTAATTTTGTAAGAGTGCGGTCTAAATTTTTTTACGGTAGACAGCATAATCAATTTTTCTTTTGCCCTGGTCATTGCCACATATAAAACACGCATCTCTTCAGACAGCTTTTCCCTGTTCATTTCTAACGCTATGGCTTCTCTGGGCAACGTGGTATATCTGCAATTGGTTTCCAAATCGCGTAGTTTTACGCCCAGACCCAAACGGGGATGCAGCAAAGCATCCTTTTGCTCCCTGTTAAACGGATTGGAGCAGCGGGCTAAAATGCAAATAGGAAATTCCAAACCTTTGGAGCGATGAATGCTCATGATTTTTACCGCGTCAGCTCCTTCGGACATAACAGAAGCCGCAGGTAAATCGGCATCCTGTTTCTGCAAACGGTCAATGTAACGGATAAACCCGGATAACCCGTGATAACCTGCCTGTTCAAACTGTTTGGCATATTCCATTAACATCTGTAAATTGGCCAATCTGCTTTCCCCATGGGTCATGGTTTGTACCATATTCAGATATCCGCTTTTTTGGTAAATATAGTTTAACAAACGGTCGGCAGGCATGGTTGCCGCCATGGTACGGTACTGCTCCAAATCCTCTAAAAATGCAGCCGCCTGCCGGTTTTGGTTACCAAAAGATTTACACGCCAAATATAACGGCTGTTTTCTTTCATTCCCACGCATTTGCGCCATATCGTCCACCGTAAATCCGTAAATAGGACTCATCAAAACAGAGGCAAACGAAATGTCCTGCAAAGGATTATCAATCACTCGCAGCAGCGACAGCATGACCGCTACTTCCACGGTACGAAAAAAACCATTGTGGGTATCTGCCCACGCAGGAACACCGTATTTTTCCAACTCTTTTTGCATAATCGGGGCATGTTTGTTTGCACTGCGCAGAAGAATACAAAAATCTCCATACTTTACAGGCCTTTGTTTCCCGTTTTCTGTTACAAGAAAGGATTCCTTCACCATTTTTTGTATGGTATTTGCAATATGACGGCTTTCCAGCACGGTCGTTGTTTCATCTTCCGTTTCGTCCTGAACCGCCGCTAAATCGATAATATCCAATTGGGTCTGACACTTATCATATTCCGGATACTGCGCCCCTGGTACCAACAATTCTTTTCCTTCGTACGCAACGTCGCCTGCCTGGGGCGACATAATTTGCGAAAATATAAAATTAATGGTATCCGTTACTGTTTCACGGGAACGGAAGTTTTTATCAAAAATCAAATACGCGGGATATTGATTCAGCTCCCTTTGATATTCGGGAAAGCTGTGTCTGCGTTCTAAAAAGATACTTGGCATGGCTTGACGAAAACTATAGATGCTCTGCTTTACATCGCCCACCATAAATAAATTTTTCTCATCCTGAGAAATTGCCCGAAACAGCATGTCCTGCGCTTCGTTGGTATCCTGGTATTCGTCCACCATCACTTCATCAAACCGTTGAGATAACTTCTCCGCTTCTTCCGTGCGGACAAAACCATTTTCTGTCTCTTTGATGAGCAATTCCAACGCCCAGTGTTCCAAATCACTAAAGTCCGCCGCTTTGCGTTCTGTCTTTAAACGCCGCAATTCTTCTGAAAATTCCTTGGTAATCGCAAAGAGTTTTTGTACCATAGGTGACAAGCGAGACAAGTCGTCCTTTTGTCTCCCTGTTCTGTGGCACAGAATAATTTTGCTATCTTTTTATCAACGGTTTCTTTGACCTGCTTGCGGCAGTCACTGATGCGTATTTTCAGTTCATCTTCACTGTATCCCCGCAGTGACGGCAATCGTACAAAGGTCACATTCTCTGCCGCTTTTGCCGCTTCGTCCCACGCTCCATGTTCCAGCATCTTTCAGATGGTTCAATTCCGCCAAATCGCTTTGATACGTATTTTCATACGTTTCTAATAGTTTGGCGTCCTGTTTCATCAACTCCAGCGCATGTTTTGTAAGGGTAATACAGTAATGTACCGCTTCCTGTGCATAGAAAAGCAAAGTTTGTCCCCAAGGAGTATCAGCAACCTGTTCGATATGTTGATACATAGCCGCTTTTTCATCCAACCATTTTTGAGGGAAAGGATGGGAACGGGTAAACTCATATAAGGCTTCCACCGTTTGTATGATTCGGCTGTCATCACGGTCGGAACTGAACGCTTCTACCAAGTCGGCAAACGCTTGGTCCTGCTGTTCATAATTCCGTTCCAGCACATTTGTAATGGCGGTTTGCTTTAATAATGTAAGCTCACTGCTGTCTACAATGCGCAATTCCGGAGACAGATTGAGTTTATAAAAGTTTTCTTTGATTAATTCATTACAAAAAACTATGTATGGTACTGATTTGGGCACGTCCCAGTAACAATTGCTGCCGCTGTAAATTACGATTTGTAGGGTCTTGCGCCAACAATTCCGAAATTCTTGCAGCAATACGGTCCTTCATCTCTGCTGCTGCTGCTTTTTGTAAACGTTACTACAAGCAGCCTGTCCGCGTCACTGGGATGAACAGGGTCAGTCAACCGTTCTATCACACGCTGAACCAATACCGCCGTTTTACCTGACCCTGCCGCCGCAGATACCAGCAAAGTACCGTCGCGGGCATCAATTGCATTTTTTGTTCCTGTGTCCATGCTCGGTTCACCCGTTTTCTCCTCCTTTCTGTTTCAATTGCTCCAATACCTCTTCTTTTTTATGACAAAATTGCGGATTACCGCCATCCTCTTTTTTTCATGTTGCCAAACTGCAAAGTAAGGACAGTATAAACAGCCGTCATAAGCTCCCTGCAAAGGATTCGCCTGCACATTTCCCTGCTGTAAATTTTGAGCCATATTGCCAATAAGCGATTCAATGTGATTTAGCACGCGCTGCATTTCATCAGCATTAAGTAAGGATTCCTGCGATTTCGGCACACCGTCCTTCAATGCAACAGGGATATAAATGCCCTGTGCATGTTCTTCCATACCGCAAATTACAGAAGTATCATTGACTACAACGCCGTTCATGCGAAGCTGTTTATTGATTTCCTTTTCCACTGCGTCAGGTTTTGCTGACCGCGAGATAGAAATAATCGGTCGTGAAGCAGGCATATACAGTACACCTGCCGGCTGATATTGTCCGTTTTGAATCAAGGCGGCAAGATAAATAAGCATTTGCATGTTAATACCATGCAGAATATCTCCTATTTTAAATTCTTTTTTTTCCTGTTTTATAGTCCACAACACGCACATATTGCACGCCGTCTTGCTCCATGACGTCCGTACGGTCAATTTTACCCTCCACTTGAACCACTGTGCCATCCTCCAAAGAGATGGTCAAAGGAGAGAAATCGCCTCCGTTTTCCTTTAAAGATAACTCATGACCAATGGGCTGAAACTTGCTCTGGGAAAGTTCTTTTGCAATATGGTGAATGACAACATGGGCAGAATCTGCAATGCGCCGAAATACAAACTGAAACCGCTGGGTTTTATCCTCACTTCCGCCTAATTTCATATTGACATATACAGCAATATATTCTTGAATTGCCTGAATCAATGTTTCTTTCGACATCGCAGCAATTTCTTCTGCGCAATACGCTTGAAATATCTGCTGTAAAAGATAATGGATTAAACTGCCATATTCCAGCTGATCCATTTCTGCAGGTCTGCGTTCTTTTAGATTCAGCCCATAACGACAAAAAAATATTGGAACGGACACAAATGATATTGTTCAATTTGTGTAGCGGAAACAGACATTTGATTTTGAAACAACTGTTTTGCGTACTCAGGCTGCATAAAACGATGCACATTTTTCGTATATGCACGGTCCAAAGCCTCCATGCGCTCGGCATATCCGTCTTTGTCCTCAAATACTGCTTTTAAAGTGGATTTCAGCTGCGTTTGATTGCGATATTCTTTTTGCGGCCATAGTAAACGCTGACTCTTTGGAACATGCAAAATAGGCTTTTTCTATTTGTTGTTCCGTTTGCATCTCTAATAGCGGAAACACGCCTTTTACTTCACTTACAATGGCAGAAGGAGCCTTTGCTTCTCCCGTAAGTCCTGCACGATGCCAAGTGACATATAATCTATGAGAAGCACTGGTAAGTGCCGCATACGCTAAATGCTGTTCTTCTATGGCGGCCTCTTGAGCAGTATCGCTCAAAGGCAATCCCAATTGAATCAAAGATTGCCGTTCCAAATCACTGAATACGCCTCTGCTGCTCGGTACAGCAGGAAATTCACCTTTGTACTGTACCAATGACAAATACAACTTTTGGTTGTGCAGGGCGCATACGGTCTGCGGTACCTACAGTCACATGGTCAAGACTTTGCGGAATACCTACAACATCATAAGATAAAAATCATCAGGCGCAGCAATTCAGCAAACCGCTGTACCGTTAATGCTTCATGTTCCAATCCCGACGCGCATTGATCCAGAATATCCATTAAAATATTCCATAACTGGGTTTGTTGTTCCGCTGTATCCAGTCGTCCCATTTGTTCCAGTTGATTGGATAAATTTTTGCAAAGAAGACGGAACATCCAGCTCTTCTAAAAATTGGTACAGTGCTTTTGCATATATCAACCGTCCCCATCTTTCAACCGTTTTTTGCAGACGCACCAACGGTTTTACTGCTCTCACGCAATTGATTCAGTTCTTCCAACCGTTTTTCCTGCTGTTCTGTCTGTCGTTCTACAAAGCCGTCTACATTGGCAGTCCATTCCTTCAGCCATTTTTTCCTGAAAGATTCCATAAAAACGTATAGTTTTCCAACAAAGAAATTTCATACGGAGTAAGCCCGGCCAATCCTGTTTTTAAATATACAAACATATCGTCCGAAGAAAAATTGCTTTTTAATATTTGCAGTGCATACAGCACCAAACACATCAAAGGTTCCGCATAAACAGAACGTGGCGTATCCATAAAATACGGCACCTCATATTGTTCCAACGCAACATCCAGTACGCCGCGGTAATGGTCTAAACTTCTGGCAATGATAGCAAAATCTTGATATTGATATCCCTCATTCATCATCAAATGTCGAATGGTTGCACCGATATACGCAGCTTCATGATATACGGTTTCTCCGCTGTATAACGTAATCACATCCGGTACATTGGAAAGCGGTTCTTTCTCCACACGAAAGATTTGATGTTCCAAATGCTTTAAATCTTCCGTTGCAAAGCGAATTCCTGGTTCCAGCACAATAGGTGCAGATACTTGTACGTGATGTTGTCTTGCCATTCGCATCAGCACATTTGCTGTATGGCGTACACGAGCAAACACCTCCGCTCCCATTTGATTATCTAAAGTGTCACACGAAAGAGATACTGTTACCTCACATGCTTGAGACAACATGAGTTCGATTAAGTCAAATTCCTGCTGCGTAAACCCCTCAAAAGAGTCAATATAAATATGGTAACCCTCAAAAAAACGATGTTCCGTAAACGTATGTTTCAAACGTTGAAGGTCGTCTAATGGGTCTAAATAGCTTTGCGCTACCAAAGCATCATATGCGGATAAAATCAGACCAACTTCCTTCAATTTTTGTTTCAGCTTTTTATCTTCTGTTTGCTGTGCCATTTCCAGCAATACAGCAGGCGCTATTGCACACATTTTTAATTCGGCAGACACAGAGAGCATCAGGGGAATCAATTCTTCCACGCGTGTTACATAAAACTCCAGCTCGGCTTTTACTTCTTCCAAAGCCAGACTCATGAAAATATTTCGTCCTCCGTCATCCAATTTTGCAATTCCGCTGCCCCATAAGCGCGAAACGCCATATCTGTAAGACGAGTAAAACTCATTACCTGTACCTTGTTTACTTGTTTTGGACCAAGCAGCTTTGAGCATTGCTTTTCTGATTCAAAGGAATATTGTTCCGGAACCAACAGCATAACCTTTTCTGTATTTTGTTCTGCAAGATGTTTTACTTGCTCTCGAATCCTGTAAGTTTTTCCACTTCCTGCACGACCTAATATCAGTTGTAACATGAACTCTCTCCTGTTTGCGTGAAATACATTATTTTATCTTTTTAGTATATCACAATTGTGCATCAAAAAAAAGAAGACACCTTTTCCCTTTCGCGAGAAAATGTATGCCGTATAGTTGTCATTGACTATATAAAAAAATGCTATACTAAAATTGTAAATTATTTAAAACGATGTAATTACAAATACGATAGAATATCAGCAAACAAGAAAAAGGAGACAAACATGATACTGGATTTTTCTAAAATAGAAGAAACTGTGAAGACACAGTTTTATGGTGGAGAAAAAGAATTAAGAGCACATATGAACATTGATAAAAACAATAAAATTTTGTTGGGAACATTGGAACCCGGAGCTTCCATCGGTTTGCATACCCATGAAACCAACAGCGAAATCATTTATATCTTAAGCGGAAAAGGCAAAGTTCTGTTTGAGGGAGAGTACGAATTGGTTTCTGCCGGATTATGTCATTATTGTCCACAGGGATGTTCCCATAGTTTAATCAATGACAGTAATGATAACCTGACCTTTTTGCAGTCGTTCCTGAACATACAAAATGAGATTAAAAAGCCTGTATGACATGTCATACAGGCTTTTTATTTGAAGTTACCATCCAAACCAGCTTTTTATACTTTCATAAATTTCTACCGTTTTAAATTTTACCTCATATTGATTTCCTTCTACCGCGCTCATCTGCTCATCGGTTAAAACATCATCCAATTCCGGCATGCCTTCTCGCTTTTCGGCTGCCGGAAGACACATTGCAGGGAACAATACACACCACCAATTTTGTCCCGCACCCTCTCCAATTAACACGCGCAAGGCATCATAATTTCCGGCAGGCATCGTAATATCATCGTACTGTCTGTTATTGAAAAATATATTTTCTACTTCTACCGTTACGCCATAAGTATATCCTTGTTTGTAAATTTCATCCTGCGCTACTTGTTCCAAATACGCAATATTCGCTTTTGCTGCGCTCATTGCTTCTTCTTTGGTCGTACATTCGCTGAACAATGTTCCTGTTTCGTCCAAAAGCCTGTCTCTTACTTTTAATTTTAGTGCTTGGTCTTCTTCTGAATCGGAATTTGCCAATACATGTAAACGAAATACTTCATTTGGAATTTGCTCACATTGTGCGGCAAATGCCGTAAAGCTGGTGAAAGAAAATAAAATTGCAATTACGAATCCAATCAACAATGCCTTTTCTATGTATTTCAACTTTGTCATGAATAAAACCTCTTTCTGTTTGAAATGTTACTAACAGAATGGACAGATTTTATTTTATTTATACATGTTTCTGAAAAAATTTTTTTGAAAGAAAAACAGAACATCCAAAACTATTATGGTCGGATGTTCTGTTTTCCTTAAATAAAGATTAAATTTAACAGCAGCATAGTGGTAACGCCGGGAATACCTCCTACGGCTGAAACTCCGATACTGAGTGGATTGAGAGGCAAGCGCACACCCGTAAAATATCCGGATAGATTTACGGCCAGCAAAGCGCAAAGCCCTACACAAATACTGATAACTGTTTTCCGAACCGGTTTTTTTGACTTGGCAATTACTTGTACTAAAACAAGCGCTGCAAAAAATACCCAGCGCGATTAAAATGCCAATAAAAATCCGCACATTTTATCCCCTCGCTTATATTAAAAATACGTTTCGAAAGGAGGAACAGCGATTCCCTGCTGTTTTGCGACATCCAGCAAATGACGGTAACGCGCCTGAAGTGCCCTATCTTCATAAATACACGCCTCAATCATATCCTGGTTGCTTTCCAACTCAAACCATTGGCGATTGCAGGCGAGCAAACGACTTACTTCTTTGATTTCGTCTAACAAATGTTCATGTTGTTTTTCTTCGCTTAATTTTAAAACGTGTTTATTTGCATCTGTATGTTCCATCATATCAGCTTCCGCCCTTCCAATGATACTTATGCAGGTAGAATGGACAAATATGCCCCAAATATACCTTTTTAGAAAATTATAAAAAATTACCAGTAAATCCATTATTCCTTTACGTGTGCAACCAAATATAACATAAATTGTTTGCTTTGGTTGGTGGATATTCCCTATTCCGTACAATATAATACTGCCATGAAGGTGTGAAAATATGATAAATCTTAAAAATAATATTTCCTCAAATTTATTTACACTAAGAAAATATCATAAAAACGGTCACAAGAAGAGATAGCGGACAAAAATAGGTGTAAGCAGACAAGCAATTGCAAAATGGGAACTAGCGTTTTCCAAACTAAAGGATATAAAAAACTTTCCATACAATCTGCTTATAAAATATACCTTATTAAGTAGGATAGAAATTCTTTTTAATATTTAGCATCAGCACTTTTTCTGTATCCAAACCGAACGCTACTTCTCCATATACTGCTATATGTTTTTATGATAAATATTGGACATACTGCATAAAACATGTAATAATCGATTCATTTATACATAATTAGATAATATAGTAGACATTCTAACCAAACATAAATTAAACTAATATTCATGACAAATTATGCTTAGAAATTTTCGAGCTTTGATTAAATTTTATCGAAAAATTGTCGGGAAAGAATATCTAACATGATTGTCCGTTCAAACAGTCATATTTTATTCGTTTTTGGGAGGAAGTGATATTAAGGTATATAGATAATAGTCATCGGATTTTAAAGTTAATAAAAATCAAGGAGTAAAACATGAAGATGAAATTACAAAATCAAAAAGATGCTTTCACTTTTTTTGGTAGCATTAATCGTCTTTGTTGGCGTTGGACAGTCATTATTAGCAGTACATGCAGAGTCTAATAAGACCGAAAACATAACAGTAACGTTGGAAGCGGGAGAAGGAACATTCAAGGATGATAATTCAAAGACCAAAATAATTATAATTCCGAAAGGGCAAAGCATTACTGGTGCAGGAAAACGAGTTCCAGAAGTAAATCCACCTGAAAATAAGATATTTGAAGGTTGGTATTGGCGTGAAAACTGATGTTCCAGACATAAGTGGAATTCCTATGGATTCTAACGATAACATAATAGCTAAATACAGAACTGTTAGTGATTTAGAAACAGTCCCTCCTGCTGAAATAGAAGAGATAAGTAAAGCAAAAAGAAAACTTGAAAAATTCTGTAGAGGCACTCAAGAAGTTGAGCGAAAGAGAAATCGACATCCAGAATCTTACGCCTGAAAGTGTCGTTGATTACCAGCTAGCAGTAATAGAAGCTAAAAAAGTACAAATGAACATAGATAGTTTATTACTAAATTCTGATACTACAGTAGAACAATTAATTGAAGGCACAATGACGGTGGAGCAATGTATTAAGAAATTAGAAATCGCCAAAAGCAAATCTTAAGGATATGGAAGCTCAATACCAGATATTTCTAATGCCAAAAAAGAAATTAGAAGACGAAATTACTTCTCTGGAAAAAACCTTAGAAGAAAAAAATAAATCCTTTTTATTATACTCCAGACAGTGTTGTTCGCTATGATAAGTTGGCAATGGCTGTTAGGCAAGAATTGGCAAAAAGCAAAGAAGGTATTAGCTGAGGAAAATACAACTCTAAATAGCCTAAACTCCAATGGTGGAATCTATCTTATGCTCATAACTCTTTGAAAAAAAGCAAAACCTATATTTTGGAAGAAGCAGAGGCATCCGAGTCAGATAGAGCTTCTTTAAAAGCGGCTCTCAAAAATTAGAGGCTGTTGTTCTCAAATCAGAAGATACTACAAAACGACTGCAGATTCTTTAAATGCTTACACTGCAGCACATAAAGCTGGAGAAGAAGAAATTGAAAAAAGCAAAAACAATTTTAAACGATAAAAATGCAAAAAAAATTACTGTTGCAAAATTAGAACAGGCTCTTTTTTTAATGCAAGAATTACTTTAGAAAAAGCAAAAAACGAGTTAGTATTTTTAAAAGATTCAGAAATATATAAACCTTTAGGCAAAGATGTAGTTATTACAAAAGGAAGTACTGTGCAAGCAGAAAATTTTATCGATAATATATCAGAATTACCAAAAGATACAACAATTACTTTTTGCTGATGAAGCACCTGTTACAAATGTGGAAATAGACAAGAAAGAGATTAAAATACTTGTTAAATATCGGATAATAGCAAATCTGAAATTATTTCAACATTAACAGTTTCAGCAGACAATACACAAATAGTACCATTAGAAATTGCGAACATAGACATCACTGATGCTAAAATGGAGATTGTAAAAAGATGCCAAAAATCTTTTAAACTAATTTATAAAGATGTTAGAAATCAAGTAATTGAAAAAAATGATATAGTAATCGATGTTATGGATGTCTTAGATCCAAGTGGCACTTCTATAACACCATCAAGTTCTAAGATGGAAGTTTTTACAAGATTATGATGATTTATCTCTGCTGGATATAATTATATGTGATGGAA
>VOFC01005175.1_pt1 | contig 23520 bp, 30 predicted proteins | sample 5384161 | NCBI WGS metagenome assembly VOFC01 (sample SAMN12384722, study PRJNA508395) | human gut metagenome | isolation source: healthy gut B | host: Homo sapiens | reverse complement strand
TGGCGGAGAACAGCTCGTCACTCTTGACCTCGTTGCCGTCCAGATCCTTGCCCTCAAAGGAGGGGAATTTCTGCACATCGCCGTTGCCGTTCGTCTCCTCATTCTGGATCTCGGGATGCTGCTCCTCCAGCTCAGTCAGCTTGTTCTCGATCTCGCTGATCTCCTTTGCGGACGTCTTCAGCAGCGCGTATTCCTCATCGCTGAACTGGTCCTTGGCGGATTCGATGGTGTCCAGCAGGAAATCGCCGTAGTTCTTTCCGTCCTCGATCATGGCCATGCCCTTGTCCGCCGCCAGAAAGACCTTTTCCCAGAGATCTGTGTTCTCCGAGAGGATCTCGTTCTCCCGATCCATCAGGGATTTGTAGGTAGCGGCAGCCTCCTCCGTCGTGGCCGTGTCACCGCCGTTTTCGGCCTTGCTGTCACCCTTCGCGCCACAGGCGGCGAGGGACAGCACCATCAGCGCCGCCAGCAGCAGCGCGGTCAATTTCTTCATCTTCATGTTGTTTCCTCCGTATTTTCTTTGATGTTTGTATATTGTTTTCCGTCTCCAAAGCCATAGCGAAAGCTCACGGCCCCGGTGGGACAGCGCTGACGCACATCCCGCAGCGGATACATTCGGTATGATTGGGCGTTTTCGTCACGTCTACGTCCATCTTGCAGGCCCTGGCGCATTTCCCACAGGAAACGCATTTATGCTCGTCTACCTTCATCTGAAGGAGGGAGACCCGGTTGAACAGCGCATAGAATGCCCCCAGCGGGCAGAGCCATTTGCAGAACGGACGGTAGAATACGACACTCAGTACAATCACCGTCAGCAAAATGCCGAGCTTCCATGTAAACAGCTTGCCCAGCGCTGCCCGGATGCCGGAATTGGCAAGGGAGAGCGGGATTGCCCCCTCCAGCACCCCCTGCGGGCAGAGGTACTTACAGAAAAAGGGGTCCCCCATACCCACGTCATTCACCAAAAACGCCGGCAGTAGAATGACCATCACCAGCAAAACGGCATATTTCAGATAGGTCAGGGGCTTAAGCTTCTTTGTGGAGAGCTTTTTCGTAGGAATTTTATGCAGCAGCTCCTGAAACCACCCAAAGGGGCAGAGGAAGCCGCAGATGAAGCGTCCCAGCAAAACCCCTAACAGGATGAGAAAGCCTGTGATATAATAGGAGAAGTGGAACTTCGATGAGCCCACCACCGCCTGAAAGGAGCCGATGGGACAGGCCCCGGACGCCGCGGGACAGGAATAGCAGTTCAGCCCCGGCACGCAGACGGTTTTTCCCGCCCCCTGATAGAGACTTCCCTTGAAGAAGTTCGGCAGGTGAAGATTGGTCAGCAGCGCCGCCCCCGCCTGGATCCATCCCCGCCCCACACACTCCAGACATAATTTAATGGCCTTGCTCAGCAGTTTCGCCCCGCAGCGACACCATGGCGAGCCAACAACAAACCGACCTGTTTGTCTTTTTTATCCAATTTGCCCTCCCACATTGCTGCCTTATTGACCACAGGATTTAATTTCCGTTGCTCAGCACCGTCATCTGCCTTCGCCATAGACGCCAAAACACAGCATGGCAAAAAGCCTTTTCGCCACGAACAACAGCGCACCGTCGGCCCGCCGGTTTCCGTGCGCTTTGCAACAGAAACCGGGGGCCTTCAAACAGGCTCGTTTTTTCCGCCACCGGCGGCATACCTGCTTCCCCTTCTTGGGTTTCCCGCGATGTTCACCCGCAAAATTGCAAAACGTAAAGCGGCACAGCCGCTAACGGCTGCCTACGGAGAGATTTACCACTTTATTGACAGTCTCAGATCATTATGCCGGAGGTTTTTATGCGTATTCTTGTAGTTGAAGATGAACGTGCCCTTTGCGAGACCATCGTCCGCAGTCTCCGCCGTCTTGCTTACAGTGTGGATCCCTGTTATGACGGTGACACCGCCATCGACCTGCTTGGCTCGGAGCGCTACGATCTGGTACTGCTGGATCTGAACCTGCCGGGAGCGGACGGCATGACGGTGCTCCGTACCCTTCGCCAGACCGACCGGGAGACGCGGGTGCTGATCCTCTCCGCCCGCAGCGAGGTCGCTGACAAGGTGGAAGGTCTGGACGCCGGAGCCAATGACTATCTGGCAAAGCCCTTTCATTTAGAGGAGCTGGAGGCCCGCATCCGCAGCCTGACCCTTCGGCAGTTCACCCAGAACGATGTGGTGCTTCACTGCGGGCCCCTGTCCTTCGACACCCGCTCCCGCGCCGCCACCGCCGCCGGCCAGCCGTTGGCCCCTGACGCGAAAAGGAGACCGGCATTCTGGAATACCTGCTGCTCCACCGGGGGCGGCCCGTCAGTCAGGAGGAGCTTTTTTGGAGCACGTCTGGGACAACAGCGTGGACAATTTCAGCAACTCCATCCGGGTACACATTTCCGCTCTGCGGAAAAACTGCGGACGGCGCTGGGCTATGACCCCGTCCGCAACCGCATCGGCGAGGGATATTTGATTGAGGAGGAGCAGGCATGAAAAAGCTGTCTCTGCAATGGCGGATTACTCTGATGACAGCCTTGCTCATCTGCTCCACCTGCATGGCGATGAACTGGCTGATTGGCTGCTCCGGCCGGCACTATATGGACTCCATTGGTGCCAACCTCTCCACCGCCATCGATCCCTCGGAGGGGGCGGTGGAATACTTCGACCCCAGCCGGGAGGGGCTTGACCCCAACCTGACCATCGTGATCTATGGGGCCCAGAACTCCTTCACCGCCACCAACTGGTACATCACGGCGACGGTGATGCTGTTGGGGGGCATTCTGGCCTATTTCGTCAGCGGCCGGGCACTGAGACCCCTGCGAACCTTCGTGGCGCAGGTGGAAAAGGTACAGCCCAACAATCTGGCGGACATGAAGATCACAGAGAAGGTGCTGCCGGAATTCCGGCAGTTCAGCGACTCCTTCAACCAGATGTTGGAGCGGCTGGACGAGGGCTTCACAGCCCAGCGGCAATTCACCGGAAACGCCGCCCATGAGCTGCGCACACCGCTGGCGCTGATGCAGGCGCAGGTGGAGCTTTTCTCTGCCGAGCACCCGGACGTATTGCCGGAAACCGCAGATTTCCTCCGCCTTCTGCGGGAGCAGACGGAGCGGATGACCCAGATGACAAGGACCCTTCTGGAAATGTGCGGCTTGCAGGCGGTGCCCTGTACGGATCACATCGAGCTCGGCCCTATGGTCGATGAAATTTTCGCGGATCTGGCCCCGCTGGCGGAGAAAAACAACATCACGTTGGAGCGGGATGGGGACGGCGTCATGACCGGCAGCGACACGCTGATCTACCGCCTGCTGTTCAACCTGACGGAGAACGCCATCAAGTATAACCGCCCCGGCGGCTCCGTGCGCCTTTTCCGTGACGCCGGAGCCTGAAAAACTGTTGATTAGGGTGTCCGACACCGGCCCCCGGGGCATCCCGGAACGCTTTCAGCGGAGCGTTTTCCAGCCCCCTTCTTCCGGGTGGACAAGTCCCGCAGCCGGGAATACGGCAGCGTGGGCTTGGGGCTTTCGCTGGTGTGGGAGATCGTCAAACTCCACGGCGGTACCGTGTGCGTGGAGAACAGCTCGGAGGCAGGCACCACCGTGGCGGTGTCCCTTCCCCTCCGGTGAACCGCTTTAAAAAGAGCCTGCGTCCCGGCTGGGACGCAGGCTCTCTTCATATATTTTACTTTTTTCGCAGTTCCTGAAGGATCTTCGCGATCATGTAGATCACATATCCCAAAAAAGATGACCCCCGCAGGCACGATCACGAAAAGCAGAAAAAACTTCCCGACAACGTCATGCGCACATTGGTCAGCACCGCGTCAAAGTCCGTGGTGGTGACTGGGAGGCCAGGGAGGCCATAATCATGGTCGCCATCGCCCTCCAGATGCAGCACCGCGAAATACTGGCTCATGGCCTCTCCAGATGCCGGGCGAAGATAAAATCCGCCAGGCGCAGAATATCCAGCTTTTCCTTCGTCACATCCCCCAGACAGCGGATGGCCAGGCCGGGGCCCGGGAAGGGCTGACGCATCACCAGATATTCCGGCAGGCCCAGCTCCCGGCCCAGCTGGCGGACCTCATCCTTGAAGAGCATCCGCAGCGGCTCGATGATTTCCTTGAAGTCCACATAGTCCGGCAGACCGCCCACATTGTGGTGGCTCTTGATCACAGCAGCGTCACCTGCGCCGGACTCGATCACATCCGGGTAAATCGTACCCTGAGCCAAATAATCCACCTGGCCGATCTTCTTTGGCCTCCGCCTCAAAGACCCGGATAAATTCCTCGCCAATGATCTTGCGTTTGCGCTCCGGCTCGCTGACGCCGGCCAACTTGCTCAGGAACAGCTCCTCGGCATCGACGCGGACAAAGTTGATATCCCACTTCTTGAAGGCCTCTTCTACCTCGTCTCCCTCGTTCAGACGCATCAGACCGTGGTCCACAAACACACAGGTGAGCTGGCTGCCCACGGCCTCGGCTATCAGGGCCGCCGCCACGGAGGAATCCACGCCGCCGGAGAGGGCCAGCAGGACCTTGCCGTCCCCCACTTTTTCCCGGATGGAGCGAATGGCGGTCTCCTTGTAATCGCCCATGGTCCAGTCGCCCTGGGCACCGCAGACTTCATAGAGGAAATTGCGGAGCATATCCGTGCCGTGCTGGGTGTGGTTCACCTCCGGGTGGAACTGGACGCCGTAAAAGCCGCGGCTCTCATCACAAATGGCCACGTTGGGACAGGCATCGGAGTGGGCCACCAGAGAAAAGCCCTCCGGCACCTTCTCCATATAGTCGCCGTGGCTCATCCAGGTAATGCCCTCGGCGGGTAGACCCTTGAAAAGCTTGCAGTCGGTTTGGAAATAGGTCTCCGTCTTGCCGTACTCCCGGGCGGAATCCGCCGTAGCCGCCGTCACCCGGCCGCCCAGATTGTGAGCGATGAGCTGACAGCCGTAGCAAATGCCCAAAATGGGAATCCCCCAGCTTGAAGATCTCCGGGTCTGCCTGGGGGACGCGGGATCATACACACTGTTGGGGCCACCGGTGAAGATAATGCCGATGGGGTCCATGGCCTTGATCTCCGCCATCGGGGTGGTGTAGGGCTTGACCTCGCAGTATACGCTGCATTCCCGGACGCGCCGTGCGATAAGCTGGTTATACTGACCTCCGAAATCGAGAACTAAAACGGTTTGTGATGCCATAGAGACCTCCTGAAAAATAAATTCAGATATTGCGGCTTTATGTGTTTTCGCGCTCCAGCGCCGCCTGGACAAAGCCCTTGAACAGCGGATGGGCGTGGTTGGGCCGGGACTTGAATTCCGGGTGATACTGAACGCCCACGTAGAAGGGGCGGTCTGTCAGTTCCACGGTCTCCACCAGGCGTCCGATCGGGAGAAAGGCCGGAGAGGGTCAGGCCCGCGGCGGTGAGGGTCTCCCGGTAGTCGTTGTTGAATTCGTAGCGGTGGCGGTGGCGCTCGGAAATCTCCAGCTTGCCGTAGCAGCGCGCCATGGTGGTGCCGGGCCGGATCACACAGGGATAGGCCCCCAGCCGCAGCGTGCCGCCCTTGTCGATCTCGTCGCTCTGTCCCGGCATGAAGTCGATGACCTTGTTTTCGCACAGTTCGTTGAACTCGCCGGAATCCGCGTCGGCGATCCCGGCGGCGTGGCGTGCATATTCGATCACAGCGATCTGCATTCCCAGGCAGATGCCGAAATAGGGTACCTGATGCTCCCGGGCGTACTTAGCCGCCAGGATCATGCCGTTGATGCCCCGCTGGCCAAAGCCGCCGGGGACGATGATGCCGTCCAACGCGCCCAAAACCGCCTCCGCATCGCTTTCCGTAATGGTCTCGGAGTCGATCCAGTGGATGTCCACCTCGGCCCCCAGAGCATAGCCCGCATGGCGCAGTGCCTCTGCCACGGAGAGATAGGCGTCATGAAGCTGAACGTATTTGCCCACCAGACCGATGGTCACACGTCTGTCCGCATGTTTGATCCGCTCCACCATGTGTTCCCACTCCGTCAGCTCCGGGGCCGGGGCGTCGATGCCCAACTCCCGGCAGACCACAGAGCAAAAGTTGGACTGCTCCAGCATCAGCGGCGCTTCATACAGAACAGGGCAGCGTGATGTTCTCAATGACGCAGTCGGGCTTTACATTGCAGAACATGGAGATTTTCTGGAAAATAGAAGGCTCCAGCGGCTCGTCGCACCGGAGGACAATGAGGTTGGGATTGATCCCCATGCCCTGCAGCTCCTTGACGGAGTGCTGGGTGGGCTTGGACTTGTGCTCATCGGAGCCCTGGAGGAAGGGCACCAACGTCACATGGATAAAGAGGCTGTTCTCCCGGCCCACCTCCAGAGAGATCTGCCGGACAGCCTCTAAGAAGGGCTGGGACTCAATATCGCCGATGGTGCCGCCGATCTCGGTGATGACCACGTCGGCGTCCGTTTGCTTACCCACCCGATAGACAAATTCCTTGATCTCATTGGTGATGTGGGGGATCACCTGCACGGTGGAGCCCAAATACTCCCCCCGGCGCTCCTTGTTCAGAACGTTCCAGTACACCTTGCCGGTGGTCAGGTTGGAATATTTGTTCAGATCCTCGTCAATAAATCTCTCGTAGTGGCCCAGGTCGAAGTCTGTCTCCGCACCGTCCTCGGTCACGAACACCTCTCCGTGCTGATAGGGGCTCATGGTACCCGGGTCCACGTTGATATAGGGGTCCAGCTTCTGGGCGGCCACCTTCAGGCCTCTTGTCTTTAAAAGGCGGCCCAGAGACGCCGCAGTAATGCCCTCAACCCGGATACCACGCCGCCGGTCACAAAAATATATTTCGTCATATGTCCTCCTCCGAAAATTTCACGTTCTGTCTACGCAGTCCCGCTTTGACAGTTTTTATTTATAAGTCGACAAGATCTGCTCCGCCACGGCCCGCTTCGTCACACAGCGATCCATCGCCTGCTTTTCGATGTATCGGTGGGCCTCCTGCTCCGTCATATTCAGTTCCCCGATCAGCAGCCACTTGGCCCGGTTCACAAGGCGGATCTCCTCCATTTTTTCCTCAATGGTGGCATTCTTCTTTTCCAGCCCCCGCAAACGCTCCCGGGTACCGCACAGCAGCCGCAGGGATTGGGTAAACAGCTGGGTCGACATAGGCTTGGACAGCACCAGAACGCCCTGTGGCGTCAGCCGTCCGTCAATGTCCGGAAAATGCTCTGCCTTCACCAGCAGCAGTACCCCGGCGGCGCTGTGCTGGCAGATATCCTGCGCCAGTCGGGTGCCGAACTCATCCGGCAGCGGCGTGTTGATCACCACCAGATCGTAGCTGTTTTCCAGCAGCTCCCGGCGGGCACCGGCGGCGTCCGTCAGCACCGTGACCGGCCAATAGAACCGCTCCGGCAGAAGGCTCCGGACGGATTCATTGAATTTTGCGGAGGCGGACACCACCAGAACGCTGTACGCATGGCCAAGTTCCATCGTTGTCCCCCTCCTTTTCTATGTTTTTTACCGCGTGCTTTCTGAGCGGTCAGGTATAGTATTGGATGATCGCTGCAGGAAGATGTTCTTTGATAAAATCACTGGCGGCGGCCGCTGCCTTGGCCTCCGCCCAGGTCTCCGGCAGTCTGCGGTACCGGGCCCGGATCTCCTCCGGTGCCGTGTAGAAGGTTCAGATCCGCAGCAGGCGGCAGCTGCATGTTGTGAGCAACGCCCTCCATTCCCGCCCGAATCAGCAGAACAAAGGCCAGATACGGGTTGCACAGCGGGTCCGGAGACCGCAGTTCCGCCCGCCGGTATTCCCCCACCGCCGCCGGGACCCGGATGAGCTGAGAGCGGTTCTCAGCGGACCAGGAAAGATAACCGGGTGCCTTCCAGCTTCCAAAGCGGCGGTAGGATTCCTCCGTGGGGTTCAGGAACGCCGTCATGGCCTCCACATGGGCCAGCACCCCGGCAAGGACCTGGGGCATCACGTCCCGCTTATCCTCGCTGGCAGCGGAGAAGTTGATGTGCATTCCGTTGCCCGCCTTGTCTGCCAGAGGCTTGGGTCCGAAATCGGCATACAGCCCGTTCCGGGCCGCCACCGTATCCACAGCCGCCCGGAAGGTCACGGCGTTATCCGCCGCAGTGACCGGGTCCGCATAGCGGAAATCAATTTCGTTCTGGCCGGGGCCCTCCTCATGGTGAGAGCTTTCCGGCCGGATGCCCATGCGCTCCAGCGTCAGGCAGGCCTCCCGGCGGACATTCTCCCCCTTGTCTGCCGGGGCAATGTCCATGTAACCGGCACGGTCATAGGGAATTTTGGTAGGCTCGCCGTCCTCGTCCAGCCGGAACAGATAGAATTCCATCTCCGTTCCGAAGGCAAAAGTCAATCCGGCCTTTTTGGCGTCCTCTACCGTTTTTTTCAACAGGCTCCGGGCGTCCGCGCCGATGACGGTGCCGTCTGGCTGGGTCACGGCGCAGAACATCCGCACCACCGTCCATGCTCCGGCCGCCAGGGCAGCACACAGAGGGTGGACGGATCCGGGCGCAGCAGCAGATCAGAGTGGACCTCCCCGCCGAAGCCGGGAATGGCGGAGCCGTCGATGGCGATACCGTACTGGAAGGCCCGGTCCAGTTCCTCCGGCATAATGGCGATATTTTTCTGGCGGCCCGCCGCGTCGCAGAAGGCCATGCGGATGAACTTCACGTCCTCCTCCGCCGCATACTGCTTGATCTCCTCAACCGAATACTGCATATTGTCTCCGCCTTTCCGTTATGGTTTCCGTATGCATGCCCGGCGATCCAGGCCCCCTCATTTTTTGATGCAACTGTTATAGCACACCTTTTTATAAATTTACAATATGTAAAACAGAAAAAATCATGGTTTTCCGGGACTTATTCTCCGTCATGCTCACACATTGGAGGCTGCTGCCGGTCTGGTCGCCTGTCCTGTTTTGCGCTCTGCGGCGATCCTTTCAAACCGCATGCCCGTTCTGCAACAAAAAAGGCGTCCACTTCCAACGGGAGCCATGCTCCCGCTGAAAATGAACGCCTTTGCTCATTTTGTATTCAAAAAAGACCTGATTCAGCAAATCAGCATCGATCGTACCATGTGCGTCCGCGCTTGTCAATCATTTTTCCTGTCGAACACGGTGCAAAAAGGAGGGCCTTCGCCCTCCCTTTTGTCCTTGGCCGGTGCCTCTTACACCGTGCCGGTGACGATCAGCTCGCTGACGCCGGGGGTCACGGTCCACGCCCCGGTCACCGGGTCCTGCGTATACGTGGCCGCGGGGACGGTGATCTGCCCCGCTGTTGTAGCGAACAGACCTGTGGTCCCGTCATAGGTGTACTGCGTACCGGCAGTCCAGGGTGCGCCGTTGTAGGTCACCGTGAGACCGTTGAGAACCGGATCGAAGGTATCCCGGAGGATCACGTCGTCCGTTGCGGTGACGGGGGTATTGCCGGTGTTCTGGATGGTAAAGGTGTAGGTGATCCGGCCGTTCTCCGCCACCACCGTGGGATTCAGCCCCTTGGTGATGGACAGTGTCGGGCTGCTCACCACGCCAACTGTCTCCTCCGCCGTCACAGGTGCGGCCAGCCCGCCGCCGGTCACGGTGACGGTGTTGACAACGCTGGACTCCGCTGCCAGCGGCGCGTAGCGGGTCACCTCCGTCTCATAGATCACAAGGGCGCTGCCCCCCGCCGGGACCGTGATGCCGGTGACGGTCATGGGCGGTCCGGCGTTAACGACCGGAGCGGCTTGCAGCGCGCCGTTTACATAGTACCGAACGCTGCCCGGCAAATAGGCCAGAGGATACAGAGTCGCTCCGCCAAAGGTGTAGCCGCACAGATTGTCGGAAATGGTCAGGCCGTCAGGGGCGTGATGCCGCTGTTGGTAAGGCTGACCACATACGTGACCGTCCCACCCGGCTCGTAATTCTCCCGCACCGCCGTTTTTGCGGCGGTCAGGACCTCCCTCAGCTCTCCGGTGACAATATTGGAATTGACGGTGCCGCCGGTATAGGTGAGGGTCGCCATATTCTGAAAGGATGTGGGCATAAAACAAGCCTCCTTAAAATCGCTCAGATTCGCGCGTCTGCGCGTTCCATTCTATGCGCCGGAACAGCACACGGTCCCCCGCCATTCTCTAAAAGCAATAAAAAAACAGCCCGCCTTTGGCACTTTCGGAAAAAATCTGGTTTTGCTGTGGGAAAGCGTTGATTTTTTTTGGGAACCGTGCTATCTTGATAACAAGCGAAATCGTTTTCTTTCGGATGTAGTTCTCCACATATCTGTTAACGGACACAGAAAAATCTGTTTGCGCTTTCGCCAACCTTTTCCCCCGCAAACCATTTTTCTATTTGTACGCTTATCCAAATAATGATCCTAAATATTCATAAGGAGGACGTTTTATGTTTGATCCGAAAACTGTTTCCCTGGGTATTGCTCCCATCGGCTGGTGCAATGACGATATGCCGGAGCTGGGTGCCGAGAACACCTTCCAGCAGACCGTCAGCGAGATGGCTCTGGCCGGCTTCACCGGCTGCGAAATCGGCAACAAGTATCCCACCGACCCCGCTGAGCTGAAGAAGGCTCTGGATCTGCGCGGTATGCGCATCGCCAGCCGCTGGTATTCTTCCTTCATCCTGACCCGTTCCATGGAGGAAGAGGAGAAGGACTTCATCGCCAACCTGGACTTCCTGGAGGCTGTCGGCGCAAATCACATCAACGTCTCCGAGCAGAGCTACTCCATCCAGGGCAAGGTGGACGTGCCCATCCTCACCGGCGGCCACAAGCATGTCATGAACGATGAGGAGTGGGATCGCTTCTGCAAGGGTCTGAACCGTCTGGGCCAGATCGCTTCCGAGCGTGGCTTCAAGCTGTGCTTCCATCATCACATGGGCACCGTGGTCCAGACCAGCGAGGAGACCGACCGCATGATGTCCAACACCGATCCCCGGTATGTGTTCCTCTGCTATGATACCGGCCACTTCACCTTCGCCGGCGAGGACCCCCTGGCTATGCTGAAGAAGTACGTGGACCGGGTGGGCCACGTCCACCTGAAGGATATGCGGCTGCCCGTGGTGGAGGAAGCCCGCAAGAACAACTGGTCCTTCCTGCAGTCCGTCCGCAATGGCGCGTTCACCGTCCCCGGCGACGGCAACGTGGACTTTGATCCCGTGTTCAAGGTGCTCTCCGATGCCGGCTATCAGGGCTGGCTGCTGGTAGAGGCCGAGCAGGATCCCGCCAAGGCCAATCCTCTGGAATACGCCATCAAGGGCCGCACCTACATCCGGGAGCACACCGGTCTGTAAATCGCGCGATGGGAGGGCCCCGGTCCTCCCCACCGCGTTTCCACACCACTTTTTGACATCAAACAGGAGATGTTTCCAATGACTTATTTCAATAAGAACAAGGAACTCAAGCGGGGCTACAACGCCTATATCGACGAATCCACCAACTACATGGGTACCCTGATGAACGTGGGCCTGCTGGTGATGGAGGACGGCGACACCTATACCTACGAAAGCGCCGACCGCGAGGTTGCCATCCTGCTTTTCGAGGGCAAGGTCACCTATGAATACGCCGGCAAGACCGTTGAGGCCGACCGCCCCAACTGCTTCCATCACGAAGCCTACTGCCTGCTGGCTCCCAAGGGCACCAAGCTCACCCTGACGGCTCACAGCCACAGCGAGCTTTACATGCAGGACACCCTGAACGAGAAGGATTATGAGCCGGTCATGTACACCCCGGAGACCGTCCAGACCCAGCACGCCGGTTCCAAGGGCGAGCTGATGGGTGCTATGGAGCGTGAGATCAAGACCTTCTTCGACTATGACAACGCCCCCTTCTCCAACATGGTGCTGGGTGAGGTGCTGAACCGTCCCGGCAAGTGGTCCTCCTATCCTCCTCATCATCATCCCCAGCCGGAGGTCTATTTCTACCGTTTCGACTATCCTCACGGCTTCGGCGCCGGTTTTGCCAACGGCGATGTTTACAAGACCGAACAGAACGGCTGCGCCGTCATCAACCACGGCTTCCACTCTCAGGTGGTAGCTCCCGGCTACGCCATGTGCTACGCCTGGGGTATCCGGCATCTGGAGGGCGATCCCTGGCTGAAGACCCGCATCGACGACAAGGAGCACGATTGGCTGTGGAAGCCCGATGCCAATGACCACATCTATCCCAATCATTGATCGGAGGTAACAAAAAGCATGAAAACTGTCCGTTTGACCATGGCGCAGGCTTTGGTCCGTTTTCTGGAAAATCAGTACATGGAGGTTGACGGTGCACAGCACCGCTTCGTCCGCGGCGTGTTCATCATTCCCGGCCACGGCAACGTGGTGGGTCTCGGTCAGGCGCTGAGCCAGGAGGCCAAGCATCTGGAGGTCTATCAGGGCAAGAACGAGCAGGGCATGGCCCAGGCTGCCGTCGCCTTTGCCAAGCAGATGAAGCGCAAGCAGATCTGCGTTGCCACGTCCTCCGTGGGCCCCGGCGCTGCCAACATGGTCACCGCCTGCGGCACCGCCACCGCCAACAACATTCCCGTGCTGGTGCTGCCCGGCGACACCTACGCCTGCCGTCAGCCCGACCCCGTTCTGCAGCAGGTGGAGCACACCAACTCTCTGGCCACCACCACCAATGACGCTTTCAAGGCCGTCTGCCGCTACTGGGACCGCGTTGTCCGCCCCGAGCAGCTGATGAGCGCTATGATCAACGCCTTCCGGGTGCTGACCGATCCCGCAAACACCGGTGCGGTCTGCGTTGCCATGCCTCAGGACGTTGAGGGTGAGGCCTATGATTATCCCGTGAGCTTCTTCGCCAAACGCGTCTGGCGTCTGGAGCGCCGCCCTGCTACCGAGGCCGCTCTGGCTGACGCTGCCGAGGCCATCCGCAAGGCCAAGCGCCCCATGATGATCTGCGGCGGCGGTGTCCGCTTATTCCGAGGCGCACGCCGAGTTCCTGCACTTTGCCGAGACCTTCGGCATCCCCCTACGGTGAGACCCAGGCGGGCAAGTCCGCTCCCGACTGGCTGCACCCCCTGAACTTGGGCGGCGTGGGCACCACCGGCTGCTCCGCGGCCAACGAGATCGCCCGGAAGGCCGATCTGGTCATCGGCGTGGGCACCCGCTACACCGACTTCACCACCGCTTCCAAGTGGCTGTTCAAGGACACCTGCAAATTCGTCAACATCAATGTCTCTGAGTTCCAGAGCCTGAAGATGGAGGCTGTCCCCGTGGTGGCTGACGCCAAGGAAGCCCTGCCCCGTCTGGAAAAGCTGCTGGAGGGCTATCAGACCGCCTATAAGGATGAGGTCAAGGTCGCCAAGGAGAAGTGGATCGATGAGCTGAACCGTCTGGATCACATCACCTTCTCCGATAAGAAGAACTGGAAGCCGGAGATCAATGACGCCAACGCCGATTCCGCCAAGCGCTTCGCGCAGGACGTCAATGCCCAGCTGACCCAGACCTCCGCTCTGGGCGCCATCAACGCCATGATGAGCGAGGGCGACGTTGCCATCGGCGCCGCCGGCTCTCTGCCCGGCGATATGCAGCGGATGTGGCGTCCCACCGGCGTTGACACCTACAACATGGAGTACGGCTATTCCACCATGGGCTACGAGGTGGCCGGCGCTCTGGGCGTGAAGCTGGCCATCGGCGACAAGCACGAGGTCTATTCCTTCTGCGGTGATGGCAGCTTCAATATGCTCCACGGTGAGCTGATCACCGCCTGCCAGGAGCACAAGAAGATCAACATCTGCCTGTTCGACAACGCCTCCTTCGGCTGCATCAACAACCTGCAGGTTGGCCACGGCAACGTTACGCTGTGCACCGAGCTGCGCTATCGCAATAAGGACGGCCTGTTCGGCAACTTTATGGACATTGACTACGCCAAGGTGGCGGAGGCTTACGGCTGCAAGAGCTACACCGTCCGCACCATGGAAGAGCTGGTGGCCGCCTTCGAGGATGCCAAGAAGGTAAAGAACATCCCCGTCCTCTTCGACATCAAGGTCCTGCCCAAGACCATGACCGACGGCTATTCCTCCTGGTGGCGCGTGGGTGACACCGAGGTGTCGAACGCAAGGAGAACCTGGCGGCTTATGCCGACCTGCAGGCTCACCTGAAGGAAGTCCGGAAGTACTAAGATCATTTTTTATTTACGAAAACCCATCCAAATTATAAAAAAGGAAGGTTATTAACATGGAAAAGGTATTGAAGATCGGCATTATCGGCTGCGGCGCTATCGGCAAGGATCACTGCCGCCGCATCATTGAGACCGTCCCCGGTGCTACCGTTGTGGCCGTGTCCGACTATGTGGCCGCCGCCGCTGACGACACCGCCGCCAAGTACGGCATCAAGTCCTATGGCAATGACTGTGACGGCATGATCAAGGACCCCGAGGTCGAGGCCGTGGTCATCACCTCCATCGACCCCACCCATCATGACTATGTCATGAAGACTCTGGCTGAGGAGAAGTGGTGCTTCTGTGAGAAGCCCCTGAGCCAGAACGCCGCTGACTGCGAGGACATCATCAAGCGCGAGCAGGAGATCGGCAAGCGTCTGGTGCAGGTGGGCTTCATGCGCCACTATGACCGCGGCTATGCCGAGATGAAGCGCATCATCGACTCCGGTGAGATCGGCAAGCCCCTGCTGATCAAGTGCTGCCACCGCAACGTTGCTCAGGGTCCGGGCTTCAAGACCGAGAACGGCGTCACCAACGTGGCCATCCACGAGCTGGACATCTGCCGCTGGCTGCTGGGCGACGAGTATGAGGACGTCCAGTGCGTCAAGGTCCGTCAGAGCTCCAACTCCAACAAGGGCTATGACAACCCCAGGTCATGCTGATGCGCACCAAGAACGGTTGCTTCATCGATGTGGAGGTCCAGGTTGCTGACGGCTACGGCTATGACATCCAGTGCGAGGTCGTCTGCGAGAACGGCACCGTGAAGCTGCCCGATCCCTACGCCGTGGTCTGCCGCTCCCGTCCCGCCGGCTGGGACAGCGTGAAGCCCGCCGAGTGCATGCCCATCATGACCGACTGGAAGGAGCGCTTCATCGAGGCCTATGACATCGAGTTCTGCAAGTGGGTGGAGTCCGTCCACGCCGGCAAGCTCACCGGCCCCTCCTCTTGGGACGGCTATGTGGCCTGCGTGGCTGGCGATGCTCTGAACGCCTCCCGCGGCACCTCTCAGTTCATGAAGGTGGAGACCATGGAAAAGCCCGAGATGTACAAGTAATCTCACCCCATCCAATATAAAATACGGAGCCTGACCAATGGTCAGGCTCCGTATTTTTGCTTTTTCTGTAAGTGCCGGAGTTTTCTCCGGCGCTTTTGCTTTTTCGATACAAACGCGATTCAGCGTTCAAACAGCTTTCTCACTCCACTTCTAAGTGAACGGACTTATGAAACTGAGGCTCCACTAGGCCGGGGATCTCCACGGCGTCGGTAAAATACAGATTCTCGACGTACTCTTGCAGCAGGGACACCACATAGGGATGGGGCCGTTCGTCAGGCCGCCGGGCCGCCACCGTCACCACCGCCGTTTTGGGCTGGAGCTTTTCCAGCAGCTTCCGGGAGGTGGAATCGAAGGAGGCATGGTGTGGCACCTTCAGAATGTCACAGGGGGTCAGATTCACGGTCTCCCACACATGGGCATAGGCGTCTCCGCCCAGAACGATCTCCTTGCCGTGGTAATACAGCCGCTGGCGCAAAGAGCACACGTTCATGGATTTGGCCCAGCGCACCAGTTCATAACCGTTCCGCTCTCCGTTGAAGGCCGCATCATAGACCTCCTTCTGCCGCCGGTACAGGGCCGGTTCGCCGCAGAGGATATCCATTTTCAGGTCCGGCGTCAGCTGGAGGGAAATCGTTTCCGTCCCCGGCACCAATTCAAACTGCTTGATACGGCCGGGGTGGCTTTGTAGCGCCTCGGTAAAGATCTGGAGGCAGAGAAGGGCGCTTCTCGCAGCCTTGGGCAAGTTGTTATCCGGATGGAAGGGGCCAGCTTCGGGGCGTTCTCCGGAGGCAGGTAGGTGGTGTAAAACCGGTCGATGGTCACGGCATCCAGCACCCGACCAAGACCGCCGATGTGATCCCGGTGGAAATGCGTAGCCAGAGCCACATCCAGATGGGTCACGCCCAGTTCCCGGAGAAAATCTCCCGCATAGATCCGCTGAGACCGGGGGTCCAACTCTCCCGGATGATCGTCCCGTATCAGACAGTCATGGCCAAAATCCACCATCATGGCAAACTTCTGCTGCGTTCCCTCCATCTCCCGAATGAGAATACAGTCTCCGTTGCCTATGTTGATAAAGTCCAAAGCCAGCATACGCAGTCCCCCCTATGTTGTTGTTACAAAGATACCATACTGCGTGAACGTTTACAATGAAAAGCGGTCCTTGCGCCAGCCAAAATTTCCCTTTGGATTTTGACAGTTCCCACAAGAAACCCGCGGCGGGCATTTTGCCCGCTGCGGGTTCTCTTCGTTTTGATCGGTTTCCCCTTGAAAAGTCATGCTTTTCCGTAAATGACCGTCTGCTGCCAGCCGCCGGAGCCTTCCTCCGTCCCGGTGTCTGGCAGGAGATCCGTTTCCGGCTCCGCAGGCTCCTCAGCCGGCGTCTCCGGCGGTGGACACAGCCCGGTTCTCCACAGCGATCTGCCGAGCGGTGATCCACTGGGTCCCGCTGTGCCAGTAGACCGTGATCGTATCTCCCACGTTCAGCAGTGGGGCCTCCGGCACCTGCGCGGCGCTGACATACACGGAGAAGCTGTCCTCCCCCCTCAAAGCGGAGGTAATAGACGCTGGTCCCCTCGATGACGGCGCTGCGGATCTCGGCAATGGTGCCCTTTGTCTCCCAAAGCTCCTGCTCCTCCGCAGGCACCTCCGCGTCGGCCCGGTCGATGATGCCGTTATTCAGCAGCGTTTTCCGGTAATTCTCCTCACACTGGGCCACGGTCTGCCCCGTCTCCACAATATTGTACTGCTGGACGTTCACCATGGCATACATCTTCACCAGACCGTCCTCACCCTTCAAAGCCATAAAGTAGGTGGGCTGGTCGGCGATATTCAGCAACAGCGGGAAGGTGGCGGAATAGCGCATCTGCTGGACCTGGCTCTGGGCGGAGCTTTTGGCGGAGGTCTCCGTCGCGCCGGCGCAGGGGTAGAACCGGGTCTCCTTGGTGCGCTGGTTGGTGAGGATAAAGCCGATGTTGGACTGGTCGCTGGTAACGGAGGTCACGCCGGTGTACATATACACATCGTTATTGATGGCAATATAGTTCCAGCCGTCCGTGGTCAGCGTCACGTCCCGCTGGCCGAAGTAGGCGTTCAGAAAGCCGTTGTGGAACTGGCCGTAGTAGTCATACTGATCCATGATGATGTCGGAGGAGTACAGCCGGTCCACCCAGGTGGGCACGTCCTCGTAATACTGGCTCTCGCCGCTGACGGCGTTCACCAGCACGGCGCCCTTCACGTCCGTACCGCCGAAAAGCCCGATGCGCTTGACGATCCGGGAGCAGACCCAGTAGGGGGTGCCCTCCTCATCGATCTCAAACACCGGCTCGTCGAACATCATGGTGGGATAGTGGAACCGCAGGTGGCGGTACAGGTTCCGGGAGAAATGTTCCGCCGTGGTATACTTCATGCCCTCGTCCAGCCGGACCACCTCCGCCTCCTGCGTCACCATGTCGATGATGATATAGGCGGGCAGACCGTTGGAGCGGTTGGTGAACCACTTGATGAGGTCTCCGTAGGCAAGGCTCGTGACCCGCACGGGGCGGCCCTTATAGTTGATCTGGGTGTAGTTGGGCAGGATCTCAAACTGAGACACCATGTCCGCCAGTTCACCCAGCTTCCGGTTACCTAACCGGGCGGCGGAGTCGCTGTCCAGCATAGGGATCTGGTCGTAGCGAGATCTCCTCCACCTCCGTGACGAAGTCACCGGTGGTCAAGGGCAGCAGTTTGCTGTAGGCCCCGGCCCGCAGCACCACCCAAGAGGAAAGGGAGCCAATGGCGATGGCAGCGATCATGGCGATCACCACGAAGAAGGGGTATGGTGCACTGCTTTTTCACAAAGCCGAGGTAGCCTCTGGCACCGGTGCCTTGGAACCCGGAGGTCAGCACAGCGCAGCCGCAGTACACGGCGCACAGCAGGAACACAAAGAAGTAAAATTCCTCCGCATGGGGGTTCAGGGCGGGCAGCTCCACATAGAAGTACACCAGCCCCACCAGCGCCGTCACGGCGATGTTGATGAGGGTGCGGGTCACGGGAGTTGCCGATGGGCTTCCGGGGCTTACGCTCCCGCTGAGGGCGCTGGCTCGCCCCCCTGTCCGAAATCTCCGGGGTTGAAGCCGCCGAAATTGAAGGTAAAGGGCATAGGGTTTGCCTTCCTTTCCAAAAAGTTATCAAAACTGATACAAATTTATCATACCGGAAAAGTATGAACAAATCAAGGCCGCCCGCCGGCGTTGGGCCAAAAAGGTCCCTCTGCCGCCGAACGCGGCAGAGGGACCTTCGATTTTATTGGAAGGGCCGTTTACTTGGTGACAACCAGCTTGTCGTCCTCCACGGTCAGCTTTGCGGTGTCGCCGGTCTGCAGCGTGCCGTCCAGCATCTGCTCCGCCACGACGTCCTCCACCTCGTTCTGGATGGTGCGGCGCAGAGGACGCGCGCCGTATCTGGCGTCAAAGCCGTCCTTAGCAAGCTCCTTTACCGCCTCGTCGCTGGCATCCAGGTGGATGCCCATGGCCTCCATGCGTCTGTCCACGGTCTTGAGCATCCGACGGGCAACCTCCTCAATATTCTGCTCAGTGAGGCGCGGAACACGATGATATCGTCGATCCGGTTCAGGAACTCCGGGCGGAAGGTCTGGCGCAGCTCGGCCAGAACGGTCTCCTTGGCCTGTGCATAGGCCGCGTCGGCATCCGCCTCGGCCTTCTTGTCATCAGCGTCAAAGCCCAGCTTGGCGCCGGCAGCAGTCAGTGCCTTGGCGCCGATGTTGCTGGTCATGACGATGACGGTGTTCTTGAAGTCTACGGTGCGACCCTGGGAGTCGGTGATCCGGCCATCGTCCAAAATCTGCAGCAGGATGTTCCAGACATCCTCGTGGGCCTTTTCGATCTCATCGAACAGCACCACGGAGTAGGGCTTACGGCGCACCTTCTCCGTCAACTGACCGCCCTCATCATGGCCCACATAGCCGGGAGGGGAACCAATGAGGCGGGATACTGTATGCCGCTCCATGTACTCGGACATGTCGATGCGGATCATGGCGTTTTCGTCGCCGAACATGGCCTCTGCCAGAGATTTGCACAGCTCCGTCTTGCCCACGCCGATGGGACCCAGAAACAGGAACGAACCAATGGGCCGCTTGGGATCCTTCAGGCCCACCCGGCCACGGCGGATGGCCCGGGCCACGGCCTTTACGGCCTCATCCTGACCCACGACCCGCTCATGCAGAATATCCTCCATGTGCAGCAACCGCTCGCCCTCGTCCTCGGTCATCCGGGTCACAGGGATACTGGTCCAACCAGACACCACAGCGGCGATGTCCTCCGCGTTCACGTCCCGGTGCTCCTGATTGCTCTTGCGGCGCTTATCCCGCTCGATCTCCACCTGCTCCTGGTAGTCCTTCTCGATATCCCGCAGCTGGGCGGCCTTTTCGAAGTCCTGGGCGGCGATGGCGGCGTCCTTGTCCTTGGCCAGGGCGGTGATCTTCTCCTCCAGGCTCTTGAGTTCCTCGGAGGGCTCCTCCTGCTCCATCCGCACCCGGCTGGCGGCCTCGTCCATCAGGTCGATGGCCTTGTCCGGCAGGAAACGGTCATTGATATACCGGGCGGAGAGGGACACGGCGGCCTGCAGCGCCTCGTCGGTGATGTGCAGCTTGTGGTGCTGCTCATACTTCTCCCGCAGGCCCTTCAGGATCTCCAATGTGGCCTCCTGGCTGGGCTCGCCCACCTGCACCGGCTGGAACCGGCGTTCCAGAGCGGCGTCCTTTTCGATATACTTGCGGTACTCGTTCAGGGTGGTGGCACCGATGACCTGGATCTCGCCCCGGCCCAGGGCCGGTTTGAGGATATTGGCCGCGTCCACAGCGCCCTCGGCGCTGCCGGCGCCCACGATGGTGTGGAGCTCATCGATGAAGCAGGATGATGTTGCCGTTCTTCTGAACTTCCTGCCATCACCTTCTTGATACGCTCCTCAAATTCGCCCCGGTACTTGGTGCCGGCCACCATGCCGGAAAGGTCCAGGGACAGGAGCTTCTTGTCCAGCAGGTTGTCCGGCACATCGCCCAGCACGATCTTCTCCGCCAGGCCCTCGGCGATGGCGGTCTTGCCCACGCCGGGTTCGCCGATCAGACAGGGATTGTTCTTCGTGCGGCGGGAGAGGATCTGGATGACCCGCTGGATCTCCTCTTCCCGGCCGATCACCGGGTCCAGCTTGCCAGTCCGGGCATCCGCCGTCAGAATCACGGGTGAACTCTGCCAGCGTCTTGCTGCCCTTGCCGTCCTCCTTGGCGGAACCGGCAGCCGGGTACGGCTGTCGCCGCTCTGGGCTGCTCTGGGCGCGGCGGTGAGCTTCTTCATCAGCGCGGTATAGAGCTGACGGGCGTCCACACCGGCGGACCGCAGAATACGGACTGCCATGTTGTTGCCCTCCCGCAGAATACCGGCCAGCAGATGCTCGGTGCCGATGTAGGCGTAGCCGCCCCGGATGGAATCCTCCATGGCGATCTCCACAACGTGCTTGGCGCGGGGGTCAGACCCTGAGCGGGATTGCCGCCGGGAAGACCGGCGCCGACGCTTTTCCGAACCATTTCCGTCAGCAGGTCGTCGGTCAGGCCCGCCTCCGTCAGGACGGTGTGGGCCATGCCCTCGTCCTCACGCATCAGGCCCAGCAGCAGGTGTTCCGTCCCCACATAGCCGTGACCCAATTCGCCTGCGGCCTCTTGTGCCAGCCGCAGGGCTTCCTCCGCAGTGGGAGTAAATTTATTTTCATTCATAGTTCAATACCTCTTTTATTCTGGGGTGTGCGTTTTGTTTGAACGCGCCTGTTAAGCGCTTTCCTTGCCGTCCTTGTGGGACTCCTTGGCCTCCTTGTGGGCCTCCTCCAGCTTGTGGATCTCGTCCCGCAACTGGGCGGCCCGCTCGAAGTTCTCCTCGTGGATAGCCTTCTTCTGCTCCAGCTTCAACGCATTCAGCTGACGCAGATAGGAGAACCGGCTCTGTTCCTCATGGCTCATGAGGTCATCCTTCTTTTCCTCCTTGACCTCCTGCACCGGCGCTGCGCCGATGGCGGGCATGGCGTCGAAGAAATCATCGAAGGGGCTTTCCAGCATCCGGTTCATCCGACCCAGCAGAGAGGGCATGGGGCTGAAGAAATCTCCGAAGAAATCATCATTGCCAAAGAAGCTGTCCCGCATGGACGGCCGCCGGTTAAAGAGCTTCTGGGTATACCCCAGTTTTTCCGCGCAGGCCTGGCAGAGATGGTGTTCTTCTGTTCTTCCGTTGATGCTGCTGCGATATACAAAGCTGACTTCATTCTTTCCGCAATTCTCACATTTCATAATGCATTCCTCCATAAACTGTATATAAATTTTTTTTACTTAACTGTGTTGCGTGCCCTTCTTCAGGCGTTCAAACCTGAAGGATCAGCACCTGTCGCAGGATATCCGCCCGGACGGCGTCCCGGCTCTCCCGGGGCACCCGGCTCAGGGCCTTATCGCCCACGGCGGTGAGGATCGTCTGACCCATGTCCCGCTCCAACGCGCCGGACTGCACCAGATTGCTGAGGATGGCTCTGGCCGAAGCCAGATCCACGCTGCTGCCCAGACTGTTGATGACGTGCATCATCAGCGTCTGCCGGTCCACCTGCACCCGGGTGATGCGGATATATCCGTTGCCGCCGCGCCGGCTCTCTACGATGTAGCCCCGCTCCGGTGAAAACCGGGTGGACATCACGTAGTTGATCTGGCTGGGCACGCAGTTGAAGCGCTGGGCCAGCTCGCTGCGCTGGACCTCCAGCACACCGTCCTCCGCCGTATCCAAGCTATCCTGCAAAAAGCTGGCGATCAAATCTGAAATCCCCATGGGGACATCTCCTTTCTCGTCTCCGTCTTTTGACTTTGACTATCTTTAACCTTTGTTTGATTGTAGTATAGCACCATCTTTTCCAATGTCAATAGCTATTTTTGACTTTCTTTGACCATTTGTGTAAACAGTTTGTGAACGCTCATTTCCCCCATAGTTCGCATATGCAGTTCAATATCTCTAACCGCCGAAAGGCCCTGCTTTTTCAATGTTTTTCCGATTTTTGTGACATTTTCACAGTTTTCTTTTTCCTTGGTAAGAATTTAACAAATCGCCCTTGCTTTTTAGAAATTGTATGATACAATGAAGGCACATTTAAATGGAGGTGTATTCTCATGGCTTACAAGATTACTTCTGCTTGCGTCAGCTGCGGTTCCTGCGCAGACGTTTGCCCCGCCGGTGCTATCAGCCAGGGCGACGATCAGTACGTGATCGATTCTGCCGCTTGCCTGGACTGCGGTTCTTGCAGCGACACCTGCCCCAACGGCGCCATCGTCCCCGAGGAATAATTCTCACAGGGATACATAAAACCGTCTCAGGCCCGATCCTGAGACGGTTTTTTTGTTTGCCGCCGGGACTTGCGGAGAAAGCGGTTCCCCTATATAATAATAGAAGCGTTCAACGGGAGGTGACGGCGTGGAGCATTGGGAATACCTGAAGCCGGACGGGCTGCGGTTCGTCTGGGATGATACGCTGTTCCGCCCCGGTACGGATTCCTTCCTGCTCTCCTCCCTGCCCCGGCTTACCGCCGGTCTGCGGGTCTGCGATCTGGGCTGCGGCACCGGCCTTTTGGGACTGCTGCTCCTGCAAAGGCAGTCGGAACTGACCGTCACCGGGATCGACATTCAACCGGCGGCTGTGGCGCTGGCAGAGCGGGCCGCCGCCGAAAACCGCCTGACGGATCGGCTCACGTTTCAGAGTATCGACCTCCGGCAGGTGCGGCAGCATTTTTCCACCGGCTCCTTTGATCTGGTGGTCTGCAACCCGCCCTATTACCCGCCCGCCAGCGGAAAAGTCTCTGCGGACAGCGCCCGCCGCACTGCCCGCTCCGAAACGGAGGCGAATCTGGCGGATATCTGCGCCGCCGCGTCCTATCTGCTGCGGTGGGGCGGAAAATTCTGTCTGGTCCACAAGCCGGAACGGCTGACGGACACAGCCTGCGCTCTGCGGGAGGCGGGCATGGAACCCAAGCGGCTGCGCTTCGTCCAGAATCGACCGGACACAGCCCCTTCCCTCTTTTTTTGATAGAGGGCTGCCGGGGCGGTAAGCCGGGGGTGGACATTCAACCGCCCCTTCTTTTGCAAACGGATACCGGCGCTCCCACCGGGGAGCTGAACGCCATTTACTTTCGCAATCAGGAGGTCTGAGCATGGCAGGCATTTTATATTTGGTCGCTACCCCCATCGGCAATCTGGGGGATTTCACCCCCGTGCGGTGGAAACGCTGGAAAACG
>VOFC01005095.1_pt1 | contig 23522 bp, 28 predicted proteins | sample 5384161 | NCBI WGS metagenome assembly VOFC01 (sample SAMN12384722, study PRJNA508395) | human gut metagenome | isolation source: healthy gut B | host: Homo sapiens | reverse complement strand
TCCTTCGGGACATTTCCCCCCTGATAGGGGGAATCGGCCCCTGAAAGCGGAGCCTTTAGGGTGCGCCCCTACAGGGTCCCCCGCAAGAAGGTAAAATTCATCTGAATTTCTAAAGCACCTTCTATTGACAGCAATGGTTCTAAGGCAACTAGTTGCAAACTTGTTACCCCATATCAGGCGGCGCGCAGTACGATACCTGTAGGGGTGACCATCGTGTGGAACGCCAAACCGAAACATTGTGTCTTGCCTGAATTCAGAGGCAGGATGCATCCCGCGTCCCCACGCACTCTTTTCTCCCCTATCTTTTCTCTTGCGAGAAAAAGATAGGGCCGCCGGAGGCGCGTCAAAACGACCACGACGGAACGAATCCTTGCAAGCAAGGCTTCTTATCCTCTGTGCTCGTTTCTTCCTTTCAAACCGCAAACTGAATTTGCGGTTTGGGTTTTATCGCAAATCTGCGACAACCTCTCAGTCTCGGCTGCGCCGAGCCAGCATCCCTACCCCTTTTGTCCCTTCGGGACATTTCCCCCTGATAGGGGGAATCGGCCCCTGGAAGGGGAGCCTTTGAGATGCGCCCCTACAGGGCCCCCCGCAAGAAGGCAACACCCATCAGAATTTCAGCTGCACCTTCTATTGACAGCAATCGTTCTACGGCAACTAGCTGCAAACCCGACACCTCCGTATCAGGCGGCGCGTAGCGAGACGCCTGTAAGGTGAGTCTCGTGTGGAACGACATCTAAAAACTAGATTCCCGCCTAAAATCAGAGGCAGAAGGTACCAAACGCGTCCCCCAGCGCCCTTTTCTCCCCTATCAGCGTTCTTCGAGAATTTTATCCAGCTCGCGCTTAAAGCTGTCGATGTCCTTAAACTGGCGATAGACGGATGCAAAGCGGACATAGGCGACTTCGTCGAGCGGCTTGAGACGCTCCATGACCAGTTCGCCGATTTTCTCTGTGGAGATTTCCCGGTCAAGCGAGTTCTGGATGGCCTGCTCGATTTCGTCGGTGGCTCTTTCCAGTTCAGCCAGCGGAACGGGGCGCTTTTCACATGCGCGGAGCATGCCGTTGAGGATCTTATTGCGGTCGAACTGCTGCCGGCTGCTATCGCGCTTGATGACGACGATGGGCAGGCTTTCGACTGTTTCATATGTAGTAAACCGCTTCTGACATTGCAGGCATTCACGGCGGCGGCGAATGCTCACCCCGTCGTCCGAATGACGGGAATCCACGACCTTGCTCTCCTGATAGCCGCAGTACGGGCATTTCATGGTGAAAACTCCTCTCTTCTTGGCGGACGCGCATCTTGCGCATCTGTCCATTTTCTGTTATGATTGTAGCAAAAAAGAGAGGCCTTGTCTACTTTTTTCTACACGGCGGTGTGCGGCTGTCAAAGCCAGTCCTGGAGGACGTCGTGCAGCGAGTCCGGCGTAACGGCGAAGTAGGCGAGCTGATCGATGAGCGTGAAGATGCGGGTGCCGCGCATGGTGATGCGCGGGATACCGGCGTAGCACTGCGCCTCGCCGGTCTGCGCGAGGATCTCTACGCCATAACACTCGGCGCAGCCGTCAAGCAGACTGTCATTGAGCAGATAATATTCCAGGTGCAGCGGCGTGCCCTCCTGGGTCTTGACATCTTTGGTGTGGATCAGACTTTTATTTCTCATGGCATTTCCCTCCCAGAACTATTGAACCATACCGGCCGGGATTCGAAAACAGGAAAATTTCGCATGATTCGACAAAGCTACCGGGATTTTTGGAAGCTCCGGGCGGAAAAATCTCCGGTTTTGGAAAAATCGTGGGACGGGGAATTTTTTGTCGAAAACTTTCGGGTATAGGAGGGCTGTGATGCAGTTTGAAAACGGATCGGGCTGCTGGCCCGGCGCGTCGCGGCCATGCAGATCCCGGTTTACGCGGGCAACGCGTCGTTTTTCCTGCTGCTGTCGGTGTTTCCGGTGGTGAGCCTGCTTTTGTCCCTGCTGCCCTACACGCCGCTCACGCTTGATCACCTGCTCGCGTTCTGCGAGGAATTCGCGCCGGATTGGACGCTGCGGGCGCTGGAATTTTTCGTGCGCACGCTCTACGCCTCGAGCTCCGCGGCAATCATCTCGGCCAGCGTCGTGCTGACGCTCTGGTCGGCCTCAAAGGGGATGCTGAGTTTGCTCTACGGACTTGACGCCGTGGCGGAGGTGCGCGAGACGCGCGGCTATGTGCGCAGGCGGCTTTTGTGCGTGCTGTACACGATCGGGATGCTGCTGGCGCTGCTGCTGACGCTGGGGCTCTATGTCGGCGGGCAGGCGCTGCTGCGGTTTCTGACGGGGCGCGGCTTTTCCCTCGCGGCGGTGCTCGAGCCTGTGCTGCGGCATCTGCATCTGGTGTCGCTGGTGTTGCTGACGGCGCTGTTTACGGGCGTTTTTCTGGCCCTGCCGGATAAGCGGCAGCGGTTTGTCCATGTTCTGCCCGGCGCGGCGGGCGCAGCCTGCGCGTGGGTGATCTATTCGGAGATCTATTCGTGGTATGTCAATCATATCGCCCGGGCTTCGGCGCTCTACGGCAGTCTTTCCGTGCTGCTTCTGATGCTTTTGTGGCTGTATGCCTGCCTTTCGATTTTGTTTTACGGAGCGCTTTTGAACCATCTGCTGTTTGACCGGCCGGAGCCGGAGGAGAGATGTGCATGTTCGGATACGTGATCGCCGACCTCGGCCGGCTGACAGAGGCGCAGCGCCTGCGCTACCACAGCGTCTACTGCGGCCTGTGCCGCGCGCTGTATGCGGATTACGGCGCGGCCGGGGCGCTGGCGCTGACCTACGATATGACGTTTCTGACGCTGCTGCTCGCCGCGCTCTATGAGCCGGAGGAGAGAAGCGGCGCTGCGCGCTGCCTGCGCCACCCGGTCCGGGCGCAGCGGTGGGCAAGCTCGGAATTCACCGCCTACGCGGCGGCCATGAACTGCCTGCTCGCCTGGGAAAACTGCCGGGACGACTGGGCGGACGAGAAAAAGCTCTCCGCCGCCGCGGCCGGGGGAATGCTCGCGCCGGGTGCGAAGAAGGCCGCGGCGCGGTACCCGGAGAAGGCGGCGGCCATCCGCCGCGCGCTCGGGCAGATCGCGCAGGCGGAAGCAGACCGGGCGGGCTATTCCGAGACCCCGGCCAACGCCTTCGGGGACCTGATGGCGGAGCTGTTTACGGTGCGGGACGACCGGTGGACCGACGGGCTGCGGCGCTTTGCGCGCAGCCTCGGCAAGCTGATCTATTTTATGGACGCCGCCTGCGACCTGCAGGCGGATAGAAGAAAGGCAGTATAACCCGCTGCTGCTGCTCGGCATCGGGAGCGGGGCGGAGTTTGCGCCGCAGCTGCGGCTGCTGGCGGGCGACGCGGCGGAGGAATTCGAGCGGCTGCCCATCGTGCAGGACGCGGAGCTGCTGCAGAACATTCTCTATTCCGGCGTCTGGACACGGTTTGAAGCGGCGTTTCGGCCGCAGCAGGAGGAACAGGCATGATCGACGATCCCTACAGCGTTCTGGGGCTGACGCCGGACGCGAGCGACGAGGAGGTCAAGCGCGCCTACCGGGCGCTGGCAAAAAAATATCACCCGGACATGAACCCGGGCGACGCGCACGCGGCAGAGATGATGAACAAGATCAACGCCGCCTACGACCAGATCAAAAATCCGCAGCCGCGCACGAACACGCAGCAGCGGCAGTATCAGGACGATCCCTTCGCCGGCTGGTACCGGCAGGGCTATCAGCAGAGCTGGGCGCAGACCGACCCGATGGAGGCGGCCCGGCGGTACATCTTCGTGCAGGAATACGATCGGGCGCTGCGCGAGCTGCAGACGGTGCCCGAGGCGCAGCGCACGGCGCAGTGGTATTATTTTGCCGCCGTCGCCAACACGAATCTCGGCAACCGCGTGCTCGGCTACGAGCAGATCACGCGCGCGTGCGCCATGGACCCGACCAACGCGGAATACGCCGCCGCGCGCGAGCAGATCGGCCGCAGCGGCACGGCATATCATGACCGGCAGACGGGCTTCGGCTTCGAAGGCGTGGATCTGAACCGGACCTGCTGCGGCCTGTGCGCGGCGCTGCAGTTTTTGTCCTGCCTCTTCGGTGGCCGAGGCTGCCCGGTCATCCTGTGCTGCTGAGATAAGGCTGTTTTTTGAGGCGGGGTATGCTATAATAGACGTTGCGTCAAGGGAAGGACACTTATCAGAAATTTGAGGTGCGGTTTTCTGGATCATTCCCGCGATAGCTGATAGCGCTCAGTGACCAGAAAGATTTCGGGCGGAGCAGAGTCCCGCCCCTACAAACGGCCCCGCAAGAAGGGAATGTCCATCTGGATTTCCACTGCACCTTCTATTGATGGCAATCGTTCTGAGGCAACCAGCTACAAATTTGATACCTCCGTATCAGGCGGCGCGTAGTCAGACGCCCGTGAGGTGAGTATCGAGTGGAACGACGCCCAAAACATTGGGGCTCGCCTAAAATCAGAGGCAGAACGCACCAAACGTAACCACGCACTCTTTTCTCCCCTATCTTTTCTCTTGCGAGAGAAAAGATAGGGCCGCCGGAGGCGCGTTAGAACCGGCCTCGACGGAACGAGTCCCCGCTGTTCGCGGAGCCTCTTTTCCTCTGAGCCCGTTTCTTCCTCTTCCCGCCGAATCGCTTCGCTGGATTCGCCGGGAAACATAGGCGTGGAACATTCAATAATAACCAGACAGGAGATCTCTCATGGACAACGACTACAGCTCCGAGCGGCTGGAATACCAGAGCGGGCAGCGGAACGAAAAAGAGCGGCGGGGCGAATATACCCCCCGGCCAAAGAGCCAGATCGTACTGGCGTGGGTGCTGATCGCCGTGGTGGTGTTCGGCATTCTCGGCATGTGCTACTGGGAGATCTTCGGGAAGTTCTGAGCATGCGCATTTTGGGGATCGACCCCGGCTACGCCACGACGGGGTTCGAATTTTACAGGCGGAGCGCACCTCGGTGCAGCTCATCAACTACGGCACGATCACAACGCCCACGACGCTCTCGTTTCCGGAGCGGCTGGAGATGCTCTACGACGACATGGCGGAGCTGCTGGACACGGTCCGGCCCGACGCGGTGGCGGTCGAGGAGCTCTTCTGGGGGCACAACGTCACGACCGGCATCGGCGTGAGCCACGGCAGAGGCGTCATTCTGCTCGCCATCTGTAAGGCGCATACGCCGCTGTTCGAATACACGCCGAATCAGGTCAAGCAGGCCGTCGTCGGCTACGGCAGCGCGGACAAGCACCAGGTCATGGAGATGACCCGGCGCATTCTGCACATGGAGAAGGTCGCACAGCCGGACGACGCGGCGGACGCGATCGCCATCGCGCTGTGCCACGCGCGCTCATCGACCTCGCTTCTGGCGCAGAAGGGGATACGATAACAATGTTTTACTATTTAAATGGGACCGTCGCGCTGCTCGACGCGAACCTCGCGGTCATCGACTGCGGCGGCGTCGGCTACGCATGCCACACGAGCAACTATACGCTCGCCCGGCTGCAAACCGGCAAGCCGGCCAAGCTCTTTACCTACTGCAACATCAAAGAGGACGCCTTCGACATCTACGGCTTCTCCACGCGCGAGGAGCTCGACTGCTTCCGCCGTCTGATCGGCGTGACGGGCGTGGGGACGAAGGCGGCACTCGCCATCTTGTCCGCCGTCTCGCCGGACCAGCTGACGCTGGCCGTCATGACGCAGGACGAAAAGACGCTCACGATGGCGCAGGGCGTGGGCAAAAAGATCGCGCAGCGCATCATCCTCGAGCTCAAGGACAAGCTCGGCGCGAGCCAGCTGGAGCTGAACACCGCGCAGATGGCCGCCTCCGGCACGCCCGTGCGCGGCAGCAAGACGGCGGAGGCGACCGCGGCGCTCGTCGGCCTCGGCTACTCGCAGACCGAGGCGGCCGCCGCGCTCAAGGGGCTCGACGTGGAGAACCTGTCCATCGAGGATATCATCCGCCAGGCGCTGCGCGCAGCCGCACGGCAGTAAGGAGAAGCGGACATGAGTCTGGATTTTTCACAGCAATACGACGCGCCCATCGTCACCACGAGCCTGACGCCGCAGGACGAGGGCGAGATCAGCCTGCGCCCGAAGCTGCTGGCCGACTATACCGGCCAGGAGAAGGCCAAGGGCAATCTGTCCGTCTACATCGAGGCCGCGCGCCGGCGCAATGAGCCGCTCGACCTGCTCCAGCACAATACGGTCCGCCGGGTCCTCGGCAAGACGACGCTCGCGGGCGTCATCGCCAACGAGATGGGCGCGGGCATCCGCGTGACCTCCGGCCCGGCCATCGAAAAGGCGGGGGATCTGGCCGCCCTGCTGACGAACCTCGCCCCGGGCGACATCCTGTTCATCGACGAGATCCACCGCCTCAACCGCGCAGTGGAGGAGATCCTCTATCCGGCGATGGAGGACTATGCCATCGACATCATCATCGGCAAGGGCCCGTCGGCCAATTCCATCCGGCTCGATCTGCCGCGCTTCACGCTCATCGGCGCCACAACGCGCGCCGGGCAGCTCGAGCCCGCTACGTGACCGCTTCGGCGTGCAGCTGCGGCTGGAGCTGTACACCACGGAGGAGCTGCAGCGCATCGTCATGCGTTCGGCGGCTCTGCTCGGCATCGAGATCGACCCCGCCGGCGCGCGGGAGATCGCGTCGCGCTCGCGCGGCACGCCGCGTATCGCCAATAGGCTTTTGCGCCGGGTGCGCGACTTCGCGCAGGTCTGCCATGACGGCGTCATCACCACCGAGGCGGCCGACCATGCGCTCGGCAAGCTCGAGGTCGACAAGCTCGGCCTCGACGCGATCGACCGGCGGATGCTGACCGCCATCATCCGAAACTACGGCGGCGGGCCGGTGGGCCTGGAGACGCTGGCCGCGACGATCGGCGAGGAGGCCGTCACGCTCGAGGACGTCTATGAGCCGTATCTGATGCAGATCGGCTTCCTCTCGCGGACGCCGCGCGGCCGCTGCGTCACGCAGCTGGCCTATGAGCACCTGCACCTGCCGGCGCCCGTGCCGGACGCGGGCGGACAGCTTTCATTCTGAACATTTGAGGAGCATTCGTACATATGGGTAAATTATTCGGCACCGACGGCATCCGCGGCGTGGCCAACGAGACACTGGACGCGAAGCTCGCCTACCGCGTCGGGCAGGCGGCAGCCATCTCGCTCGCGGACGATTCCGGCACGAAGCCGACCGTCGTCATCGGCAAGGACACGCGCATTTCCTCCGACATGCTCGAAGGCGCGCTCGTCGCGGGCCTGACGGCCTGCGGCTGCAACGCGATTTTGCTTGGCGTCATCCCGACGCCGGCGGTCGCATATCTGACGGTCTATCTGCACGCGGATGCGGGCGTGGTCATCTCCGCCTCGCACAATCCGTACGAGCACAACGGCATCAAGATGTTCTCGTCCGAGGGCTTTAAGCTCAGCGACGCGCTCGAGGCGCGCATCGAGGAGCTGATCCTGCGCGAGGGTGAGCTGCCCGTCAAGACGCACGGCCAGATCGGCCAGGTCATGTCCGGCAGCTTCGCGGCGGAGTATTATCTCGACCACCTGGCCTCCACCGTGGAGAATCTGGAGCCCCTGCGCGTGCTCATCGACTGCGCGAACGGCGCGGCCTCGACCACGGCGCGGTATCTGTTCGGCAGGTTTCCGCTGCAGGCGGAGTATCTGAATGACAAGCCGAACGGCGTCAACATCAACGAGGGCTGCGGCTCGACGCATCTTGAGGCCCTGTGCGCCGCGGTGAAGGACGGCGGGTATGATCTTGGCATCGCCTTTGACGGCGACGCGGACCGCTGCCTGACGGTCGACGAGCAGGGAAACCCCATCGACGGCGACCGGATGATGGCCATCTGCGCCGAATCCCTCGAGCAGAAGGGGGCGGCTGCAGGGCGATGGCTTTGTGGCGACGGTCATGTCCAACATCGGGCTGCACCGGTTCTGCAAGGAACGGGGACTGCGGCTGCTGTGCGCGAACGTCGGCGACCGGAACGTGCTCGAGCTCATGCAGAAAGAGGGCATGCGCCTCGGCGGCGAGCAGTCGGGCCACATCATCTTCCTCGACTACATGCCCACCGGCGACGGCCAGCTGGCCGCACTGCAGCTGCTGAGCATCCTCTCGCACAGCAAAAAGAAGGCGAGCGAGCTTGCATCCGCCGTCCGGCAGTATCCGCAGCTGCTCAAAAACGTCCGCGTCAGCTCCAACGACCAGAAGACTGCCATCATGCAGTCCGCTTCCTTGCAGTCTGCCATCCGCGCGGCGGAGGAGGAGCTCGGCGAAAACGGCCGCGTGCTCATCCGCCCGTCGGGCACGGAGCCGCTCATCCGCGTCATGGTCGAGGCCGGGACGCAGCAGCAGGCGCAGGCCGTGACGGACCGGCTGGTGCAGCACGTAGAAAATCTACAAAAACGACGGACAAATAAAATAAGTTTTATTTACTATTGACAACCGGAGCTTTATCGCATATAATCTCTAGTGTTGGGTATTCAGAAATTCCCAATGGAGCCACGCAGATCTTTCATCATTCCGTTGCACCCTCTCTTCGTGTATGGACTCTGGCAAGATTGACTGGCGCGTTTCCGGCGTAATCAGGCATGCAGCCTGATCGCATATACAGCCCTATAGCATACGAGCGCGAGCCGCAATTGCAGGGCAAATCCATTTTTAATCGCAAAAGAGAGGTAACATAAATGTACGAAGACAAAACGTTGGTCTGTAAAGAATGTGGCAAAGAGTTCGTTTTCACCGCCGGTGAGCAGGAATTCTACGCAGAGCGTGGCTTCCAGAATGAGCCGCAGCGCTGCAAGGCCTGCCGTGACGCCCGCAAGAACGCCACCCGTGGCCCCAGAGAGTATTACACCGCTACCTGCGCTGCCTGCGGCGGCGAAGCGCGTGTTCCGTTCGAGCCGAAGTCCGATCGCCCGGTTTACTGCAGCGATTGCTTCGCCCGCATGAAGGCGCAGGGCTAATTTGCAAGACAACAAAGATCCGCACCTCGACCAGGTGCGGATCTTTTTCTGTATTTCATATGTAGTCAGATCACATATTCGACGGTCTGTTCCTCCGTCAGCTCCGTGTGCGTGTTGAACAGGAGCACGGCTTCGCGGCGGGCGGTCTCGCCGAGGGCGTATTGGGTGCGGCCGGTGTGGTTGAAGTAGGAGAAGGGGATGACACGGTTGTACGCGTAGGGATGATCGTCGGTCATGACGATGTCCTTCTCCGGCAGCGGTTCTTCGGGCAGGTACGGGTCGAAGGCGCAGAGCTTCTCGCCCTGCACGCCGGTCAGGAGGATGTAATGTGGGTCGTCGAGCAGATACAGCCGCACGACCACCGCGCCGCCGCGGCGCAGACAGTCGGTGATGGCGCTGTTCTGGCTCACGCGCACGCAGCTGCCGGACAGATACCGCGCGGAAAGATCGAGCTGCCCGGTCCGGCCGAAGCTGCCGAGAAAATTGCTCAGGAACATCATCGCCGCGCGGGTCGTGCCGCTGCGGCCGGGCGCGCCTTCCGCGCCGTAGCCGTCGAGACAGTAGAGCATGATATTGCGGATGAGGTCTGGCGGGATCTGCTCGCGGTCAAAGAGAAAAATGATCGCGTTCATCATGGAGATGGGGCCGCAGTCGTATTCCGTCATCTGATAATGCAGCGGGGTCTTCATCGTGCGTCACTCCCTGATCAGCGCTTCGGCGAGCTTCGCTGCACGGGTGAGTTCGTCCACGCTGGTGTATTCCTGACAGCTGTGGCAGCTGTTCATGCCCGGGGCCACAACGAGCCCCTGCAGGCCATGCAGGCAGAAATGGTTGTTGTCGCTGCCGCCGTAGGTCACGGTCATGCGGGGTTCGAGCCCTGCGCGGGCGCAGGCACCGAAAAACAGCTGCGCCGCCTCGCCCGCCGGGGCGACCCGGTAGGCCTGGCAGAAGACCTCGCTCGTAAACTCCACCGTGCAGCCCTCAGCCGCGGCCGCGCGCTGCATGACCGCTTCGATCTCGCCGAGCTTCTGCAGGGCGAACGGGTGATCGAAGCCGCGCACCTCGCCGGTCACGGTGCAGCGGTCCGGGACGATGTTGTCCGCCGTGCCGCCCGCGATCGTGCCGACGTTGACGGTCAGCTCGCCCACGCGGCCGCAGGGGATCTGCGCCGCGGTCTGCGCAGCGGCACGGATGGCGTGCCGCCCCTCCTCCGGCGAGAAGGCCGCGTGCGCGGCCCGGCCGGTAAACACGGCGCGAAACGAGAGGATGCTCGGCGCCTGATACGCCGCGCCGCCGACCGGCCCGCTGAGGTCAAAGACATAGGCGAGCTTCGCGCGCAGGCGGGAAAAATCAAACCGCTGGATGCCGGTGCAGTAGCTCTCCTCCGCGGCGTCGAACAAAAGCTCAAACGGCCGGTGCGGCGCGCCGTCCTCAAGCACGGAGGTCACAGCCTCGAGAATGGCGCACTGGCCTGCCAGATCGTCCGCGCCGAGCACGGTCGTGCCGTCGGAGGTGATGCGGCCGTCCGGATGGAAGACGGCGCGCTTGCCGCAGGCGGGCGAGACGGCGTCCGTATGCGCCGAGAGCAGGACCGGCGCAAGCGCCTCGTCCCCGGGGACGAAGGCATAGAGATTCCCGGCATTGCCGCCGATGGCGGCTCCGGTCCCGTCTTCCTGCAGCCGGATGCCGAGCGCGGCATAGCGCCGCAGCAGATGATCGCACACGCCGCGCTCACGCAGCGTCGGATTGTCGATCGAAACCAGCTCCCGGAACGCCCCCAAAAGCCGCTCCTCCCGGATCATACAAACCACCCCTTCATTCCCCATGATTTCACTGGGATTACCCAACATCATAGCCACCTCCGGCGGAAAAGTCAAGCGAAACCCAAGGCTCCCCTCTCAGGGGTGCTGGCTCGAAGGGCCTGAGGGGTTAGCCCGCCCCTACGACGTATCATGCAGAATTTCGCCGCAAAAGGTGCAGCCTGACAGATTCAGGCTGCACCTTCTATTGACTGCAAATATTCAAACTGAACAACTGACGAATTTGATTCCATCGTTTCAGGAGGCATGTCAGATGGTGAGGGTGTGGTAGGCTTCGCCGGGGAGGGTCTTCCAGGTGAAGGTGGTGTCTTCGAGGGTCATGTAGCTGCGGGCGGAGCCGTTTTTGGGGATGGAGACAGAACCGGGGTTCAGATAGAGGTTGCCCTCGCCGAACGGCTCCCACGCAGGGATGTGCGTGTGCCCGTGCAGCAGGATATCGCCGGGGCACAGGGGCGGCAGGTGCGAGGTGTTGAAGACGTGGCCGTGCGTGGCATAGACGAGGCGGTCTGCGGCCGGGAACACGCTGTAATCGGCCAGGATCGGGAAATCCAGGACCATCTGATCCACTTCCGTGTCGCAGTTGCCGCGCACGCAGAAGATCTTTTCCCGCCGTTCGTTCAGCATGGCCAGCACCTGCTTGGGCGCGTATTCGTCCGGCAGATCGTTGCGCGGGCCATGGTAGAGGATGTCGCCCAGCAGGAGCAGGCGGTCCGCCCTCTCCCGGTCAAAGGCGTCGAGCAGCGCGCGGCAGTAGCCGGCCGCGCCGTGGATATCGGATGCGATCATGAGCTTCATGGGATCAGTCCTTTCATGCGGGGTCCGGGACGGACACGTCCTTCTTCGCGCCGTGCGCGCCGAAGATCTGCCAGTCGCCGGGGGTGAGACGGGCGAAGACCGCTTTGCGTTCCGCGGCGCAGAGCGCCGGATCGGTGTCGACCGAGGTCATGAGGATGGGCGCGTACTGGTTGTACGCGCTCTGCGCGGCGGTCATGCCGTGGATGTTGACGTAGATATCGCCGGTGAGGGCGATGCGGTGGGCGGCGTCCAGCAGGACGATCTCGCCCGGCAGATGCCCGCCTGCGCCTCGAGCACTTCAAAGTTCAGATCGCCGAAGGCGAAGCGGCCGATGGGCTCCAGCGGGGAAGCCAGCGGCGTCAGACCGCCCCAGAGCACGCGGAGCCTGTCCGTGTCCGGCGGGTGGTAGCCGGTCAGGCATTTGCAGATCTGGATATAGGGCTTGTGCAGGGATTGCGCTCGCGGTAGCCGTCCTGCCCGGCGGCCTCGAGCCGCAGGCACTCGGCGCTTTTTCGCGCTCAGCAGCACCTCGTCGAACTCCGGCAGCAGCCCGCAGTGGTCCACGTCGGCGTGGGTGATGAGGATGGTCTTCTTTCTGGCGTCGAAGTTTGGCACGAGGCGGCGGAACAGCGTGAGCATCTCTGGCCGGTAGCAGGCGTAGCCGCTGTCGATGAACAGCACGTCTTCGCCGTGCGTCAGGATGGCCGTGTTGCTGCCGCAGGGCGGTTCGATGAGGGTGAGGGCGGTCTCGTCCGTCAGACGGCAGTTCGTCACGCGCGGAAGGAAAGCGCTCACCGCGGCTTTGCGACAACAGCTCCGCAAAGCGGCGGATGGAATCGAACGTGCGGTAGGGCGAGAGCCCGCGCTCGTCCAGCGTCTGCATGGCAAGATTCGCGTTGACGAGCAGGGACGGGCGGGCGCTTTCTGGCAGGTCCATGGCCCGGCACAGGCCGGAGACGAAGGAATCGTAGAAAATGCTGTTGTCAAAGGTCTTCTCCGCGCGGTCATAGTCTATCACGCGCACGGGGCAAAGAGCCCTTGCCTCACGCAGGAAGGCGTGGATACGCGCAGGATCCTCCACGAACAGGCCCATCTTGAACAACTGATAGTCTGTGCCGTTTTCCTGCGAGCTGAGGTAGGAGATATTGAAGCCGAAGCGCTCGATGCAGGCAAGGATGTCCGTCACCCCGCCGGGGACATCGCGCAGCTGGAATTCGAGCAGCACGACGCTTTTTTCCGCGCCGCCGCTGCGCAGATAGCCGATCGCCGCGAGCTGCTCGTCCGCCTGGGCCAGCTGCTGCCGCGAGCCCTCGGCCTCGATGAAGATCGTGTGGGAATCGACGGCCTTGTTGTAGCTGACGCGGGTGATGTTGACGTCCAGCGCGGCCAACAGGCGGCTGGCCGAGAGAAAGGCCCCGATGTGGTTGGGGACGGTGGTCACATAGGTCTTTTTCATGCCCGGGACAGATCCTTCACGACCTCGCCCGCGATGATGAGCCCGGCGACCGACGGCACGAAGGCCGTGCTGCCGGGGATATCGCGCCGCTCGGTGCACTTGTGCTTCGCGCCGGGCGGGCAGATGCAGTGGCTGCGGCAGCTGATGGACATATCCTCGATGGGGCGGGTGGGGATCTCGTCGGAGTAGACGACCTTCAGCTTTTTGACGCCGCGCTTCCGGAGCGCCGTGCGCATGACGCGGGCCAGCGGGCAGCCCTGCGTTTTATAGATGTCCGCCACGCGGAAGCGGGAGGGATCGAGCTTGTTGCCCGCGCCCATGCAGCTGATGATGGGCACGCCCGCCTTCTGCGCCTCGAGCACCAGCGTGACCTTGGCCGTGACGGTGTCGACGGCGTCGACGACGTAGTCGTAGTCGGAAAAGTTGAACTCCGCCGCCGTCTCCCGGCAGGTAGAAGCATTTGTGGACGCGCACGTCGCAGTCGGGGTTGATCTCCAGCATCCGCTCGCGCATGACGTCGACCTTGTACTTGCCGACGGTCTTGCGCGTGGCGATGATCTGGCGATTGAGATTCGTCAGGCAGACCTTGTCGTCGTCGACCAGATCGAACGCGCCCACGCCGCTGCGGACGAGCCCCTCACAGACATAGCCGCCCACGCCGCCGATGCCGAACACCGCGACCCGCGCGCCCTTGAGCTTTTCCATGGCTTCCGCGCCCAGCAGCAGCTGGGTCCTTGAAAACTGATTGAGCATAGTGACCTCGTTGCATTACATACAGAATTTATAGGCATATCATACGTGTATCGCCGCGGACTGTCAAGGGATACACCCCGGTTTTGGGCAGATCCGTAAAAATAAACCGTGACTTTTGGGCGCGTTTCGTTTAAACTGGAAGAAGGAAGATATGTGCGGCGCGAATACCGACAAGGAGAGGGGAGCCGCTGCCGCGCATACAAAAACGAAAAAGGGGAGAGTCGTTTTGAAGGAAAGCTACAAGCCGCTGCTCACGCCGTGGAAGATCGGCAAGGTGGAGATCAAAAACCGCATCGTGCTCACCAGCATGGGCGGCACCGACCTGTTCGGCTGGATGGAGGTCAACCATTTTGACAAGGACGGCGCGCGCTTCATTCTCGAGGTGGCAAAGAACAACGCCGGTCTCGTCCTGCCCGGCTGTCAGCCGGTCTATAACCCGATGTACGGCCAGTGGCTGCACAAGAACAAGAAGATGTACGAGGATCTGGCCAAATGGATGCCGGAGTTCCACAAGACGGGCGCGAAGCTGTTCGTCCAGCTGACGGCGGGCTTCGGCCGGAGCTTCACCATCTCGGAGATGATGGAAAAGCTCTACACGAACAAGGTGCTGCGCGCCGTCTCCAAGCCGTTCATGGATCTCGATAAGATCACGGCCACGGCCAGCCCGTCGCCCAACCGCTGGTCGGACAAGGTCCCGTCGCGCGAGATGACGAAGGCGGAGATCCAGAAATTCATCGACTCGTTTGCCAAGTGCGCCAAGCTCCTGCAGGACGCGGGCGTCGACGGCGTCGAGGTCCACGCGGTCCACGAAGGGTATCTTCTTGACCAGTTCACGCTCCACTACGTCAACAAGCGCACGGACGAATACGGCGGGAGTCTGGAAAACCGCTACCGCTTCGCCGCCGAGATCGTCAAGGCCATCAAGGCCGCCTGCGGCCCGGACTTCCCGGTGTCGCTGCGCTATTCCGTCGTCTCCAAGACCAAGGGCTTCCGCCAGGGCGCGCTGCCCGGCGAGGACTACGTCGAGGCCGGGCGTGACATGGCAGAGTCCGAGATCGCGGCGAAATTCTTACAGGACGCGGGCTACGATATGCTCAACTGCGACAACGGCACCTATGATGCCTGGTACTGGGCCCACCCGCCCATCTATATGCCCGAAAACTGCAACCTCGCCGAGGTCGAGCACATCAAGAACTTCGTCGATATCCCCGTCGTCTGCGCGGGCCGCATGACGCTCGAGGCCGCGGCAAAGTCCATCGCCGAAGGCAGGCTCGACGGCGCGGGCTTCGCGCGCAATTTCCTCGCGGACCCGGAATGGTTCACCAAGGTCATCGAAGGACCGCGAAGACGACATCCGCCCCTGCATCCTCTGCCACAACGGCTGCTTCAACATGTGCCACTACAAGGGCGTGCCGAACGATCAGGACCTGAGCGACTCGCTGCATCTGGCCCGCTGCGCGGTCAACGCCGAGATGATGCAGTGGGACAAGCACTACATCAAAAAGACCGACAAGCCGAAGACCGTCCACATCGTCGGCGGCGGCATCGGCGGCATGGAGGCTGCCCGCGTGCTCAAGCTCCGCGGACACAAGCCCATCCTCTATGAGAAGTCCGGCGAGCTCGGCGGCACGTTCATCGCCGCCTCCGCCGAGAGCTACAAGGGAAAGCTCCGCGACCTTCTTAGCTGGTACCGCCGCGAGATGGAAAAAGCTCGGCGTCGAGGTCCGGCTGCATACCGAGGTCAAGGAGATCGAGTCCTTCGGCGCCGACCCCGTCATCATCGCCACCGGCTCCACGCCGCGCGTGCTCAAAAAGGTCCCCGGCCACGAGAAGATGCTCGAGGCCTGCGAATACCTGCTGGGCGCGCCGGTGGGCGAGACAGTCGCGGTCGTGGGCGGCGGTCTGACCGGCTGCGAGATTGCGTATGAGCTGGCCCTGCAGGGCAAGAACGTCTCCATCGTCGAGATGAAGGACGATCTGGTCTCGCAGAAGGGCGTCTGCCTGGCCAACAGCTCGTACCTGCGCGAGTGGTTCGCGTGGAAAAAGAACGTCCCCGTCTACCTCGAGACCACGCTCCGCGAGGTCAGGGACGGCGCCATCGTCTGCGCCGGCAAGGACGGGACCGCCATCGAGATCCCGTGCGACACCGTCATCTCCTCCGCGGGCTATATCTCCACGCCGCTGGTGGAGGAGAAGGGCCATAAGAACGTCCACCTCGTCGGCGACTGCCTGCGCGTCGGCAACCTCCGCTCCGTCGTCTGGCGCGCATATGAGACGGCAATGAAGATCTGAGCAGAAACAAATCATCCCCACCGGCACGGCCGGTGGGGGGATGAGCATAGGGGCTTGTTCCTGATTTATGGGCCCCCATGGCTTCCACTATGAGGGAAGCCATGGGGGACATTCTGTAGGGGCGGGGCTCTGCCCGCCCGCTGGTGCGGATCTTGTCGGAAGCATGGGCGGAGCAGAGCCCGCCCCTACAGTGCGGCTGCTGCCCAAAAGTCTGTTCCGGGACATTGGCTTCTGCGTGTATGGATAGAGAAACGCCCGGCTGCAAGCAGCCGGGCGTTTGTGATAGCTGCGTCAGCTCTCCGAGAGCATGTAGAGCATTTTGGCGACTTCGGCGCGGGTGACTTTGCCGGTGGGCTTCAGCTTTCCCTTTGGAGCCGGAGATGATCTTCTGCTGGGTCATCTGCGCCAGGGCGGTGCGGGCCCAGTCGGCGATCTTGCCGCTGTCGGAGAAGGCGGAGAGCACATTGAGATCGGCGTCTGCGAAGTCCTTCGTGCGCGAGAGGATCGTCATGGCCTCCTGCCGCGAGATGGTGGAGCCAGGCTTGGCGAGCAGCTTGCCGTTCGTCTTCGAGCCGGTCAGATAGCCGAGCTGATAGGCTGCCTGCATGGCGCTCTTGGCCCAGGAGGCGATGCTGCCGCTGTCGTCAAACGGCAGCTGGACGGAGGCGTAGGCGCTCAGGTCGGTGCCGAGATAGCGCATCATGGCGACGATGAACTCCTGCCGCGTCATGCTCGCGTCGGGGCGGTAATAGAGCTTGCCGTTTTTCTCCGAGCCCTGCAGCGTGCCCGCGTAGTAAAGCTCCGTGATGTAGCTCTCGGCCCAGTGGCCCTTCGTGTCATCGAACGGCTGCGAGGAGCCGACGGTCACGGGCAGGGTGCAGCTCGTCTCGCCGTAGGTCACGGTGAGCGTGCCGGTCACGTCCCTGCCGGTCTGGGCGGCGGTGAAGGTGCCGTCTTCATCGATCGTGCCGAGCGCGTCGGAGACGGACCAGGTGAAGCTCGTATCGGCGGAATAGACCTTGTTGCCGTAGTACCAGCCGGTGGCGGTCAGCTCCGTCGTGCTGCCGCCGGCGACGCGGAGGGGAGGAGAAGGGCGGTGTTCTTGCCCTCGTGCTTGATGGTGATGGAGGTGAGCGCTTCCGGGATGGCGAAGCTGGCCGTGGCCCGCAGACCGCCGGCAGCGGCCGTCACGGTCGCGGCGCCCTTCGCGTCGTGGTCGACGGTCACATAGCTGCCGCCCGCGGCGGTCACGTTCGTGCCGCCGAGGGTGACGTCCGTCGGGACGGCGGCCGCCATGTAGCTGCTGTCCGCCGCCTTGACGGTCAGGGCGATCTTCGCGTCCGGCAGCGTATAGCCGCCGAAGGGGTAGAGGTAGAGCTTCGAGGCCGTGCCCGCGTCCTTCTTCTGGCGGACGAGGAAGATGAAGTTCGCGCATTCGCGCAGCTTGCCGTCGGAGGGGACGTTGGCCGTCGCGCCGGAGGCGTAGCCGGGTAGGTGACGCCCGCGGCCGTCGAGCCGCCGCCGTCAAGGTTCAGCGCGGTCCGGCAGCCGAGCGCCTGCATCCGCTCGGCCAGCTGCGCGAGCGTCAGACCCTCGGAGGTTGCCAGCCTCGTCGCAGGTGTAGAAGACGAGCGAGCCGTCGTTCTTGACGCCGATGGCGGTGCGGGCGGCCATTTTCTTGGCCGAGTCGAGGGTGAAGTCGGTGCAGACGCTGCCGTTTTCGACCAGTATATCGCCGCCGCCGCAGGCGGAGGTGACGTTCTCCCCCAGCCGGAGGCGCAGGTGACCTGGATGGTCAGCTGCTCGCCCATGACCAGGCTTTGGAGCGTAGCAAGGGCGTTTTTATAGATGGTATCGTTGGCGATGGCGAGCAGGAACCCGTCTTCGGGGATGGCGCAGGATTTCGTATCCTCCACCATGCCGACGACTTCGACCGTCAGTGTCTGGCTGAGCCGCAGCTCCGCCGCGCGCGAGCCGGACGGGCGGACGATGACGTGGTAGCCCTCGATGGTGTTCTTGGTGCGGGTGTCATAGTCCTGTGAGTAGAGCAGGACGCCGTTCTGCGTGGTCATGGCCTTGTTGTAGTTGACCAGCAGCGGCGTGTCGCCGCCGTAGTCGAGCGTGACCGTGACCTCCGGATCGCCGATGACGGCCGAGCCGTCGGCCAGGAAGCCGACCGCATTGGCCGAGCCGCCGGAGCGCAGGATGCTGTTCGTGACGACGATGCCGTAGGGAATGCCGGTTGCCCGGTCAAAGAACGAACCGTTGATCCCCGCGACCATGCTGTAGCCCTGCTCCTCAAGCGTCTTGACGGTCTTGTTCATGGCGCTGGTGCCGTAGAGCGTCGAGCCGAAGGCGACGACGGGGCGCACCTGCGCCTCCTTGCGGTAGGTAAAGATGTTCTCGTGCAGATTGGTCTGCTTGCCGGAATCGGAGGTGACGCTCTGAGTACTGTATGTATAGACCGTGTTGTCCGACAGGTTCAGGGTGCTGCTGCCGGCGGTCTCGGCCGCGGCCAGCACGGGTGCGGCCAGCAGCGACAGGGATAACACCGCCGCGGCAGCCCGCTTCAGCCAGGTTTTCATGATCGGGATGCTCCTTTCAGGGAATTTTGGATGAGAGAGTAAGGTTATGTTAACATAAAAAAGAGAAAAAGTAAAGATGCCACAGAATTTTCCTGACCGGAGGATCTGTCAAGGAAAAATACTTGACAGCGGCGGAGAAATCGTGTATAGTTGACAAGAATGCTGGATCGGAGGGGGCTTGTCATGCGGGCCGACGCGCTTACGATGTCGCTGCTGTACGACTATTATGGCGAGCTGCTCACCGAGAAACAGCGGCAGCTGTTCGATCTGTACTACGATCAGGACTATTCGCTCAGCGAGATCGCTGCCGCCGCCGGCATCAGCCGTCAGGGCGTCCACGATACCCTCGCCCGCGCCGAAGAGCTGCTCGAGGGCTATGAGCGCACGCTCGGCTGTATCGCGCGCGACGCGCGGCTGCAGAAGCAGCTCGAGGTGATCGCGCAGAACGCGCAGGCGCTCGCCCGCATCCCCGCGGCCGCGCCGCAGGCCGGCGCGATCCTCCGCGCCGTGCAGGAGATAAAGGAGTAACACATGGCATTTGAAGGCTTAACCGAAAAGCTCTCGAACGCGTTCAAAAAGCTGCGCGGCAAGGGCCGCCTGTCCGAGGCCGACGTCAAGGAATCCATGCGCGAGATCCGTCTGGCGCTGCTCGAGGCCGACGTCAACTACAAGGTCGTCAAGGACTTCATCAAAAAGACCACCGAGCGCGCCGTCGGCACGGATGTGCTCGAGAGCCTGACGCCCGCGCAGATGATCGTCAAGATTGTCAACGAAGAGCTTACCGCCCTGATGGGCAGCGAAAACCAGAAGATCCACATGGCGTCGCAGCCGCCCACGGTCGTGATGCTCGTCGGCTTGCAGGGCGCCGGTAAAACGACGAACGGCGCAAAGCTCGCGGGCCTGTTCAAAAAACAGAATAAAAACCCGCTGCTCGTCGCCTGCGACATCTACCGTCCGGCGGCCATCAAGCAGCTTCAGGTCGTCGGCGGACAGCTCGGCATCCCTGTCTTCGAGATGGGGCAGACGAACCCGGTCGACATCGCGAGGGCCGCCGTTGCCCACGCCATCCGGCACGGCAACGACATGGTCTTCCTCGACACGGCGGGCCGCCTGCACGTCGACGAGGCGCTCATGGACGAGCTCAAGGCCATCAAAGAGGCCGTCAAGCCCGACGAGATCCTGCTCGTCGTCGACGCCATGACCGGCCAGGACGCCGTCAGCGCCGCCAAGACCTTCGACGAATACCTCGACATCACCGGCGTCATGCTCTCCAAGCTCGACGGCGACGCCAGCGGCGGCGCGGCGCTCTCCATCAAGGCCGTGACCGGCAAGCCCATCAAGTTCATCGGCACGGGCGAAAAGCTCGACCAGATCGAGCCCTTCCACCCTGGCCGCATGGCCTCGCGCATCCTCGGCATGGGCGACGTGCTGACGCTCATTGAAAAGGCGGAGGCCGCGTTTGACGCGAAGAAGGCCGCCGAGCTCGAGCAGAAGCTCAAGAGCAATAAATTCACCCTCTCCGATTTCTACGACCAGCTCTCGCAGCTCAAAAACATGGGCTCGCTCGACGAGATCGCGGCCATGATGCCCGGCATGAACGCCGGAGCGCTCAAGGGCGCGCAGGTCGATGAAAAGGCGATGGGCCGCACCGCGGCCATCATCCAGTCCATGACACCTTATGAGCGCGAGAACCCCTCTGTGCTCAACTCCAGCCGCAAGCGCCGCATCGCGCTCGGCGCGGGCGTCAAGGTCGAGGACATCAACAAGCTGCTCAAGCAGTTTGATATGATGAATCAGATGATGAAGCAGTTCTCCGGTCCCGGCGCGGCCAAGAAGATGAAGCGCATGGGCAAATTCGGCGGCATGGGCGGCTTCCCCGGCGGCTTCCCGGGCATGTAACAAAACAGTCGTTTCAGCTAATTTGAGATAGCTTTACGAGATAAGAAATTTTTTAACTGTATTTTGGAGGAACAATCATGGTTAAGATCAGACTGAGAAGAATGGGCGCCAAGAAGGATCCCTACTACCGCATCGTTGTCGCCGATTCCCGCTTCCCGCGCGACGGCCGCTGCATCGAAGAGATCGGCACCTACGACCCGAAGAACGAGGCTAACGCCATCACCATCGACGCCGACAAGGCCAAGCAGTGGATCAAGAACGGCGCACAGCCCAGCGACACCGTCCGCGGTCTTCTCAAGAAGGCAAACGTCCTGTAATTTAGGGGTATCGACATGAAAGATCTTTTGCTGTATATGGCGTCTTGGTACGCGCCGCCTGATACGGAGGGCATCAGATTTGTAACTAGTTGCCTTAGAACGACTGCCATCAATAGAAGGTGCGACTGAAATTTTGATAAATGTTACTTTTGCGAGGGACAGGTTGTAGGGGCGGGGGCTCTGCTCCCGCCCACTGGTGCTTTTCATCGGAACAACGCAGGCGGGCAGGAGGCCCGCCCCTACAGGGGAATGCATCCCAAAGGCTTCCCCTCATAGGGGAAGGCTTTGAAGCGACTTCTTTATTTCAGAAAGGTTTGCATGCTAACTAAAAAATTTGTTAGGTACACAGTATTTTTTTGTATTTTTCGTAGAAAGCGTATTTACAATTCCTTCACAAAATGATAGAATAACTATGGTTTTTAACTGAGATTCCCTGTTTTTTTCAATTTCGTCCCGCGTTGGAAGGACAGGCTTTCCGCCTGATCTCCGGGCCGCCGGCGCCATTGCCTGAAAGCATGCGGAGCCTTCAAGACAGAAAGGATGACTTGCTTGGCAGAAACGCAATCGAACTGAGAAACATCACCAAGCGCTTCCGGACAGGTCGTAGCGATATAAAATCGATCGTCTGGGCTGCATAGGGGTGAGATTTTTGTCCCTGCTCGGCGAAAACGGCAGCGGCAAGACCACACTGATGAATATGCTCGCGGCATCTACTTCCCCGACGACGGCGAGATCCTTGGATCGGCGGCAAGCCGGTCTCGATCCGCAGCCCGAAGGACGCATTCGACAACAAGATCGGCATGATCCACCAGCACTACAAGCTGTTGATCGACGTATTCACCGCCGCGGAAAATATCGTCCTGGGACTTCACGAGGGGCAGAAGCTCGATATGGCTGCGACCAACAAACGGGTGCAGGAGATCTGCGACCGGTACGGATTCGACATCGACCCGACCCAGAAGATCTACGACATGTCCGTCTCGCAGAAGCAGACCGTTGAGATCGTCAAGGTTCTCTACCGCGGGGCCGACGTCCTGATTTTTGGACGAGCCGACCGCTGTTTTGACCCCGCAGGAGACGGACAAGCTCTTCCAGGTGCTGCGCAAGTAACATGCGCGCCGACGGCAAGGCCATCATCATCATTACCCACAAGCTGCACGAGGTCATGGCCCTCTCCGACAAGGTCGCCGTCCTGCGCAAGGGCAAGTACATGGCACGGTCAACCCGCGAGACGAACCCGCAGGCCCTGACCGACATGATGGTCGGCCGCGCCGTCGCCTGAACATCGACCGGCCCAGGTATGAAAATCCCGTCCGCGCCTCGCGGTGCAGCACCTCACGGTCTTGGACGCCGAGGGCGTCAAGATGCTCGACGACGTCACGTTCACCGCCATGGGCGGCGAGATCCTCGGCATCGCGGGCATCGCGGGCACCGGCCAAAGGCTGCTCGAGCCATCTCCGGCCTGCAGAAGCTCGAAGAGGGCAGCAAGTACATACATCGAGCCCGACGGCAGCAGAAATAATGCTCAACGGCATGGATCACTGGTATCATCACAAGGAGCCTGCTTCTCTCAGCTGGTCCCGGAGGGACCGGTTCGGCATGGAGCCTCGTCGGCGGCTTGCGCCAGACATCATCGAATATCATGCTCACACCTACTGCGCCGCGGCAAAGGCCCCGCTCACCGACCAGGAAATTCCCGCGCGACCTGTCGCAGAAAGATCGTCAAACGATCTTCGAGGTCATGCCCCGATATCGGCCGCACCCATCAAGCGGAAATCTGTCCGGCGGCAACGATATAGAAAATTGCTCGTCGGCCGTGAAGATCGCGCAGGGCTTAGCCGTCACTCATGACGGCTTCCGCCCAAAATCGATGCGGATATCAACACATCCTGGAAATCGACCTGTTGACCGAGCAGAAGATGAAGGGCGTCGCCGTCATCTACGTCGGCGAAGACCTGGACGATGCGCTCGAGCTGTGCACGGGCGGATCTGGTCTGTGCGGCGGCAGGTTTCCGGCATTGTCGACGAGGCGCAGACACGGGACGCCAAATCGGCCTCATGATGACGAAGATTGGAGGATGAAAATTGGTAAGCCATATCTCCAAGCGAGAGCCCACCAGAATTTCCGCGGCAAAAGCCCGCGGACGATCCGCGCCATTGCCATTCTCCTCGCGCTGATCGTCGACGGCATCATCATCGTCAAGATGAACCGCTTTGAAGGTCTATGTCTCCACAACTCGCGCGTTCGCTTCCTTTCAAATAGGTTTTCATCATTGTTGCGTGATCCTCACCTGTGCTCATAAAGCCTGGCGCCAAAGGTGCGGTTCTGGAACCGTCACGGCGCCGAGGGCCAGATGCTCGTCGGCATCGCCACCGTTCCTGGATGATCAACCGCGGGCAAGATGAACATCGTAGATGCTCTCTGTATGGCCATCAGCGCCATCGTCGCCGGGCAGCATCTGGGGCCTCATCTGACACTTCAAAGCCAAAATTGGGAACTTGAACTGAACGCTGTTCACGCTGATGATGAACTACATCGCCATCCAGCGACCTCGTTCGCCGTCTCAGAAAGTGGGAGAACCCTCCGGATAAACATAATACATGG
>VOFC01006703.1_pt1 | contig 23528 bp, 50 predicted proteins | sample 5384161 | NCBI WGS metagenome assembly VOFC01 (sample SAMN12384722, study PRJNA508395) | human gut metagenome | isolation source: healthy gut B | host: Homo sapiens | reverse complement strand
AAGCAGGAGCGCGAGATTGAGATCATGGATCAGCGCATGCCGCGCTATACCAGAGAGACGACGAATCGTTATATGGCGGCTGGCAGGACTTCTACGATCAAAGAATACACGCCGGCGGCACTCAGCGGGCGGGGAGGCGAGAACCATCGATTTTTGCAGTGAGCAGGGAGAACATGCAGCGGAATCGCTGGACAAGGCGGAGGAGGCACGCGGTGACGGTAAGACCTTACAGAGAATTAAACATGACAGAGAATGCGCCCGGGTTTTGAGAGTTTCAAAACCCGGGCGCATCTTTTATTGACTGCCGTCGGCGTTGTCGCCGGTATTCTCAGCGCAGAGCTGCTGTATTGTCACCGGTGCTGTTGTCTGTGGTTCCCGGTATTGGTATCCTGCGACGGGAGATCCGTCACGCCCGGAACAGGTTATTGTACGGCGTCGACCATACGGTTATTGGACGGTGCATTGTGCATCGTACAGTATTGGCGAGGAGCCTCTTCGGTCAGAAGATAAGGAGCATCCTCTGGTTTCGCAGAGCCGCCAATCACGTATACGCCGGTTGTAGGTGTTCGACAATTTGCGCCGGCGAGCTCGTCCGGAATCCGCACAGATGTTGGCCAGAATATGGTGGTCACAGTAATCGGTCGGTGCCGTGCCGGTTGCAAAATATTCGGTATATGCCATGTTGCCGCGCGGATCGTTCGTACATACGCCGTCGATGGCAAGCTTTCCGGATTCTTTGCAGACGGTAGCAGTGACGATGCCGTCCGGTTTTTCAAAGTCCGCAAAAGGAAGATCCTCGTGAATCCGGCTCATGACCGCTTTTCCAGATCTTCTTCGGATAGGTGGTCTGACCGCTGTTCTGAACCGCATTGTCGTCGTAACCGCCCCATACCACGCAGGTGTAATAAGGTGTGAATCCGGCAAACAGGGCATCACGGTTCTTGGTGGTGGTACCGGATTTTCCTGCCTGCGCCATACTGCTTCCGAAGTAGGCCGGCGTACCGGTTCCCTGTGTCATGACGTCCTTCATGGCGTCGGTCAGAAGCCATGCAGTGGTCTCCTTCAGGACGGTGTGCGATTCCGGTGCCGTATTGTCGAGCAGTACATTTCCGTCATGATCCAGAATTCTTGTATAGAATTTTGGCTTGATGTAGGTTCCGCTGTTGGCGATGGTGGCGTAAGCGGCGGTCAGGCTCCAGGTTGGTGACACCGTTGGTGAGACCTCCGAGTGCCAGTGTCTCGTTGCCGCTCTCGTCGATGCCGACGGTGGTAAAACCAAAGTTGCGGATGTAATCGTAACCCAGGGAAGGACCGATCTGCGCCAGCGTCTTAACCGCTACGACGTTGATGGAATCAATGATACCTTCGCGCAGTGTGGTGAAACCGCGGTAGCGCTTGTCGTAGTTATTTACCGCTCCGCCCTGTCCGGAACCGTAATTGTACGGCGCATCATCCTGAACATCGGCAAGTGTGAGACCTCCCGCGTCCAGTGCAGGTGCATAGGCAGCGATAATCTTAAAGGTGGAACCCGGCTGTCTTGTGGTGTCCGTTGCACGGTTTAACGTCTTGTTGGCCGTCTTGTCGCCGCGTCCGCCGACGAGCGCTTCACTTCTCCGGTGGACTGATCCATGACGGTTAAGGCAGCCTGCGGCTGAACGGTAAAGGTAAGCGTCTCGCTGCCATCCACAACGACGTCTCCGTCCTGCATAAGATCCGTCTTATACTGCTCGATCAGCTGCGCGGGCGTCATCCTCGCTGGCAAAGTTGATGCTGTAGTTCTTGTTTGACTTCTGATAATAGGAAAGCATCGTCTGCTGGCTGTAATTTGAGATGGTGCCGTCCGGGGATTGGATCGATACGCGGTAGGAGAAGGATACCTTCGGATCGGTCGGGTAGTTCTCCAGATTGTTGACCTCTTCATCGCAGATATTCTGGATATCCGGGTCCTGCGTGGACTCGATGGTAAGTCCGCCCTCGATAGAGAGCTTTGTAAGCCTGCGTCTCCGTGTAGCCCAGACGGTCGATCATATCCTGAACGATCTGATCCGTCATCTCATCTACGAAATAGGAATTGATATTCTCATCCTGTGACTCGACATTGACGACCTGAATCCGGTCGTACACATTGTCCGCAACGGCCTCATCATACTCGCTCTGTGAGATATAGCCCTGGTCAAGCATGTTGTTCAAGACCTTCTGCCGCCGCTCCTTATTGTGATCCGGTGTGTGATCGGGTTGTAGTAGCTCGGGCTCTGGGTAATCGCCGCGAGCACGGCACATTCGGAAAGCGTCAGATCCGGAGACATCTTTTCCGAAATAGCGCTCCGATGCGACGCCGACGCCCAGCGTATTCTGACCAAGATTGATAGCGTTTAAATAATTTTTTCCAGAATCCAGTCCTTGTCCACAACCTTTTCCAGCTGGAGAGCCAGGTACTGTTCCTGGAATTTTCGCTCGAACTTGTCCGCCATGGACTGTTCGCTTGTCCACTGGGTAAACACGGTATTTTTGAGCAGCTGCTGTGTGATGGTACTTGCGCCCTCCGAAAAATGAAAACCGGATGCGACGCCTTTTAATCCCGCACGCAGAATACCCTGCAGATCGATACCGTTGTGATCGTAAAAACGCTCATCCTCGATCGCAACAAAAAGCATGCTGCAGATTGATCGGAATCTCGTCGATCGTCACGTATTTACGGTTGGAACCGGATGCAACGAGCGTTGCGGTCTGGTTGCCCTGGTTGTCTAACACGGTCGTAAGGTATCCAGTCGGGGTTGCATCAATATCTTCGATTGAGGGAGCGGAAGCAATAATTCCGGAGATCACTCCGAACGCGGAGCATCCGCCGACAATCACGACTGCAAAAAAGCATATAAGCAATGCCTTACAAAAAATTACGTTGAATTTTTTGCGAATCATGGTACCCTTGGAAGCAAGTTCATGCTCGCGCTTCCGAGTACGTTTCTTTCCATAATTCATAGTAGGCCTCCTTTTCTGATTCACCATCAATGTATTATACCAAAGAACTGTGTCAGAATAAAGAAAAAACTGAAAATACGGACATTCTTCACAGTTTCTTAAGGATTCGTATTGCAAAAAAGAAAGCTGCCGTGTTACTATTTGAAAAGAGTGGAAAGCGAAGGGAAAGGACCCGGGTGGCGGGATTGTGGATCATATGAAGACAGTGTATATCGGCGGCGAGGGTGAGATTGTAGAAAAGAAGTCCAGATTTATAGCGACGGTCCGGCCGGTTGCCTCGGAGGAGGAGGCGGTGGCATTCATCGCGGAGATGAAGAAAAAATACTGGGACGCCAGACACAACTGTTCCGCATTTGTGATCGGAGACCGGCAGGAGTTAAGCCGCTGTTCGGATGACGGTGAGCCGGCGCAGACGGCAGGGCAGACCGATGCTTGATGTGCTGCTGCGGGAGGAGATTCACAACGTGGCGGTCGTGGTTACACGGTATTTCGGCGGCGTGCTGCTCGGCACCGGCGGTCTGGTGCGGGCGTATCAGGGAGCCGTTTGCAGGCGGGGCTTGCGTCGAGTACCATTATAGATAAGAAGGAAGGCATACAGCTTACGGTAGGCACGGACTATACCGAGCTTGAAAGCTGCAGTATCTGATCGCGCAGCAGAACCTCACGCTGATCGATACCGTGTATACAGAAAAAGTGGAACTTCAGCTTATGGTTCCGGCAGAACAGCAGCAGGAAGTGGAAAAAGAAATTGTGGAGGCGACGAACGGAAGCGCCCGGATTTCCTGGGGTGAGAAGGTGTTGTACGCACTCGTAGACAAAAAAATTGAAATTTTTGAAAAAAACACTTGATTTTTTCTGCCGACCTGTTATAATAGCTTTTGTTGACAGCACTTAGGGCTATCGCCAAATGGTAAGGCAACGGACTCTGACTCCGTCATTTCAAGGTTCGAATCCTTGTAGCCCTGCTTCTAAGACCTCATGAACGATGTTCATGAGGTCTTTTCTTTATCCGGCATCTGCGTCCCATCATTGAAAAACCTGTCCCCCTTGTTACTATTACTACGATAATAACAGACACAGGCATTGAAAGAAGGGACCCATGTATCAGTTTGAAAGTCGCGTACGTTACAGTGAAGTGGACAGCGAACGGCATTTGACACTGCCGGCGGTGATGGATTATCTGCAGGATTGCTGCACCTTCCAGTCGGAAGATATGAATATCGGCGTGGAATATCTGGCAGAGCAGAAGCAGGCGTGGGTATTGTCTTCCTGGGAGATTAAGATCAGACGCTACCCGGTTATGGGAGAGAAAATCTGCGTGGAGACATGGCCGTACGCATTTAAGGGATTCTATGGATATCGCAACTTCCGGATCACGAAACGGACAGGGGAGAGGAACTGGTGCTGGCGAATTCTGTCTGGGTTTACATGGATATGGAACGGATGCGCCCGATGCGCATCCCGGAGAAAGTGGCGGGATGCCTACCGGCCGGAGATCGGAGAAGAACTGCCGGGCGAGTGGGGCGCGAGAAAGCTTATCGGTTCCGGAGGGCGGAACTGAGATGCCGCCGGTTCCGGTGGCGGGATTTTTTATTGACACCAACCACCACATGAACAACGGGAAATACATTCTGGTGGCAAAGGAATCTGTGCCGGAGGATTTTGCAATCGGCGGCGTGCGGGCAGAGTACCGACGTGGCGGCAATGCTGGGCGACGTGCTGCATCCGGTTGTTGCGTGGCAGAAAAAGATAACGGTGGTGCTGACTGACGGTGGAGACCAGATCTATGCGATCGTGGAATTTGCGGCGGCAGAGAAGAATTGATGGAAAATGAGGATCGAGATGAAATTAGGCGAATATCAGAAGTTAAAAGTGATCAAAAAGTAGAATTTGGAGTCTATCTGGCGGAGCATGAGGGAGATGAGACGCGTGTGCTTCTGCCGCAGAAGCAGGTGCCGGCGGACGCAAAGCTCGGGGATGAGATCGAAGTATTCCTGTACAAGGATTCCAAGGACCGCATCATTGCGACGACCAACCAGCCGAAACTGACGCTTGGCGGACTGGCGGTGCTTGAGGTTGCCGAGATTGGAAAAAATCGGTGCGTTCCTGGACTGGGGACTGGAAAAAGACCTGTTTCTTCCATATAAAGAGATGACGAAAAAGGTGCAGCCGGGGGATGAGGTTCTGGTGACGCTCTACATCGATAAGAGCCGCAGACTCTGTGCAAGCATGAAAAAGCTGTACGACCTGATGCGCACGGATTCTCCTTATAAAAAAGGAGACACGGTAAACGGACGGATCTACGAGTTCGGTCATGATTTCGAGAACGTTTGTGGCAGTGGATGATTGCTACTCGGCGATGATACCGGCACATGAGGACTGCAGCCATCTTCAGATCGGCGATGTGATTGAGGCGAAGGTCACCGGGGTGAAGCCGGACGGCAAGCTTGACATCACGATGCGGGAAAAGGCATATCTGCAGATGGATGCGGACGCCGAGAAGGTCATGGAAGTGATTGAGGAATTCGCGGGCGTGCTTCCGTTTACGGACAAGGCTTCACCGGAAGTCATCATGCGTGAGACGGGGCTGAGCAAAAATGCATTCAAGCGTGCGGTCGGCAGACTGTACAAGGAGCGCCGCATCGAGATTACGGAGCGTGCAATCCGCAAATTATAGTAGCATGGATGTTCCATGTGTGCTATGATAGATGAAATCGACAGACTATAAGAAAGAAGGAATACAGCATGAAAAAATGTAATCAGCACGGACAAGGCACCGGCAGCGATCGGACCATATTCCCAGGCGATTGAGGTAAACGGCATGGTATACACATCCGGTATTATTCCGGTTGTACCGGCAACAGGCGAGATCCCGGAGGGATCTGTGGCGCAGGCAGAGCAGGCGCTGACGAACCTGTCCCATCTGCTTGAGACAGCAGGCACCAGCATGGCGAACGTGGTAAAACAACAGTATTTATTAAGGAAATGAATGATTTCGCAGCGATCAACGAAGTATATGCGACATTTTTCGAGGGCGCGTACCCGGCGAGAAGCTGCGTTGAGGTGGCACGTCTTCCGAAGGACGTTATGCTCGAGATCGAAGCGATTGCTACCAAATAATTGCTGCGACAGGAATACCTGAGACTGCCGGAGGAGATCTGGAACATAAAAGACGCGGCACACTGTTACATCGTGTCCGCGTCTTTTCTTTCAGAGAGCATCTGTTACATGATCCCTATACGTACATATCGATATTGCCGCCGAGCTCCGGGTTCACCGAATGTTCCATCATCTGAATCATGGAGGCGCCCATCTGCTGGGTCGGTCTAATGACTGGCTGAGAACGGCCGTGCCGACTGCATAGGCGAGACTGCCGGAGCTGACAGAAGAACCGGAGTCGTAGGCCGTCAGTGTGCCAAGCGCCAGATCAACATTGAAAAATCCATACGAATCCCACCTTTCCTTCTTATGATAGCTTTATTATGCCACAGATGGAGGAGAATGGCAATTATGAAAAATGCAACAAATTATAAAACCGGAAAGGCATAAGGCAGCAGCAGGAAGGGAAAATCTGGGAGCATATGTAACCCGGATTTGTCGGAAAAATGGCGCAGATTGTGGAAAAGACGTGTCGAAAAAGAAAATATTGTGTAAAATCCGCGGAGTATTACAAAATATAGCGGGTTGACATCATATAGACGCTTTGTTATAATAACCATGTAATAAATGTAACAAATTTGTAATAAATCCGTTGGAGGCATTCATGAACAGAAGAACACTGAGAGCTACAGGGATTGTATTGACTGAATGTTATTGGCAGGAGATCCTGTATCTATGATATATGCAGCACCGGTTGCGGGTGTGTCCGTTGCTACCACAGCAGAAGCAGTGGCAGTTGGAACGGGAAGCAGCAGCCCGAGCGCAGGCGTTTCGCTTGCAGTGGCAGATTGTCTGGTTGCAAGCAATGAGGAAGTGGCGCAGGAAGCAGCAGCGCAGCAGGAACAGGTAAGCGAGAATGAGACACCGGTGGTAGAGTCCGAATATGCAGACATTGCCATTGCGCAGGTAGATAACTACGTAAACGTGCGTACCGAGCCGAACACAGAGAGCGAGGTAGTCGGTAAGCTTTACAATAATTCAGCGGCAACAATTTTACAGACCACAGAGGATGGCTGGTATGAGATCACATCTGGCAATGTTACCGGTTATGTGAAGTGTGAGTACGTGGTTGCCGGAGATGAGGAACTTGCAAAGTCTGTAAGTACCCGCTATGCAAAAGTTACGACGACAACGCTTTATGTGCGTACGGAGCCGTCCACAGATGCAGCGGTTTTAACCATGGTTCCGATTGAGGATGACCTTGTGGTAACCGATGAGTCCATTCCGGGCTGGGCACTTGTGACGACAGAAGAGGGAGACGGCTATGTATCCACCGATTATGTCACACTGACGACAGAGTATGTACAGGCGGAGTCCAAAGCAGAAGAGGAAGCACGTCTTGCGAAGGAAGAGGCAGAGCGTGAGGCGGCGGCAGCGGCGGCAGCTAGCGCCAGAAAGAAGAACTCTGAGAGTTCATCCAGTTCATCCAGCTCCTCAGATTCCAGTGCATCCTACAGTGCACCGACCAGTTCAAACGGTCGGCAGTTGCAAGCTATGCATGTCAGTTTGTCGGTAATCCCGTATGTATATGGCGGAAGCAGCCTTACGAATGGAACGGACTGTTCCGGATTTGTTATGAGTGTGTATTCAGCATTTGGAATTGGTCTTCCGCATTCATCCAGTGCGTTGGAGAGGCTGTGGTTATGAAGTAAGCCTTTCATATGCACAGCCGGGTGACATTGTATGTTACAGCGGACATGTTGGAATCTATATCGGAAATGGAACGATCGTGCATGCCAGCACACCGTCCAGCGGTATCACTTACTCCAGTGTTACCTACCGCAGCCCGATCTGTGTAAGAAGAATTTTCTAAACGAGAATATAAAATGGGACTATCACTTGTGATAGTCCCATTTTTGCGTCATAAGAAGAGGAAGAGAAGCGGAAGCTCTTTTTTAATTTTCAGCTACATTCTGCCTGATAACGAAGGGACATGATTTTCTCAATATTGCACCCCAAAACGCAGGATTATTGCAAAAAATGAAGGAATAGGACAAAAGGCACAGTCTATACAATGTGCACAAATTGTAAAAAAATGAAAAGGAAAACTGACTAAATGAGTGTGAATTGCAAAAAAAGTTATCCACAATGCAGAAACGGAAAACAGGAAAATCGAGTTATACACGAAGTTATTCACATTATCCACAGAAAAGTGGGAAAAAAATCTGGTTTACATAGTAAAATAATCGAATGTCTGTTTTGTGAAGAAATAATAAAGTTGTCCGATTTCGTGGAAAGTTTGGAAAAGTTATTGACATTTCAAATATAAAATAATTATAAAAAGCAGTAAAAGAAGTCTGTAAATTTGACCGGAATGGAAGAATCTTGAAATACGAATACAAGTTTGCTATACTAAAAACATATCTTTCGCAGACGAAGGTATGTTTTTTTCAAATAATGGTAATGATATAGGTGCACAATGATTAAAAAAATAGATATTATGGGGATCGGTCTTGACAACTATACCGTGCGGGAATCGATGCGGCAGGTCGAGAACTATCTGAGTAATGATGTTTTAAATACAATCGAAAACATTTCCATGCAGATGCTGATTGCGTCAGAGACGGACCCGGTGGTACACAACGTGATCTCGGAGCTGGATCTTTCCGTCATTGGGGAGAAGGAGATCTTAAAGGCGGCGGATGCGGACAGCATGCAGCGTGTGCAGGAGACGGAGCAGAATGATTTTTCATATGAATTCTATCGGAGGATCGAGCGCAATAAGCGGAGCATTTTTGTGCTGGGACAGACGGAGGAGGGCGTGCAGAAGGTCAAAGCGGAACTGCAGGAAGCATTCCCCGAAGCTGATTCTGGCGGGAGAATATGCACTGGAAAATTGTGTGGGGAATCTGGATGCCGTCATCAATGAGATGAATGCGACGACGCCGGATGTGATCGTTTCGATTCTGCCGTCTCCGCTGCAGGAACATTTTTTCGCGGAGCATAAGGATAAGATGAGCGCGACCATATGGTTCGGCATGGGAGAACTCGGCGTTCATGGAAAAAAGCATGGACTTGGAAGTTTCGTTAAGAACCGGCTGCATCTGGGAAGATTGAAGAACAGTATGAACAAGTATCAGGATCAGGAAAAGTCCGGGGAAGCGGAGGAAAAAGAGGAAATGCATAAAAAAATGCATTTCCTCTTTCTTTTTTTGCTGTTTTGCATTAAAATATAGCTTAGATATTTTTGTTCCGAGGTAGAAAGGCGGCTTTTTATTGTGAAAGTTGCTCATAGGGAAGAAAACACAGTGACCGGACAGAAGAGTTTCAGCAGAAGCAGGATGAGAAGGAGCGGAGCTTATGATTTCAAATCAAATACTTCAGAATACAATCGATGGATTAAAGGGAATCACCAGAATAGATCTGTGCATTATTGATGTGGAGGGAAAGGTGTTAGCAGCCACTTTTCCGGAGGCGGATCAGTACATTGAGCCGGCGCAGGCGTTCGTGGAGTCACCGGCAGACAGCCAGGTGGTGAACGGATATCAGTTTTTCAAGGTATTTGATGAGCACCAGCTTGAGTATATTCTTCTGGCAAGCGGAGACAGCGATGATGTATTTATGATTGGAAAGATTGCAAGTTTTCAGGTGCAGAATCTGTTAGTAGCATATAAAGAGCGTTTCGATAAGGATAATTTTATCAAGAACCTGCTGCTCGACAACCTGTTGCTGGTTGATATTTATAACCGTGCAAAGAAGCTTCACATCGACACCGAGGTGCGCCGCGTGGTATTCATTGTGGAGACGAACCGCGACAAGGACGGCAATGAACTGGAGAAGATCCGCGGAATCTTCGGCACGAAGACGAAGGATTTTGTCACAGCAGTCGATGAGAAGAATATTATCGTTGTGAAGGAAGTCGGCGAGAACGAAGGTTACGAGGAGCTGAACAAGATCGCGGAGAGCATGGTCAACCTGTTCCGTGCGGATGCGACAGCGACGTTCATGTGGCATACGGAACGATTGTCGGCGAGATCAAAGAGGTATCCAGATCCTACAAGGAGGCGCGGATGGCACTTGATGTCGGCAAGATCTTCTTCGAGGAGAAGGATGTAATCGCTTACTCCACACTCGGTATCGGTCGTCTGATCTATCAGCTGCCGATTCCGCTGTGCAAGATGTTCATCAAGGAGATTTTTGACAATAAGTCCCCGGATGATTTCGATGAGGAGACGCTGACGACGATCAACAAGTTCTTTTGAGAACAGCCTGAACGTATCAGAGACTTCCAGACAGCTTTACATCCACCGCAACACGTTAGTGTACCGTCTGGATAAGCTGCAGAAGAGCACCGGACTGGATCTGCGTGTGTTTGAAGATGCCATCACGTTCAAGATCGCACTGATGGTTGTAAAATATATGAAGTATATGGAGACTCTGGACTACTAATTCTTAAAATTTGCATACGGGTATTGCAACAACTGCATACATTGAGTAGACTATATGGGATGGGACAGAGCATTTGATTCTCCGAACCATCGGAGATGCATACAGAAATGAGGTAATTTCATGATAAAGTTAGAGCATGTCAGCAAGTCGTACTCTGCGGGAATTCCTGCACTTAATGACGTGAGTCTTAACATTGAGGAGGAGAGTTTGTATTTGTTGTCGGTGACAGCGGTTCGGGCAAGTCGACGCTGATCAAGCTCCTGTTGAAGGAACTGGAACCGACGGAGGAACCATTACAATCAATGGCAGAAAATTAAATAAAATCAGACGAAGACAAATCCCGAAATTCCGCCGCAACATTGGGGTGGTTTTTTCAGGATTTCCGATTGTTAAAGGATAGAAATATTTATGACAATGTAGCCTTTGCACAAAAAAAGGTCATTGGCGAATCCAACCGCTCCATCAAGAAAAATGTTCCAAAACTGTTGTCGATGGTGGGACTGGCGGCAAAATACCGCTCATACCCGAGACAGCTTTCCGGAGGAGCAGCAGCGTGTGGCGATTGCGCGCGCGCTGATTAACAAGCCGAAGATTCTGCTGGCGGACGAGCCTACCGGTAATCTTGATGCGAATAATGCATGGGAGATTATGAAGCTGATGGGAGGAGATCAACGAGCAGGGGACAACGGTGGTTGTAGTAACACACAATCTGGAGATTGTGAAAGCGATGAATAAGCGTGTCATCACGATGCAAAAAGGCGTTGTGGTAGACGATACCGCTTCGGATCATTACGGTAAGGATACCTCTGTCGAACAGGACGATGATCTGATTGATGATTTCTTGGATGATGGAGGTGACGACGACTATGCGAATTAGTACGTTTTTTTATACAATTAAGCAGGGAATCGTGAATATCTGGAAGAACAAGCTGTTCTCACTGGCGTCGATCGCCACGATGACAGCGTGCATTTTCCTGTTCGGTCTGTTCTATATGATTGTCGTGAACTTCCAGTCCATGGTGAAGGATGCGGAGTCCGGCGTGGCAGTGACAGTGCTGTTTGATGAGGGAATCTCGGATCAGCGGATCGAGGAGATCGGGGAGAGCTGATTTCGGAGAGACCGGAAGTATCACATTATGACTTTATCTCAGCGGATGAAGCATGGGAAAGCTTCAAGAAGAAGTTTACTTTGAGGGAAATGAAGCGGCGGCTGCAAGTTTTGCCGGCGATAACCCGCTGGCGAATTCCGCGAGCTATGCCATTTACATGAACGATATATCGATGCAGGACTCGCTGGTTACCTACCTGAAGTCCGTCGATGGAGTCGCGTGAAGTAAAGCAGTCCCAGCAGGTGGCCAACACGCTGACCGACTTTAACAGTCTGATCGGGTACATCTCGGCGGGCGTCATCCTGATCCTGCTCGGTGTTGCCGTCTTTTTTTGATCAGCAATACGATCACGGTCGGTATCTCCGTCCGCAAGGAAGAGATTGCGATCATGAAGCTGATCGGAGCGACGGATTATTTTGTGCGCGCACCGTTTGTGGTCGAAGGTATTGTAATCGGACTGATCGGAGCGGCAATTCCGCTTGGCATTCTGTACGCATTGTACGGGAAGATTGTAATGTACATCAGCGATAAGTTCAGCTTTATCAGCAATATGATGAAGTTCCTTAGCGTGAACGAGATTTTCCATAATCTGATCCCGGTGGCATTGATTCTGGGTGTGGGAATCGGTTTTATCGGAAGCCGCATCACAATTCCTGCAAGCATTTGAGGGTATAATGATAAGATGCCATACAGGAAACACATGAAGTTTACAATGATACGAAGAATAGCAGCGCTCGGACTGATTCTGGTGCTGGCGGCGGGCATACCGATCCAGGCATCGTCGGCTTCCCACAGAGAAAGTGACGGAGGACGACCGCTTCCACAAAATCCCTGCAGGAGGCGCAGGACGAGAAAGCCCAGCTGGAAAAAAGCGCTCAAAGAGGCGCAGAGCACGATTGAGGATCTCAGGGATTCCAAGGGTGATATCGAGAGCAAGGTAACAGATTGAACCAGCAGCTGATAGATATATCCGCGCGGATCACGGATCTTGAGAATCAGCTGACGGCAAAGAGCGAGGATATCCAGGAGACGAAGGACGAGCTTGCCGGAGCCAAAGAGAGGGAAGCACAGCAGTACGCGGATATGGAAAGTGGGATCCAGTTCATGTATGAGAACGGCAGACCTCTTATCTGGAGGCGCTTTTATCTTCCAGAAACATTTCTGAATTTTTAAATTCCGCAGATTATATCGCACAGATACAGAGCTATGACAGACAAAAGCTTACCGAGTACCAGGACACCGTGGAGTCGATTGTGAATCTGGAAGCCCAGCTGGAGCAGGAGTATACCGATCTGGAGGCACTCAAGTCGACGGTCGAGAGCAATAAAGCGACTGTTGCCGCTATGATGCGGCAGAAGGAGTCGGAGCTTGCGGACATCTCGGGAGATATTGAAGATGCGCAGAGCGACGCCGACTATTATGCGGCGGAGATTCAGGCGCAGGAAGAACTGATTGCGGCGATCAAGAGAGCGGAAGCGGAGAAAGCGGCAGCCGGGGTGGAGGAACATCCGTATACCGGAGGAGCGTTCCGGTGGCCGTGCCGAGCAGCAACACGGGTGACCAGCGATTATGGAACGAGAGTATCCCCGATGTCGGGAGCGTCGTCGAACCATAAGGGAATTGATATCGGAGCATCGGCGGGAGCGGACATTATCGCGGCGGCGGATGGAACGGTAACAGCGGCATCCTACAGCAGTGCGGCGGGCAATTATGTGATGATCGACCACGGCGGAGGACTCTACACCGTCTACATGCACGCATCATCCCTGCTGGTATCGCCCGGACAGACCGTGTCGGCGGGAGATGTGATCGCAAAAGTCGGAAGTACCGGCATTTCAACCGGAAGCCATCTGCATTTCGGCGTCTCTTTAAATGGAAGTTACGTCAGCCGTGGAGTTACCTGGGCGGCTGATGGAGAAAAAGTACACGTAGGCATTGACCGAAATTCCCTGTCCTTGGACAGGGAATTTTTACATATCTTATTACGGATAGCATACAGAAATGAGGGAAACTATGGACGAACAAAGAGAAAATATGCAAAACGGCATGATAGAAAATGAGACAACCGGAGAGCAGAAGCCGGACGGCGGAAAAGAGCGCAGACGCCGTGGAATGGGAGCCGGCATCCTTCTTGGAATCTGCGGAACACTGGTCGTCGGAGCGCTTGGCATTTATCTGACCTGCCGCTTTACCGGAAGTCAGATACTCATCACCAATGCAGCGGCAGATACAGACACAACGCCCCTGCTGGATGCAAAGACAACGGCAAAGATCAACGAACTGTCGGCTTACATTGATCTGTATTATTATGAGGATACCGATGTTCAGGATTTGAAGGACGGTCTGTATGCGGGACTGCTGGAGGGACTGGATGACAGATATTCGGTTTACTACACGGCGGATGAGTACGCGCAGACGCAGGTTAGCATGACGGGTCAGTATTACGGAATCGGGGCGGGGCTTGCGCAGGATAAAGATACCATGCAGGTCACAATCACAAAGGTTTACGAGGGAACACCGTCTGAGAGTGCGGGACTTCGCAACGAAGACGTAATTCTGTCGGTGGACGGAACCGAGGCGGATACGATGGATGTCACGGATCTCGTGAAGCTGATCCGCGGGGGAAGCCGGGACGACGGTACATCTTGAGATCTACCGTCCGTCTACCGGAGAGAATCTCTCGTTTGACGTGGAGCGTGCCGATGTGACGCTGCCGAGTGTATCTTCACAGATGTTAAACGATACGATTGGTTATATCCGGATTGAATCTTTTGAGAAGGATACGGCAAACCAGTTTGAGAAGGCGCTTGCGGAACTGGAAGGGGAAGGGCTTACATCGCTGGTGGTCGACCTTCGCTATAACGGCGGCGGACTTGTCGATTCCGTGGTACAGATTCTGACGATATTCTGCCGGAAGGTCTGATCGTCTACACGGAGGATAAGAACGGACACCGCGAGGAGTACCGTTCCAGCGGAGACACGCATTTTGACTATCCGATGGCGGTGTTGATCAATCAGGACAGTGCCAGCGCTTCCGAGATTTTTGCAGGAGCCATCAAGGATTACAACTACGGAACGCTGATCGGAACGACGACATTCGGCAAGGGCATCGTGCAGAGCCTGTTCCCGTTGGAAGACGGAGACGCCATCAAGCTGACAACCGCGAAATATTTTACGCCGAACGGCAACTATATCCACGGTGTCGGAATCGATCCGGACATTGAACTGGAATATGAGTATCTCGACCCGGACGGAGAGCAGTATGAGATCCAGTACGATAATCAGGTGCAGAAGGCAATCGAAGTGCTGAGTGAGAAGACACAGAACGACTGATCGGAGTGAGGAGACGGGATGAAGCTTCGGATATACCGTGTGATAACAGGAGGACTTCTGCTTCTTTGTATGGTGATGATTTTCCGGTTTTCGGCACAGCCGGCATCGGAATCGGAGCAGGTCAGCGGTGGGGTTGCCTACCGCATTGTGGAAACATGGAGTCATCTGACAGGAACAGAATATACACAGAGCGAGATGGAAGCATATGCCGACCGGATTGATTATCCGGTGCGCAAGCTGGCGCATATGACAGAATATGGAATACTCTGTCTGCTGGCGTGCGCTTTTGTGCACGGATATTCCGGTAACTGGAAAGTGTGCGGAATTTCGGCGGTTGCGGTTGCGGCGCTTTACGCGGCGACCGATGAGATCCACCAGCTGTTTGTCCCGGGGCGCGCCGGACGGTTCTCGGATGTGTATTGATACGCTGGGAGCGGTGATCTGGCTGCTGCTTTTACAGCGCTGCGAAAATTGTGGGAAAAAGATTGCGAAAAGACGGGGCTTCCAGTACAATAAGAATAGAAAAAAAAATGAAAGAGGTGATAACTGTGGTAGAACTTGATCAATTTAAAGTGACCCCTGAACGCATACAGGGAACCGCTGCAGGAAGTGAGGGATTCACTTTGACCTGGTAAATAAAGAACAGCGGATCCAGGAGTTAGAGAGGGAGATGGAAGCTGCGGATTTCTGGAATGATCCGGAGGTTTCCCAGAAAAAAATGAAAGAGTTAAAGAGCATGAAGGACGATGTTGCCACATATGCTTCTTTGACGACACAGTTTGAAGATATTGAGACACTGATCGAGATGGGATATGAGGAGAATGACGCCACGTTGATCCCGGAGATCGAAGAAATGCTAACGGAGTTTACGACGACGTACGATGCCATCCGCGCAAAGACGCTTCTGTCCGGCGAGTACGATGGGGACAATGCCATTGTGTCGCTTCATGCGGGCGCGGGCGGTACGGAGTCCTGTGACTGGGCAGCAATGCTTTACCGCATGTATACACGTTGGGAGAAAATGACTACGGCTATCTGAAATCAGAAAAAGGTGTGCACCGTCTGGTGCGTATCTCGCCGTTCAATGCGGCGGGAAAGAGACAGACCTCTTTTGTGTCCTGCGATGTCATGCCGGATATTGAGGAAGACATCGATATCGAGATCCGGGATGAAGATCTGCGTATCGATACTTACCGTTCCAGCGGAGCCGGCGGTCAGCATATCAACAAGACCTCCTCGGCGATCCGTATCACCCATCTGCCGACCAACATCGTTGTTCAGTGCCAGAATGAGCGTTCCCAGCACATGAACAAAGACAAAGCGATGCAGATGCTGAAAGCAAAGTTGTATCTGCTGCAGCAGCAGGAGAATGCAGTCTGAAGTGGCTCTCCCGGCTGCCCCGAAGGGACTTGAGGAGACGATGAGCAGTGATGTGATCCGCACCTTAAAGTGGGTGTTTGGAAAAGGCGGTCTGATTGAGGAATATAAGCGTCAGGAACAGATGTTGGAGGAGACACCGAAGTCGGTCGCTTCCATGACGCGGATTTTTGCACCCCAGATTTCCCGTGATTTTCCGGGAATGAATCTGGTTTGAGGCGCTCGCACAGCAGCAGCTTGTGGCGGCGCTTCAGGCAGTGTCGGCGGGGAATCTGGAAAGCGTCGCGCGCGCTTCCGATGAACTGAAGGAGCAGGTCAGCCGTCAGATTGAGGGAAACTGCGGCAGGAGTGCGTGAGACCTATGAGCAGATCCGCATTCATCAGACAGAGATTTCCAATTACGAAAAAAAGAACGGCACCTGTGTGATTACATTTCAGAGTGCGGTAGAGCATTACCACTACAAGGAAAAAGCGGGCAAAATTATCTGGGGATACAAAGACCGGAAGCTGCAGACAAAGTACAATATGGAGCTGCTCTATGTACAGGATGCGGCGCAGCAGACGGAGGGAAATGCCTTCGGGCTGAACTGCCCGAACTGCGGGGCGCCGATGAAGGGACGTGGACAGCAGATCTGTGAATACTGCGGCAGCCCGGTTGTACCGGTAGACACCAGAGAGTCTGGCGGATGGTACGTTTTTCTGAGGTGGATTATCACCATGTGTGAATACATTTTTGGCGCATGATTCTGTGCATATGAAGTTTTGCAGGAACTTCCAATAAGAACTCGTCAGAGTACAACGAAAGAATAGAACAGGAGGAATTGTTATGGGAATTATCAAGGCAATCGGTAGTGCGATCAGCGGAGGACTGGCGGATCAGTGGCTCGAGGTGTTCGAGGCGGATGATATGGGGGAACAGACCGTCTTTACGAGTGGTGTGCTGATCCGGAGAGGACAGAATACCAAGGGGACGAACAATACGGTGAGCAATGGCTCCGTGATTCACGTGTATGACAACCAGTTTATGATGCTTGTGGATGGAGGAAAAGTAGTCGATTACACGGCAGAACCGGGATATTATAAGGTAGATAATTCTTCCCTGCCGTCCATGCTAAACGGTGAACTGGGAGAATCTGTAAAGAGACGTTCAACCGTATCAAGTACGGCGGACAGACGCCGACGGCACAGAAAGTATATTTCCTGAATCTGCAGGAGATCAAAGGATCAAGTTTGGAACGAGAAACCCGATCAATTACTTTGATAATTTTTATAACGCAGAGCTTTTCCTGCGCGCACACGGTAATTATTCCATCAAGATCACGAATCCGCTGCAGTTCTATGCGGAAGTGATCCCGAGAAACAAAGACCGTGTCAATTACGATGAGATCGGCGAGCAGTACCTGTCAGAGTTTTTAGAGGCACTGCAGTCGGCGATCAACCAGATGTCGGCGGACGGAACACGTATTTCCTACGTGACTTCCAAGGCGATGGAACTGGGCAAGTACATGCAGGACATTCTGGATGCTGATTGGAACCAGATGCGCGGTATGGAGATCCAGAAGGTCGGTATCGCGGGCATTTCCTATGACGAAGAGTCCCAGAAGCTGATCAACATGCGCAATGAGGGCGCAATGCTCGGAAGCGATTTCAACGTCATGCGCGGTATGGCGGTCAAGAATATTACGGAGGGTGTGCGTGACGCCGGAAGCAATGCGAACGGTGCCATGGCAGGCTTTATGGGAGTTGGCATGGGAATGAATGCCATGAACCAGACGCTGTCTGGACTCGGCGCGATGCAGACACCGGCAGACATGCAGGCAAATGCAGGAATGCAGCAGGGCAGCGCGGCACCGGCAGGACAGATGCCAGCGGCAGGCGCAGTGCCGGCAGGACAGACACCGGGGGCAGGTACCCAGGTGGGCTGGACATGTGAGTGCGGTCATGTGAACACCGGAAAGTTCTGCAGCGAGTGCGGAAAACCGATGCCGGTATCTGACGAATGGACGTGTGAGTGCGGCCATGTGAACACCGGAAAGTTCTGCAGCGAGTGTGGAAAACCAAAGCCGGTATCCGGTGAGTGGACGTGCGAGTGCGGACAGACGAACACCGGAAAATTCTGCAGCAACTGTGGGAAAGCGAGGAACTAGCGATGGCAATTATCAGTTTTAAGTGTCCAAACTGTGGCGGAGAACTGATTTTTTGACCCGGCGACACAGAAGTATAAGTGTGAATACTGCAATTCGCTGTTCACGCAGGAAGAACTGGATGCGATGAAGCCGATGCAGGGCGGGGAGCCGGACGCTGTGGCACAGGAGCAGGCAGGCGGAGAACAGGCAGATGAGACGGAAGCGGCGGAGCAGGCAGCCGGAGAGCGGGAAAAGCGAACCGGAGGGCGAGGCGGTGTATTACAGCTGTCCGTCCTGCGGCGCAGATTGTCACGGATGCGACGACCGCGGCAACCTTCTGCTATTACTGCCATAATCCGGTCGTGCTCGGAAAACGGCTGGAAGGCAGCTATCTGCCGAATAAGATCATTCCGTTCGAGATCAGCAGAGAGGAAGCCGAGAAGAAGTTTCTGGATTTTGTCGGCAAGAAGAAATATGTAGCCGAAGGCATTTTTTTTGACAAAAAAAACAGATTGAGAGCATGACAGGCGTTTATTTCCCATACTGGGTCTACGACGTGGAGCTGGAGGGAAAGATGCAGGGAGACGCGAGAAGTGTGCGCATGTGGACGACGGGCAATACCCAGTACACGGAGACCAAATATTATGCGGTGGAGCGCGAGGGCAATGTGTCGCTTCGCAATCTGACGGAGAACGCGTTGAAGAAGGCGAATGTAAAGCTTACCAGCGGTGTGATGCCGTACGCCTATGACAAGATGAAAGATTTTCACATGGGATACCTCTCCGGATTCCTTTTGCGGAGCGCAGAGATATTGAGCAGAATGCTGTGCAGGGCAAGATGCAGCACACCATGCGTGAGAGCGCTGAAAAGCTGATGCGCGATACCATCAGCGGTTACAACAGCGTATCGGTCAAGAATACGTTTTTGCACCGAAGAAGGAAATCTGGTCGTATGTGCTGCTCCCGGTATGGACGATTACATATAAGGGCAGAGACGGAAAAGTATACTACTATTCCATGAACGGACAGAATGGAAATATCTGCGGCGATCTGCCGGTTGACCGCCCGAGACTTGCGCTCACCAGTATACTGACGACGCTTGGCATTCTGGTATTCGGACTGTTAGGAGGGTATTTCTTATGGTAGAGAAGATGAAAAAATCGCTCCTGTGGTGTCTGGTATGCCTGGTGTGTCTTGTTCCGTGCAGCGGTGCGGCACTGGCGGCGGAGGCGGACGCGGCGCAAGGATGCAGCGGATGGTTATGTGTACGATGCGGCGGGACTTCTGACGGCAGATGAGATTTCAGACTTGAACGATGAGATTGCCTCCTTTATGGAAGAATCCGGCTGGAATGTCTATGCGGTCACGACAGATGATGCACAGGGGAAAAGTGCGACCGCCTACGCGGATGATTTCTTTGATGAACATTCCACGGAACAGGAAGACGGTGTGGCATTACTGATCGATATGGATAACCGTGAGATCACGATTTCCACCTGCGGCATTGCGATCCGGTATCTGACGGATTCCAGAATTGACAATATCCTGGATGCCGCGTACGCGAAGATCAGCAATGGCGATTACAATGGCTGTATGCATTCCATGCTGACCGGTGTGGAGACTTACTATGAAAAAGGGATTTCAGAGGGACAGTACAATTATGACTCCGAGACGGGGAAGATTTCCAGATACCATGTTCTGACGCTTGGGGAGATCTTCGGCGTGCTGGCGGTCGCCATCGGAGCCGGCTGCATCATTTATTTTACGATCAGCAACAGTTACAAGGTGCGCGGAAAGGGATATTATTACGCTTACCAGCAGAATTCCAAGGTCAATCTGCGCGTCAAGGAAGATCGTCTGGTGAATCAGACGACGACGCATCACAGGATCTCAACGAGCAGCGGTAGCAGTGGAGGACATTCCTCCTCGCACAGCGGAAGAAGCACGACGCACACGAGCAGCAGCGGCAGATCACACGGCGGAGGAAGCCGCAAGTTTTAAAGGGAGAATAGCTTCCATAACTAAATTTTATTACGGATATTCACAAAAAGAGGTTGCCTGTGCAGCCTCTTTGTGTTATTATCTTCCTCATGAGGACAAGTGTCAGCGTGCTGCACACATACACTCGTGAGGGATACCAGAAGAAAGAGGATTATGAGGAACATGAAAGAGAAAGGTCAGTATTATGTATTAAAGGAAAAGGCGGTGCCGGATGTACTGCTTCGGGTTGTGGAGGCAAAGCGGCTGCTGGATTCGGGGAAGACGGACTCCGTGCAGGATGCGACAGAGCAGGTCGGGGATCAGCCGGAGTTCTTTCTATAAATACAAGGATGATATTTTTCCGTTTCATGAGACAGCAAAGGGGAAGACAATCACCATGGTCATCCAGCTGGACGATGAGCCGGGGCTGTTGTCGATTGTGCTCAAGACGGTGGCAGAGTTTCACGCCAATATCCTGACGATCCACCAGAGTATTCCGATCAACGGGATCGCATCGCTGACACTCGGTCGATGTTTCTGCCGGAGACGGGAGATGTGACACAGATGGTGGCGCGCATCGAGGAGCAGACAGGGATACATTATGTGAAGATCCTCGAAGAGAGTAGGAACAGAATAGGATAGAAGACGAAAGTGGAGGCAGTATGATCAGAGTAGCAGTAATGGGATATGGAACCATCGGTTCCGGCGTAGTGGAAGTATTAGACATCAATAAGAACAGCATTGCAAAGCGTGCCGGAGAAGAGATTGGTGTGAAATATATTCTGGACTTAAGAGATTTTCCGGGGATCCGATTCAGAAAAGGTGGTACATGATTATAAGGTGATCGCAAATGACCCGGAAGTGCAGATTGTTGTTGAGACGATGGGCGGTGTGGAGCCGGCGTACACGTTCGTAAAGGCAATGCTTGAAGCGGGAAAACATGTGACGACCTCCAACAAGGCGCTCGTTGCGGCAAAGGGTGCGGAGCTGATTGCACTCGCCAAGGAGAAAAATGTCAATTTCATGTTTGAGGCGAGCGTCGGCGGCGGTATCCCGATTATCCGGCCGCTCAATTCCTGTCTGACGGCAGATGAGATCGAGGAGATCACCGGAATTGTGAACGGAACCACGAACTATATGCTTACCAAAATGACCGAGGAGGGATCGGAGTTCGACGATGTGTTAAAGGATGCGCAGGCGAAGGGTTATGCGGAGAAAGACCCGACCGCTGACATTGAAGGATACGATGCCTGCCGCAAGATCGCCATCCTGACATCCCTGGTATGCGGACAGCAGGTGGACTTTGAGGATATTCACACAGGGTATTACGAAGATCACGGCGACCGACATCCGGTACGCGAAGGCAATGGGCAGAGCCATCAAGCTTTTGGCATCCAGCCACAAGGTGGGAGACGGATATGTGGCGATGGTAGCGCCGTTCCTTTACCGGCGACACACCCTCTCTACAATGTCAACGATGTGTTCAATGCCATCTTTGTACACGGCAATGTGCTCGGCGATGCCATGTTTTACGGAAGCGGCGCCGGCAAGCTCCCGACGGCGAGCGCGGTTGTAGCGGATATCGTGGATATGGCGAAGCATCTGGACACCAATATCGCGGTGGAGTCTCAAGAAACTGGAGCTGGTGGATTACCGCAACGTCGAGAACTGCTATTTTGTGCGCACGTCCGCAGATGAGAAGCGCATAGAAGAAGTCTTCGGTGAAGTGAGTTATGTAACGGCGGAAGCGTATCCGGAGAGTCCGGATTTGTGACGGCGCGCATGAGCGAAGCTGATTATGAGAAAAGGCGGCGGAGCTTGGCAGTGTACTTCAGATGATCCGCGTGGCACAGTAAAACAGGGGATCCGATGTGAAACAGCAGGCTGATAACAGCAGAAAGTGAAGTGTGAGATGAAGTATTTGGTAATTTTGGAGATGGCAGATGGCAGACCGCCCGATCGAGAGTCTGGGCGGCAGGACTCCGTTAGAGTATGCAAAGACACCGAAGATGGATGAACTGGCAGCGAAAGGTGAGATCGGCATGGTACATACGATCCCGGACGGCATGAAGCCGGGCAGCGACACTGCCAATCTCTCCGTGCTGGGATACAATCCGAGAGAATTTTATTCGGGCGTTCTCCGCTTGAGCACTCTCTATCGGTGTTCCAATGAAAGATACGGATGTGGCTCTGCGCTGCAACATCGTCACGCTTTCCGAGGAGGAGGAGGACAATTACGAGGACCGCACGATCATCGACCACAGTTCGGGTGAGATCAGTACCGAGGAATGTGCAGTGCTCTTGGAGGCGGTGAAGAAGGAACTGGAGACAGACATTTTTCATTTTTATGTGGGCACAAGCTACCGCCACTGTCTGATCTGGGAGAACGGCGAGGTGGTGGATCTGGTGCAGCCGCACGATGTGCTGGGACAGAAGATCGGAGACAAGCTTCCGGAGAACGAAGCGCTTCGCACCATGATGAAGAAAAGCTATGACATTCTGGTGAATCATCCGATCAACATCGAGCGTAAGAAAAAAGGATTAAATCCTGCGAACTCCTGCTGGTTCTGGGGCGCGCAGGCACAAAGCCGGCACTCTATCCGTTTACGGGCGCACCCACAAAAAAGGGCGCGATGATTTCCGCAGTTGATCTTCTGAAGGAATTGCGGTCGGCACTTCCATGAAAGTCATCACAGTGGACGGTGCGAACGGCGGTCTGGATACAAATTATGAGGGAAAAGCGAACGCGGCGTTAGATGTCCTGACGAAGGACGGATATGACTTTGTCTACGTGCATCTGGAAGGACCGGATGAGATGGGACACCAGGGCAGCGTTGAGAAGAAGGTAAAGGCGATCGAGCGCCTGGATGAGCGCATTATCCGGCCGATCGCCGAGGGACTTGCGGAGGCAGGAGGATTTCCGCATGGTGGTGCTTCCGGATCATCCGACACCGATTTCCCTGCGCACACACACACGGCGGACAATGTACCGTATCTACTCTATATGACAGCACGGCAGAGCGCAGTGAGAGCTGGCATTACAATGAGCGCGAGGCGGCGCAGACAGCCAACTTTAT
>VOFC01005810.1_pt1 | contig 23531 bp, 43 predicted proteins | sample 5384161 | NCBI WGS metagenome assembly VOFC01 (sample SAMN12384722, study PRJNA508395) | human gut metagenome | isolation source: healthy gut B | host: Homo sapiens | reverse complement strand
CAATTGTACTTCGTTCAGTTACATTGCTCGTACTTGAAAAAGGATGGAGTAAAGAAAAGAATTCACTACGGAAGATTATCCCGGGACTGGCCTGGCATTTTGTGGAGAGCCGGACGGTGTTGGTGAAAAGAAGGATATGTGCCCCCGTACATGATTTCTCGATTATGACGTGGCCTGATGGAGAAGGATATCTGGAGCAGGTTTTGTCCGGACAAAGGGATATATTTTCTTATTAATCTCTCCTTATCTGGGTTTGCGGACGACAACAATATAGACCGTATCAATGAACTTTATGACTATTGCGGCGAACATGGGTATACCTTTTTATTGTCTGACGGCATCCGGTGATGACGTGTTGGGCGATAGCAGGACCTGACGGGGGAGCGGATTATCCTTTTGGCATAACGGATGAAATCACGTTGAAAACCATTGTGCGCTCAATCGGGGCTGGTATTGTTAAAAAGGGTACGGTGTATAACAAATGGGTTGGCATAACCTTCCGAAAAGAAGAGGACCTGAATGTGCCGTTGGAAGACGGTGAATTGGGGCGTTTGCAGTCAGCATCGCGGATGATGACGACGTTGCGTGTCATCCTGTGGTTCCTTGTCCCCCTGTTTGTGCTGGTGTTTGCCGACGGATATGGGTGGGGAGTAAGATTGATACCTGGGAAAGGGAGAAGATGGAGTCTCCTTTCGAACAGATGGATGTGTCGGTGGTCACTAATAGTGATTACATTATGGAAAGAATGCTGCGGGACGGAAAACTTGCCAACATCAGCGGCAATTATCTTCCTGGCAGTGAACGTAAAACAGACCGGGGAATTCCTCTGAATCTGGAAGGCGGCAAAGGTGACATTTGGCTACTTAAAACGAAAAAGAGAACCATTGGATGAGCTGGCACAGGAGTTTGTAGAATTCCTGAAGAAACAGCTGGCAGGGCCAATGGGGACGGAGTTTAATGAGCTCTTTCCCCAAACCTCCGTCCCCATTGGCTCCACTGCAGAGGAGTGCAGAATATAGAGATTAAGATTTGCGGACTGACAGGTCTGAAAGAAGCGGAATATGCGAATCAAAATTACGTAGATTTTATAGGAATGGTTCTGTTTTTCCCGAAAAGTAAGCGTAATATTACACTGGAGCAGGCAGCAGGTATTATGAAGTGCCTAGATCCGAAGATCCAGAAGGTAGCTGTTGTGGTTTCACCTTCTCTGGAACAGGTGAGAAAGCAATTGAGCAGACTGGATTTGATTATATTCAGATCCATGGGGAGATCCCATCCGGATATGCAGAAAGCTGTTGTTTGCCAGTATTAAAAGCATTTAACATTCGTGACATGAAAGATTTTTCGCAATACTCTGCAGATCTGCCGTGGCCGGTTATGTGTTTGATGCCATCGAGCCTGGCAGTGGCCAGGTATTTGACTGGAGTCTGGTAAAAGAAGTGCCGCGGGATGGGAAACTTTTTCTTTCTGGCCGGAGGCTGAATCAGATAATGTGGCAGAGGCTATCCGTTCAGTTCATCCAGATGGAGTAGATGTATCCTCCAGGTGGAATATGGCAGAGAGAACGCACTGAGGAAAGATCCGGAAAAAGGTCAGAAAGTTTGTCAGAAGGCGCCCGGAAAGCCATTGGGGATAAGGCTGTTTGTGATCAGGTATATTGCAGACCAGGATCATGGTAAGGAATGAGAAAATGAAAAAAAGAATTATTGAGACTGGAGCATGTGGTACAAGAAGTATGAAGGGCGAAAAGTTCTGAATGATTTCAAGCTTAATTTGTTTTGTGGTGAAATCGTCAATCTGGTCGGAATAAGAGACTATGAAAATGATTGCTTAATGGATTTGTTTTCGGGGAAAGATTCGGCTTATGGAGGGAAATTCCTTTTAGAGGAAAAAACCATAGATTTAATGAAAAAAAACCATTCCGGCTGTGATGAAAGTAATATGTATTCAGAAAAAATAATACATTGATTTCCCAGATGACAGTCGGTGAAAATCTGTTTGTTATAAAATCAATGGTCATAAGTTGTTTCTGAATCATCATGCCTTGCGTCATCAGACGCATTATTTGTGGAGAAAGCAGGAATATCATTACAGGAAGTGAACTGGTGTCAGATCTTCGACTTGCACAATGCCATTTTATTGAAATATTAAGGGCACAGATACAAAATGCAAGATTGATTGTACTTGAAGATATTACAGGTACTTTTTTTACAGTGATGTAGAAAAATCTCACTTATGTCAGATGCTGAAAGCAACAAAAAGAAAATGTTGCTATATTGTATTTATCTTTTCACCCGAATGAAATATCTCAAATAGCAGACAGAACAATTCTGGTACACAGGGACAGCATATTCGAACATATTATAAAGGTGAAATAGAAAATGAAAAACTGACAGAATTAGTTCAGAAATTGAATTATGGAGAAATACCCTGTTTGGAACATTCAACAGGGCGGGTTATTTTGAAATAAAACATCTTAAAACAGAAAGTATGGCTGAACCATTTTCATATGCCTTGCGTGAGGGAGAAATCGCAGGACTTTATGACAATGGACAGAAAATCTGTGACGAAATCATTAAAACAATATTTGAAAAAAAAAGAAATTGGAAATCAGGAAATCTGTTATTAGATGGAAAAATAGTAAAGCCATTTCAGAATGTGAATCAGCTGGTTAACAGCGGGATCATATTTCTTCCTGATGCAATAAAAAAGAATATATATGGATAATTTCTCAGAACAGGAAAATGTTTTTCCCAATTTTGAAAAAAAATTCTCGATTCTTTTTTTCAGAAAAATAAAAAGAATGCAGAAATATGTATGGAACGCATTCCAGGAGCTGTTAATGACATATTTTTCCGGATGAGACACTAAATGGAAAATATCTCGAGATGAGTATTGGGTATTATCGATACATTATAATGAATCCATATCTGATAATATGTATCAATCCATATCGTTATGCAGACTCACTCATGTGTCGTATAATAGCCTTTTTATAAAATATGCGGCATCAAAGGGATTGCAGTTTTAATTATTTCAGGTGAGTATAAAAGAAATCTTTGCAGGTATGCGATCAGATTGTGTGGAATTAAAGTAGACAGGGGAGCGTATAGCTCCTGATTTAGTTTGATGCAGTGTTTAAAAAAATCAGCCATAGAATTGATCCTTCTATAGCAGAAGGAGTGTTATCGTAGGTAAATCCGTGAAGCTCGTCTGGATATTGATGCAGTGAGACCGAGACACCTGATTTTTCTAACATAGAAGCGTACTGTATCCCTTCTTCATAAAGAGAATCGTGACCACAGGTAATAATGAATGCTGGTGGCATATTGTGTAAGATTTTCTCTGCTTTAGTAAAAATAGGACTTATTTCTGAAAAGCGGCATCATAAGAACCAACATAGCAGGCATTAAATAATTCGGCAAGATCAGGCAGGAATACAACCGGTCGGAGCAGGCTTCTCTTTGGCTGGTGTTTTTAGATCTAAAGGTGGATAATCCAGTATCTGTCCTTTAAAGAAAAATCTCTTCTTTCCTGGCAACGCAGGCAGGTAACAGTAGCAAGATTTGCTCCGGCAGAATGACCGCCAATCACCATTTTTCAGTATCAATGCCCAGATCCTGTGCATGCTCAACATAGAATCGAATGGTTTCATAGATAGAATCAGGTGCAGCTGGAAAAGGATATTCTGGTGCCTTTGGGTAGTCAATGCTGATAAATTTTTGCATGTGGGACTTCTCTGCGCATTTGCAGAATGATTTGCTCATCAACATCTGCGGTGTTAAAGATGAAGCCACCTCCGTGCAAATCAATCATGAATGGCTCTGGTGTATCAGAGCTAAATCCATATTCTAACACGGTAATATCACCAACAGTTGTGGAACGATACGCTTGCGTGCCATATGTGCAACATCCAGCCCTTTCGCACAATTCTTTTTTATGTTCGCTTTCTCTGGCTTGTTTACAAGTGTTGAGATATCTGCTTTTTATATCTGACATATCATAATCCTCCTTATCGTAAGAGAATCCTGAGATTGTGTTAAAAACTGAGATTATTATAACATACAAAAACAACATCTGTGGCTGCAAACAGTGAAAAAAGTGAAATTTACCTACCAAAGATAAAATTGTCACATTGAGAAGAAATGTGCATAATGGCTACAATAATTCCAGAATCATTGATGATTTGTGTTAAAAAACTACAATGTATGAAAGCGTGAAGGGGGAAAAAAGATGAAAAAAAGAGATTTAAAAAGAAAGTTTTGTTATCATTGATGACGGTTTAATAAGCTGTGACATGTGTTTCAGCAATGGGAATGGTAAATGCAGAAGAAAACAAATAGTACAGAAGAAGCAAAAGGTGGATGGTTCACTGGTAGGATTCTGTGCACTGGATACAGAAATGCTTTGTTGCAGGTCTGGCGGAGGATACGAAGTCACTCTTAGAAGCTGATGGGGCGGAAGTTCAGATTGCGGATGCGTCACTGGATTCATCCAAACAGATAAGTCAGATTGAAAATTTTGCTGTAATGGGAGCTGATGCAATTATTGTAATTCCAGTAGATCCAGACAGCCTTACAGATTCCATAAAATATGCAGGAGCAGGGTAACCAAAGTACTGGTTATGAATGGTGATACAAAAAGCGTATGACTTGCTTTTATGACATCAGATCGATATGAAATAGGAAAAGGCTGCGGCACAGCTTGCTACAAACTGGATTGATGAAACATTTCCGGATGCTGAAGATGGATCTGTAGAAGTAGCTATTTTTTTGAAAGTAGAACAAATCCGGAAGAGGCAAACAATTCAGATGGAATGCATGAGATTACGAATTTGTGTCCTAAGGCCAACATTGTAAAAGTAGTGGATGGAATCGCAACAAAATCAGGCGGCACAGGAGGCTGCATCTACACTTTCCAGACAAATCCAGATGTAAAGGTGGTATTGTGTTTAATGGAGAAGGATGCCTTGGGGGTAAATGAATATGCTATGTCAAGCGGAAATGTGGAAAAAGTGAATTCGCAACGTTCGAGCTGACTGGTCAGATCAGATTGCAGAAGAAATACATAAATCTCTGACGGATGAGAGTCTGTATCGTGGAAGTGTAAAATTTGGAAGTGATAATATTCCACAAAATGCATATGAAATTGTTACGAAGATGCTGACTGGACAGCCATATGAAAAAGTTCAGCTTGATCCAATTGTTACTGTTGACAAAACCAATATTGATAAATATTATAAGGCGGAATAGTAAAAGCAGAGAGCAGTGTGGAACTTTTCCCCACTGCTCTTTACTATAACAGGGGGATTAGATTTTGGAAAAAGAAATATCTCTGGCATTAAAAAATATTACAAAGCGTTATCCTGGTGTTGTTGCCTTAAATGATTATTCTATCGAATTTTACAAAGGAGAAATTCATGCTCTTGTGGGAGAAAATGGAGCAGGGAAATCAACATTAATAAAAGTAATATCAGGTGCTATTGAACCTGATGAGGGAAAAATCTGGATAGAAGGAAACGAATATCATGCAATGAACCCTGCAAAAAAGCAAGAGAACTTGGAATAGAAGTGATTTATCAGGAGTTTAATCTGATCGAAACACTTTCAGCAGTTGAAAATATTTTTCTTGGATGTAAAAACAGGAAAATTAGTGAATCAGAAGATCATGAATGATAAGGCAAAGCAATTGTTTCAGGAATTTGAAATTGATATAGCCCCGGATTCTATGATTCGAGATTTGTCACCAGCGCAGCAGCAGATAATAGAGATCCTGAAGGCAGTTTCCAAAAATGCACAGATACTGATTATGGATGAGCCAACAGCACCACTTTTTACGATGAAAGAGGTAGAACTCCTTTTTAAAATTATAAATAAGCTTCAGAAAGAAGGAGTAACGATTATTTACATTTCACATCGACTGGACGAAATTTTTGAAATTGCAGATCGTGTAACGGTTATGCGAGATGGAAATTACATAGGGACAAAATTGATATCAGAAACAAATAAAAACAATTAGTAGCAGAAATGGTTGGAAGAGAATTGCAAAGAAACTTATCCAGATGCTAAGATGGTATTGGGAGAAACTGCATTGGAGCCACAGAACGTAAGTGGAAATGGATGTAACAATATCTCATTCAATGTAAAGCATGGAGAAATCCTTGGTATTGCAGGACTTGTGGGGGCAGGAAGAACCGAATTAATGCGTATGGTATATGGTGCAGATCATATGGTAAGTGGAACCATTCTTGTTGATGGAAAGAAAGTGAAAATCCATCACCCCAAAGATGCTATTCATTATGGAATAGGATTAATACCAGAAGACCGAAAGAATCAGGGGATGCTTCTTAAATATGGATGTTTCCTGGAATATTTCCCTTATGAATATTCGTGAATTACAACGATATGGTGTACTAAGCAATGAAATGATACGCAATAATGCAAATAAGTATGTAGATGCGCTGCATATCAAAAGTTCCTGATATTTTAGTGAAGGCTTCCACATTAAGTGGTGGAAATCAGCAGAAAGTAGCGTTAGCCAAGACACTTGCTGCAAAAATGCAATATATTGATTTTCGATGAGCCAACAAGAGGTATTGATGATGTGGAGCTAAACATGAAATATATCTGTTGATGCGTGAGTACGTGAATCAGGGAAATACAATTATTATGATATCCTCTGACATGGAAGAACTGCTTGGTATGTCTGACAGAATCGTGGTTATTCGAAATGGAGAAAAAAAAGCGGGCGAATTGGAAAAAGAGGATTTCTCACAGGTAAAAGTTCTGGAATATGCATCCGGGCTGGTAGAATAAGAGAGGTGAATGAGATGTTGGAAAAAATGAGAAACATGGACTGTTGTTTTATATGAAGGAATTAACTCTGGTAATAGTGTTGTTTGTCCTTTTGCTGCTATTTTATTGCTTTGCACCGAAGTTTATGACGATAGAAAATATAAAAAATATTTTAGTACAAAATGCTTATATTATCGTATCATCCATTGGAATGGCTTTTGTTATCATCGGTGGTGGAATAGATCTTTCGGTTGGATACCAGATTTCTCTGATAGGGGTAATCACTACCATATCAATACAATGGTTTCATTTACCGGTATGGTGTTCTGTATTAATCGGATTGATGACAGGAACATTATTAGGTGCAATAAACGGGTTTTTGTCAGTAAAGCTGCAGGTACATCCGATGGTTATTACATTGGCAACAATGGCCATATATCAGGGAATTTCCTATATCATAACAAATTCAAATTCCATCTATGGTTTGCCGGACTCTTTCAAATTTATTGGACAGGGAAAAATATTGGGAATCCCTGTTAGTATTATCATAACTGTTATAGTATTAATAGGTGCGACATTTTTCCTTTCCAAGACTTATCCTGGACGCTACATTTATGCATTAGGAGTGAAACGGAGAGGCGGCCAGACTTTCCGAGTGAATACATCAGCCATGAGGGTAATTTCATTTGCAATATGTGGTTTCTTTTGTAGCAGTGGCATCTATTTTGCTGGTGTCCAGAAGTGGATCTATGAACTCATCAGTAGGTGCAGGAACAGAGTTTACCTGTATTACGGCAGCAGTGCTCGGCGGAGTAAGCATGGCAGGTGGGGGAAGGAAAAGTCTGGAAAGTTTGCGTCAGGGGCCATTATTTTAGGTGTATTGTCTAATGGAATGCAGTTTGTTGGACTTGGTGTTTATCCACAATATGTGGCGAAAGGTATTATTCTTATGGCAGCTATCAGTTTTGATACTTATCAGAAAACTGCAAAAAAATAAGTAATTTGGAGGCAAATCTATGTGCAAAGTGTTGATTGTAGATGATGAGGTGTATATATGTAAATTAATTGAAAACCTGATTGACTGGGATCAGCTTGGTATGTGGATTGTCGGAATTGCAAATGATGGATTAGTGGCGTATCAGATGATACAGGATAAACAGCCAGATATTGTGATCTCTGATATTCGTATGGCAGGATATGATGGAATTGATCTGATACGTCATGTAAGGGAAAAAGGGCAGCATACGCATTTTATTTTTATAAGTGGCTATCGACAGTTTGAGTATGCTCAAAGTGCAATGAAATATGGTGCAGCAGATTATTTATTAAAACCAATTAATAAAGAAGAACTGAATACTGTATTGATCCGTATTCAGAAACAGATTGCAGAGGACTCCATATATCAGCTGGAAAAAAGAAAAATCCGTGAAATACAAAGGATGAATGAAAAGCTGACAGGAAAGCAGCTGATTGATTATCTAAATCGAAGAGAAGATGTCCGATGAACTATTATTAAAAAGAGATTATGGATTGGTGATGGAAGAATGTAAAGCTCGTTTTTGCTGTAATAAAACTATTTACAGAATCCGAGGGAGCAGAACACAGACAAATTGAGTTCGTTATTCGAAAAACAATACAAAGCCTGGAAACAGAGTGCCAGGTTTTGAAAAATAACTGTACCATAGCGAAAAACTGGAAGATGATATTGTTGCGCTTTTTGTTTATCGTAATTCGCAGGCTGATGAAGCACGAGAGATCATACAATCTTTGTGGAGACGGTTAAAAAATCTTACCAGAGAATATGGTAACTATTGTGTATCAGTAGGGTGTGGACCTGAAGCAGATACAACACAACAACTTCAGCAGTCATTTCGTATTGCTCGTCAGGCTTCCAATATGCGATTTATGCGGAATGCAGACAGCCAGATTGAATTAGATAGAATGTTGCCAAAAAGAACTTTCATTTCATGATACATTTCCTCAGGGAATGCGAGAAATTTCGACTGCTTTATTATCATTTAATACGGAAGTCGTATGGCAGGTTATAGAAAGAAGATTTGATGCAATTCGTGAAAATAAAAAGGCAATTCCAGAGAATTTTTCTGAAGGAATAGATATGATCGTTCATTGTATCCGGGAACAGTATAGCAAATGTGAAAAAAAGAGCAGCTGGAAGAGTTGTGTACGATTCCTCGAAGAAAAGGATCCTATCTGCAGATGAAGCAGGCGGTGAAAGAGATTGTTTCAAAATAATGAAAGATAGTTATGAGGAAAACGTTATCAGGAAGAACAGCCAATACGAATTGCAAAAAATATATAGAAGAAAACTATGCAGAAAATGTTTGCCTGGAAGAAGTTGCAGGAATTGGCCTGCCTGAATGCAAATTATTTCAGTGCGTTGTTTAAGAAAATCACGGGAAAGAATTTTAGTGAATATCTTACAGACTGGAGGATGGAGGAAGCAAAGAAACTATTGAGAACAACCACTAAAAACATGTCACAAATTTCTCTTTGCGGTAGGATATAAGGATGCAAAATATTTCAGTAAATTATTTACGAAAACAGTGGGATTGAAGCCAAATGAGTATCGTAAACTCTACTCATAGAGAGGCAGATAAAAGCATGAAAAACAAAAAGCCAAATTATGAAAAAGGTCTGAAGGTAGTATCAGGGATATCAGGCGTATTAGTACTACTGTTTTTGTTAATATCATGTTATATAGTAATGGCTCAGTGGGAATCAGGAAAACTCATAGTATGTGTTATTTTTAGCTGGAATATTCTGTAATGTCATACTTCTTATTTTTCTTGCAAAAAAATGGAGAGAGCAGTTCCGTGGTATTATGGCGGAATTCGAAAAATGTATAGTGATTTACTTCAGCTGCCGTCACCATGTATAAAGGAAAAAAAAGTGTATTAAATGAGCTGTCAGATATGATAGATTATCTGGAGAAAGGGCTGGACAAAGCACTGATTTCATCATTAGCTTTAAAAAACAGGCAGAAATAAATGTATTGCAAAGTCAAATTAATCCGCATTTTTTATACAATATCCTGGATTCTATAAGAGGGCAGGCTTTATCAGAGGGAGTGCCAGAAATAGCAGATATGACAGAATCCCTGGCAAATTATTTCCGCTATTGTGTCACAAAGGATGATGGAATCGTTACATTGGCGGATGAATTAAAAATGTGCAAAATTATTGGAAAATACAACAATATCGTTTTGGTGGTAAAATTTCAATGGAAATTTTGCTGGATGGTACGTCACTTTACCCGGAAGAATATGAAATACCTAAGCTAATACTTCAACCAATTGTTGAAAATGCCATTTTTCATGGTTTGGAGACAAAAACCGAAAAGGGCATGTCGTTATACGTATCGAAAAATACAAGCACATTATTAATGATTACAGTTATGGATGATGGAACTGGTATGGACGAAGAGGAACTGGAAAACTAAGGACGCATTTAAAAGAGAAACAGCATGTAATAGGAAAAAAATCAATATGGGGACTCAGAGGAATTCTGGAATTGCATTATTGAATGTGAATGAAAGAATTAAGCTTCATTATGGTGATGAATATGGGCTGCAAATATCCAGTTCCAGACTTGTTGGAACAGAAGTAGAATTTATATTGCCGGTAAAATCACCAGTTTATAAATAAAATTATGGGAGGAGAAAAATGAATATACAGGCAGAAGAGATTATGCGATTGCATGTGAATATTGAAAAGGAATTAGAAGTTGGTGAGCATCCAGAAGGGTTCTTGCGTGTTATTCCAATTACAGGAGGTACGTTTACAGGAAAGATGTTTAACGGAAAAATATTACCTGGAGGAGCAGACTGGAATACACAAATAAAAAACCGGATTATACACATGTTCATGCAAAATATTGTATAAAAGAAAAACGATGGAACTATTATTTCCGTGGATAATGAGGGATATATCAATTTTTACAGAAGAACGAAGAATCAGAACGATTCCAAGGTTTACCGTTTCTTCCTGTGATGCAAAGTATCAGGTTTTTCTAACAGGGGTATTGGTTGGAGAACTGGATGCGTCAATGTCTGAGCAGGGGAAGATTGAAATAATAATATATAAATTAGAATAAGCCATTGGGCCAGAAAACCGTCCCCCGATGTTTTTCTCATTCTCATGAAATTTTAATTTTTCTCCACGGATTCTTTCATGTTGACAGGATATACTGACATCATCGAAACGGAGAACAGGACAAAAGAGAAGAATCTGAAATAATCCGTTATAATGGGAAAGGCAGAGGAGATAAGATGATGGAACATATGGAAATGGTGGAAAAATTACAGGAAAAAGCCAATATCACAATTGAGGAAGCAAAAGTAGTTCTGGAGAAAAACAACTGGGATATGCTGGATGCGCTGATTGAACTGGAGCGTCAGGGAAAAATCGCAGATGGAGTGAAGATGTCCACGGAAAATCAGAACAGCGCCGCGTATGAAACGGTCAGTCCGACTGTCACCGGACAGGCATTTGAGGGGGGAGGCAGAGGAAGCACCGCGGAGAAAAAGAACAGAGGTAAAATCAAACGTACTCTGAAACAGATCCTTCGTATGAGCATTGATAACAGTTTTGTAGTAAAGCGAAATGGAGAGTACTGGTTCGAGTGCCGGTGCTGATACCGATTGTATGTGCGGCAGCATCCTTCTGGATCACAGCCATTGTATTATTTGCAGGATTGATTTTTGGACTGAAATATTCTTTTGAAGGAAAAGAACTTGGAAAAGACACCATTAATGATACAATGGAAAAGGCAAGTGATTTTGCGCAGAATATTGTGGATGAGATCAAAGAATAAGGAGACAGGAATGGCTGCAATTTTAATTGTAGAAGATGAAGAGAAAATTGCACGTTTTGTGGAATTGGAACTACAGCATGAAGGATATGAAACAGGAAAGGCAACTGACGGGCTCAGTGGCCTTTCTCTTGCGGAAAGCGGCAAGTATGATCTGATGATTCTGGATATTATGCTTCCGGGCATTAACGGACTGGAAGTTCTGAGGCGTCTCCGGAAAACATCAGACATGCCGGTGATCCTGTTGACTGCCAGAGATGCAGTGATGGATAAAGTAAGCGGTCTGGAAATGGGGGCGGATGACTATATGACGAAGCCGTTTGCCATAGAAGAACTTCTGGCAAGAATCCGGGTTGCACTGAGAAAAGCAGCAAAAACAGAAGGACAGGGCAGCGGAAACGGTGCTTTCCTGCAAGGGCGTGGAACTGCGCCCTGATGCCCATGAAGTGGCTGTGTGCGGAGAAAAAGTAGAACTGACTATCCGGGAGTTCACTTTACTGCAGACATTGTTGGAGCACAAGAATATTGTGTTGTCCAGAGATACACTGATTGATCAGGTATGGGGCTATGATTATTATGTGGAAACTAATATTGTAGATGTGTATATCCGGTATCTGCGTCATAAGATTGATGACCGGTTTTCAGATTCATCTGATCAGTACAGTCAGAGGAATCGGCTATGTGATCAAGGAAGACTAATGGAGGAATGGTATGGAACAGAAGCCAAAGACATCATCGGTAATCTGGAAAATCAACCGTTCCATTCAGTGGAAAAGACTGAAAACCTATATTTTATGGGACATACTGTTTGGAATCGGAGCCATTCTGAGTGCATGTGCAGCGGCAGAGAGCAGGTATGGTGCACTGGAACTGGCAAGAGCGCAGCGCCACATGGAAAGGGATATCTTCCATTCTGGCAGAGACTGGAAAGCTGGCAGTATGTGTGTAAGATTGAAACCAGGATGTTACGGTGGAGATCGGACAGATGGCAGTGGTTGCCTGTACAGTGATTGGCGTGGTATTTTGTATACAGTTTTTAAGCTGGCTGATAGACTGGTCCTCCCAGAACCACCGACTGAGAGAATATATGCGCCCTATCGATGAACTGGCAATGACGGCGGAAAAACTGTCTGTGCAGGGCATTGATGAGGAAACGTATTCAGAATCTGGAAGAAGCCATTGATCAGCTTACCGCATCAGAAAATAATATCAGTACCGGGGATTCGGATCTGAAGGGAATTGAGAATGCGATCAACAACCTGTTAAAAGCGTCTACAGGCAAGTTACCGGGAGCAGACCCGTTTGTGGATGATGCCAGTCATGAGCTGCGAACCCGATTGCAGTGATTCAAGGGTATGCATCTATGCTGGAACGCTGGGGAATGGATGACCGTGCCACACTGGAAGAAGCGGTACATGCTATCAGCGAAGAATCTGCTCATATGAAAGAACTGGTGGATCAGTTCTTTTTCCTGGCGAGAGGAGACGGAGGGACGGCAGCAGTTCCATCCGGAGCCGATTCAGGCAGAAGAGCTGATGAAGGAGATCTGTGAGGAATCAGAGATGATCGATCATCGACATCAGTATATGTTGGTACAAAAATGGGACGGATACATTCAGGCAGATGTGGCAATGATCAAACAGGCGAATCCGGATACTGGTGGACAATGCAGTGAAATATACTCCGGAAGGAGGAAAAATCACCCTGCGCCTGGAGTTATGTGAGGATGGCAGGGCAGGTCTTGGTGTACAGGATGAAGGAATCGGACTGAAGGCAGAGAAGAGAGGCAGCCCATATGTTTGAACGTTTTTTCCGTGGAGATGCAGTTCGGGGAACCACACAGGGGAAGCGGACTGGGACTGTCCATTGCCAAATGGATCGCAGACCGTCATCATGCAGTGATTGATGTGGTTAGTTTTAAAGGCGTGGGAAGCCGGATTACTGTAAAATTACCGATATATGATAAAGATAACAGAGACAGAGTTTAGAGGTATAAAAATACTCTAAATGCTGTCTCTGTTTGTATTTTGTAGCCAGGCGCGCAATGGGGACGGGAGTTTTCTGGCTCTTTAGAGCCAGAAAACTCCGTCCCCATTGGCCGAGGCATAACCGCCGGGTGTGTTTCTCGTTGTTTACAATTTAAAATTCAGGTTTTTATAATAAACCTGTTGAAAAGGAGACTGATATTATGATAAATAAATGGCAGACTACGATTCCGGAGTTGTCTGGTGAAGAGAAACGCAACGTGTATCTTTATCTTCCGGAGTCTTATTTATATGAACAGGAAAAGCGCTATCCGGTATTATATATATTTTGACGGACACAATGTGTTCTTTGATTCGGATGCGACCTATGGAAAATGCTGGGGCATGAAGGAATATATGGATCGCACCGGGCGCCAGTTGATCATTGTTGCTGTGGAATGCAGCCATGATCCGGACAATGGCCGTCTGAAGGAGTATTCTCCGTTTCCGTTTACTGCACCGAATATTGGAAAAATCCCGGCATGGGGCAAACAGACCATGGAATGGATGATTCATACACTGAAAGCACAGATCGACCGAGATTACCGTACACTTCAGATCGGGGAACATACATTTATTGCAGGAAGCTCCATGGGAGGACTGATGAGTCTCTACGCGGTACTTGCTTATAATGACGTTTTTTTCGAAGGCAGCAGCACTGTCACCCCGTCTATCTGGACGAATAGACTCAGATTAATAAGCTGATTCAGGGAAGCGGAAATTGTACCGGATACAACGGTCTATATGGATTATGGCGCTAATGAGATCAATTTCCATGCTGTGATGCGAAAACAGTTCCGCAAGGTAACAGATCTGTTACTTTCAGAGACGTTCTGCTCACCAGCCGGATTGTGCCAAATGGGGATCACTGCGAAGCCTGCTGGGAAAAAGCAGATTCCATATTTTATGGATGCCCTGTTTTATCCTGAGACCAGATAACAGAAAGAAGAATATAAGTATGAGAACACAGTATTTTAAAGAATATAGTCCCGCCCCAGGGCGAGAGATGGAATGGAAGGTCTATGGGCACGGCGGTCGACCGGTGTTGTATATTCCATGTCAGGATGGCAGATTTTTTGACTTTGAGGATTTTCATATGACGGATGTATGGGCACCGTGGATTGATGCGGGTCAGGTATGTGTATTTTCCATTGATACTATTGATCGTGAAACCTGGTCGATACCTGGGGCAATGCAGAGTATCGCAGTCAGTTGTATGAAAACTGGATCCGCTATATTACAGATGAGATGGTACCGTTTATACGTAAATGGTTAATGAGATGAACGGCTGGACAGGTTATCCGGACATCATTGCATTCGGATGCAGCTTGGGTGCAGCCCATGCGGCAAATCTGTATTTCCGCAGACCGGATTTGTTTGACGGACTGCTGGCATTGAGTGGTGTATACAGTGCAGAATACGGATTTGGAACCTTCATGAACGATCTGGTGTACCAAAATTCACCAGTACATTACCTGTCTAACATGCCATACGACCATCCGTATATACAGCTTTACAATAAGAAAAAAAAGCCATTATCTGTACAGGACAGGGAATGTGGGAACAACCGGAATATACCAGACAGCTTGATCGTATCCTACATGCAAAAGGCATCAACGTCTGGGTAGATTACTGGGGATACGACTGCTCCCCACGACTGGCCATGGTGGTACAAACAGGTTACCTACTTTGTACCATATCTGTTAAATGTTTAAGAGGAGAATGATATTATGAAAAACTTTTATCTTTATCTCACCAAACTTCCCGACAAATTATTGGATGTTTTGCCGGGAACTGAAGAAAAAACAGGCTGAATGTCCTTGGAATCAGGGGATAAGCCTTATGATGAACTGGATTATAATGTGAAAGAGAACCTGAATGAATATTATAAGGTCAGCACTCTGGAGAATTATGAGGAAGTGTACCGCGCAGTAGCATTTTGATTTTTAAACATGGTCGCATTGACTGGCTGGAATCCAACAATGAATACTGGTTGGAGAGAGATGCCAGACTGCGTACGGATTCCATATTACCAGTGGATTTCAGGAAAGTGATATTTCGCGTATTAAGTTCAAATCGAAAATGAAAGATTACTATAAAAAGCAGGTATTCCGACCGCTCGTTTCCACATGGTAGATACGGAAGAAAACTGTCTGACTTTTTGCAAAAGAAGTGGGCTATCCGGTAGTTGCCAAGCCAGATAATGGGGTTGGAGCTTCCAATACCTGTAAGATCACGTCTGATGAAGAGATGAAGACCTTCTTTGAAGAAAAACAGCCAGATACGATATACATTATGGAAGAATATATCTGGGGCGAGGTAAATTCTTACGATGCTATCATCGATTCTAATGGAAAGCCGATGTTTGAAACCGGCAATGTTTCCCCGGTTTCCATTATGGATATTGTGAACGAGCAGCAGAGTTCATTATTCTATATTCTAAAAAAACTGCCGGCAGATACCAGGAAAGCAGGACGGGCTGTGGTGAAGGCCTTTGGTGTAAAGAGCCGCTTTTGTTCATTTTGAATTTTTCCGTCTCCAGAGATCAGGAAGGTCTTGGAAAAAACAGGTGATCTGGTGGCACTGGAAGTCAATATGCGTCCGAGTGGTGGATTCACACCGGATATGATTAACTTTGCACACAAGTACCGATGTATACAGATCTGGGCGGATATGATTGCCTTTGATGAAACCACCATGCCGGCCGGCATCAGTGCTTTCTGTGCATTTGTGGGACGCCGTGACGGAAAAGATTATGTGCTGGATGATGCTGCACTCAGCGGAAAATATTCCAAACAGATCTGCATGGAAGATCGTATGCCGGGCGCACTTTCCGGAGCCATGGGAAATCGTATGTACATTGCTACATTTTCCACAGAAAACAGATGGCAGCGTTTTATATGATGCATTGACGTGCAGATAGAATATGGTATAATGGTTAGTAAATACTAACACAACTGGAAGTGAGGTTATCATTTATGCATACAAGAACAACTGGAACGCCATATCATTGACACCATCAAAGAATGGCAAATGAAGATTGGCTATAAAGAAGAAAATATGCGGCTGTATTACCCGGATGTATCCCTGATTGGGATGCTGGAGCTGCCAGATGGTACAACCGAAAAAAAGAATTGAAAAAAGAATCTGGCCATTTTTGCAGAGATCGTCAGTGAACGTCTTGGCCAGATCGAGATCTCCAATGTGGGAGAGCGCTACTGTCTGAATGTTCCGCCAGAAGGCTGTAAAGTACATTTCAGAAAAAAATGCCGATTCAGAACTGTTAAAGAACCTCCTGGTAGTCTTGAACAGGCGGGAAAATGACATGGATCAGGTACGCAAAGTCTTTGAAGACTATGCAGCAGAGCATCAGGGAACCTGTGGAAGAAGACCATGAAAGTGAAGGACTGGGACTGGTATTCTACTACACATCCGAAGAAACAGATCCATATGTATACTGCATGGAGCAGGATGATTTCGGAATTACCTATCACCGATTCTCCAGACCAGACTATAACAAACTGGTCAGCGAAGACAATGAGATCAAGCATAATGCACAGGAATGTATTATGTGTAAGTAAACTTAGTCAGGTAACTATAAATGAGCAAATTTGAAAAATCACAGAAAACGATGTTACGTATTTCATAAAGTTGATAAGGATACATTGGTACTGAGGAAAGCCCGTAGTGCTTTTGGGATTCCCAAATGCATCTTCAATCGGATGCAGAGCCTGTGACTCTGCATCCTGAATGTTAACACTCACAGTTTCCTTTAAAAATAAAAATAGTCCTCCTAATATTTTTTCTTTGTATGTAAAATGAATAACATAATTAATAAAATAGCTGGAAAAATAAGACCAATTCCCATTCCGACCTGAATATTTATTACCAGCACTCTGGAGTGATATGACCTACAATACCTGGTGTACTACCGCCCAAATCTCCAGCCATAGCAAGCAATGCAAACATTGCTGTTCCTCCCATAGGAAATTCTTTAGATGAGATGCTTATTGTTCCAGGCCACATAATTCCTACAGAAAACCCACATACAATACAACCAATCAAACCAAGTATTGGATTCAATGATAATGCAGTAAGCAAGTAGCAGATTACACATAAGATTCCGGAACTTGCCATAAATTTCATTAAATCTATTTGTTCTCCATATTTCCCGAAAATTACACGACTTATACCCATTGCGATAGCAAACATGCATGGATAAGCCAGATCACCTATTGTTTTGATAACCCAAGTGCTGCTTCGGCATAGGCAGAAGCCCATTGTGCCATTGCAAGTTCTGATGCACCGGAACAGATCATCAGACAAATGGCAAGCCAGAATAAAGGTTTTTCTAAATAGTTCAGTTACTTTCATTCCTTTCTTCATCTACCAGATATTCAATGGGACAGGTCGCAAAAATTATAGATATTTACAATTGGAATAAGTGCCCATAATACAGCAAGCCATTTCCAATTTTTCGATTCCCAATATTAGGAAAAAATATGGTTGAGATCAATATGGTTCCTACAGCTCCCCAGCAATAAAAAAAGAATGAAGAAGGCTCATGGTTGCTTCTTTGTTATCAAATGGGCATGCTTCTATAATAGGACTGCAAAGCACTTCAATCAATCCGCTCCCCATTGCATATAAAATAACGCTGCACAGGATTCCGGCAAAAGGATTCAGGGAGAATCTCCGGCAAAAATGCCAGTCCGATTAATCCAGCAGCAGAACACACTTCAGAAGCTACAACACAGACACGGTATCCGATTTTGTCAACAAATTTAGCACAGAACAGATCGATCAGAAGCTGGGTAAAAAAGAAACAGGTAGATATCCACGCAATATTTCCCAGCGAAATTTGATAATCATGATGAAATTTTAAAAATAACAGGGTGCAAAATTAGCTGCAATAGCCTGAGTGATAAAACCCAAGATAACATGCAATTTTGTTTTTTGATAGTTTGGCGTTGTCATGATGATTCAAAAAGTCCTTTCTGGGATTTGTAACAGATCGTTATTACATTTTTGTCATCATACAAAAAGCAGCCTTCATAGTTTTCAGATATATAACATGGTTCATAATTAACAATAAATCCAGCATCCATCAAGGCTATCATCAATTCATTAACCATGTTTTTATTGTCTACATATATAGTCAGGCTTTTCCTGATTTATATGGTTGAGTTGTTATTGTTGCATTATACATAAGCTAAAATCTTTCTGTAATAGATGGTGAACTGTAACTTTTATTGAATTATAAAGTATAAATAATGTATTTTCATTGCTTTTATATCTGTTTTTTATTGTATAATATCGTAAAATTACATACAAAGGAGTCAAGAATGGAAACAATGAGAGCAAGCCTATAACAAGATCCTGACAGATGAAAAATCTGATGGAATCGATTACTCACGGCACAAACAGATATCCATTTGATTTTTTCTATGATGATCTGGCATTATTTGATTTTAATTTGTATTGAATGGCACTGGCACACAGAATTGGAGTTTGTATATGTTGAATCTGGAACTGTAACTTTTTGGAGTGGAGAGAAACATTTTGTCCTTTCTCAGAAGGAAATGGAGTACCATTAACTCGAAAATTTTGCATCATTCATTCTCCTGATGGGGCAATTATTCCCAATTTTTATGCATGCCTTGTTTCATTTCTCCTGAAGACAGTCTGATTTATTCAAAATATATCCAACCGGTTATTTCGTCTTCACTCACTTTTCAAGTTTTTATAAAGAAATTGTCTGGCAGGGCAGAGATATTGGAAATTATAAAAAAAATTATTTCTGTTCAAGATGAGAAGAATGTTCGTGAACTGGCAACATCGGCTCTGATGCAAGAAATATGGCTGAATTTATACAAACATGTAAATATCAAAAATGAGGATAATTATTCATACGCGTCGGCTTCTTCGCAGGCAAGATTACAATTGATGATGCAGTATATTCAACAAAATTATCATGTGTATTTCATTAAGATAATAATATTGAGATTATGCAATGTTGAACAAAAGTACAGTCCTAATTATTTCGGAAATGATATTTACATACGACGCCGATAAATTATTTGATAACTATCGACTAAATGAGGCGGCAATGCTGCTCAGGAAAACAGAAAGAAAATTATTACGGTTTCAAATGAAACGGATTTAATAATGTTGATTATTTTTGCAAATTATTCAAAAAGCACTATCATCTTACACCGACTGAATATCGAAAAAACAAAGATTATATTGTGAACGCAGTGCATCACTTCGGCATATCTTATGTACCGTACAATAGGTCTGACAGGACTGACTCATGCAGACTTTCTACTGCAAGGAATATTAATTTTTTAAAACCACTTCAAATATCACCTTCGTGGCACCTGCGCCTGGCTGATGGTGCCAAGGATGTATTTACGATATTTTTGGCAATGGATGTCCCAGTCCATAGCTACCGTCAGACTTTCGAGATTTGTCAGCCCGGTAGAATCGGTCGAAGATAGCAGAAAAATCGCAGTTCTCCACATCCGGGAAATCGTTCGTGATGGCCAGACGAATCTTGCTGTTTACAGTATGCAATTCCACATGGATTGTACCGATTCTTCACAATACTTGGCAGCATTATCGATCAGAATCGAGATCAGTTCCCGGATAGAGGATTCATTTCCTTTAATGTGATGTCATCTGTGATGTCGTAAGTTAGCTGTTTCTTCTGGCGGGTCAGTACCTGTTCGAAAGGCAGCATCACATCATACAGTGCATCAGAGAGGCTAAAAGGTTCAAAATCAATCTTCTGCTGTTCATCCATTTTTGCCAGTGTAATCGGTTCCCGTACCAGCTTGTTCATACGCTGTACCTGTCAGGTCGATGCCGTCAAACCATTCACTGTCTCCATAGGTCATCCGGGCAAGTTCACTGTTGGCAGAGATGACAGTCAGTGGGGTCTTCAGTTCATGTCCCGCATCCGTAATAAACTGATGCTGTTTCTGATAACTTTCGATCAATGGCTGAATCGCCCGTCGGGGAAGCCATGATGATCAGCAGTAAAATGATGAGAAAGTAGCCAGTCCGATGATCATGGAAATCACCAGCAGGGACATAATGGAATACAGAGTCGGTGATGCATTGATAAACGCAATACAGATCTGTTTCATTTCCATCGGTGTCTTTTATTAGTGATGACACGGTACTTTATAAAACTGATTCCATCCATGGTCTTTTCCTCTTTGCCGGATGACAGAAATATAGTTTCAGATCTTCGTCAGAAAGGAATCCTCGATATTCTGACGCACAGTCTGAATGGTATAGTCACTGTCTAGAATTACGACACAGCAGGCAGAAGAACTCTGCATATTCTGGTGCAGCAGCAGGAAAATATCCAAAAGGTGAGGTGGTACATGTTTTTTCTAGGATCTTTTTTGCGGCAGGAGCATTCTCATCATTTCAGGTTTATTCTTTAGTATCATCCTGTTTGCCAGTATGACGAATCAGCATGTCCTCCAGTTTGCTATCCAGGAGCTGATTGCATTGGTAAAGAAAGACACCGTTAATTGAAGCAGCCACAATCAGGATAACTGAAACAACGCCAGTGCTGCAATGCGGATAAAATTTCTCTGTAATTTTAATCATAGTTCCCTGCCCTCTATCTTGATTCTTTCCATGCAGTATCCCCACACCGCGGACAGCACGGATGGAGACGGAAGTATTCAGCTGCTGCAGCTTTTTGCGCAGATTAGAGATGTAGACCCAGATATTATTGACAGATACTTCACTGTCCCAGCCCCCATACCTGTTCCATCAGAGTATCGGATGTGACGATGGCTGTCGGGGTACGCATGAGCATTTTCCATGATCTGATATTCCGGCTGGACAGAGGCAGCTTCTGATCCTGCATACCAGTTCAAAGAAGCGCTGTTCAGGAAAAAGATCTCCATAAGAAAACATTTCTGCCTGATATTGCTCTCGTCTTCGCAGTATAAGCGCGGACACAGGCCAGTAGTTCACTGACGGAAAAAGGTTTTGGCAGGTAATCATCGGCACCTGCATCCAGTCCTTTTACACGGTCTTCCACTTCAGACTTGGCGGTCAGAAGCAGGATCGGAACATTGTTTTTTCTGAACGCAGTTTGCCAAGGACTTCCAGTCCGTCCATTCCCGGCAGGCATCATAATATCCAGAATGATGCCATCGTACTGACCTCTGGACGCAAAGGCATAAGCATCCGTGCCATTATCCGTCTCATCTACGGTATAATTATTCTTCTGAAGCAAAGCCACCAGAGCTCTGCGAATATCATTATCATCTTCTGCAATTAACAGTCGCATAAAAATCTCCTTTTTCGTATCTGTTCAGAGCCAACCTCCAAAATGCTGCGCATTTCGTCGGTGTGGCATATCCGCCAAATAAAATTTATCGGCTACAGTATAACATGGAATAAAAGTGGGAATAAAGCAAAAAGGGAACTTTCACAAAATCTTCAGATTTGATTTAGGCTGTTTTAGGGGTGGCATGGTAGCATAACAGGGTATCAGTTTGAACGGAAACAATATGAGGAGGGAATGAAGAAGATTACAGCAATTATCTTAGCGGTGGTGGTGTTTATCGGTGGATTTGGCGCAGAAATGCATATCGTTCGATTTGCAAGGCTGAAGCGGTGACACAGGATAGCACAGAATCAGATGTAGAAAAGAAGTAATATATAACAGTGATGATCAGCAGGGAGAAAAAGCCGGTTCTTATGAAGTAACAGAAATGGAATCTGAAACACAGTCGGAAACGGTGGCTGTGGGACTGGAGAGCACGCAGATTTCCGCAGAAGTGAAGAAAAGCAACAGCGCAACCCAGTTGACGGATTTTGTTATTATCGAGCAGTACCCGGAGCTGCCGACCGGATGTGAGATTACGGCCATGACCATGGTGCTGGAATTATTATGGATACAATGTGGACAAGGTGACTATGGCACTGGATTATATGCCAAAAGATACAGGCAGAGTTTTTACCGCGGTGAAGATGGCCAGTCTGATGGGACCGGATCTGGAGAACTTTTTTGTGGAGATCCAACGGAAGAGACGGATATATCTGCGGAACCGGAGCAATCGTCACGGCGGCCAACGCCTATCTGATTTGACGTGGGAAGTGATATGACTGCTGTGGCTATGAAAATGCACAGCCAGAAGAACTTTATGATTTGATTGATCAGGGAACGTCGGTGGTGATCTGGTGCACGATCAATATGGAAGATCGTGCAGAGACAGAAGCTGGTACCGTGAGGATGGCACTTACATGGAATGGAGCACCAACGATCATGGAGCTGTGTTGATCGGATATGACGAAGATACGGTTACGGTAGCCGATCCGATCTACAGCCGTATTACCGTCAGCAGAGTACAGTTTGAAAAGATCTTTGCCGAGCGGGGTGGTCAGTGCGTGATCCTGACAGAATAAAATGAGTAAAAAGAAGTGAGAGATTTCACGGTCAGTTTTACTGTGTTACCGTATAGAAGTCAGTCAAAACCGAGTGTGTTCGAAAATCGGACATCCTTCCGGTTTTGTGCATTGTAGAAAGTGAAAATAGCAGGTAAGATATGTGTATAAATCGGGAATAGTAAAAATGAAGTAACTGTTCAGAACTCACTGCCCCGCAAGTGTTTTTGGCATATATCAGTGCAGGGACTGAACAGATACGATTCACAGGAAAGGTGGACAATATTATGGCAAAGAAAAACATTCTGCATTAGGCGTAGCAGTAGCGGCAGCAGGTGCAGCCGTTCTTGCATCGAAGAATCGTAAGGAAAGAAAATGTAAAATCTCATATTGATCCGAATTACCGCAATACGGAACGTGGCAAACAGGAGAAGAACAGCAAAGGTATTTTATTATACAAATGG